>Ga0224514_10000031_pt1 | contig 60698 bp, 62 predicted proteins | sample SF_May12_sed_USG_3_FD_169107 | JGI IMG/M metagenome (GOLD analysis project Ga0224514, IMG submission 169107) | Sediment microbial communities from San Francisco Bay, California, United States - SF_May12_sed_USGS_24 | ecosystem: Environmental > Aquatic > Marine > Sediment | place: USA... | reverse complement strand
TCCCGGTGGTACCCATGGCACTGACAAAATGGGTAATCGTACCATTAGTATCACGCCAGATCTCAGGACCTGTAGTCTCATAATGGGCATTGGGATTATCCTGGTTGGAAAATTGATCCAGCACAACACCCTCACCCCTTGCTTCCATCTCTTTAGCCAAATCACGCGCCCCTTCCATGCTTTGCTGCTGCGTGACCAGGATAATTTCCGCGCCAAAAGCTTTCATCATGGCACGACGTTCAATACTCATGTGCTCTGGCATAATTAACACCATCCGATAACCCTTGATGGCAGCGGCCATTGCCAGTGCAATACCCGTATTGCCACTGGTTGCCTCAATCAGCGTGTCACCGGGCTTAATGTCACCACGTGCCTCGGCATGTTGAATCATGCTTAAGGCTGGGCGATCTTTCACTGAACCGGCAGGATTATTGCCTTCCAGTTTAACCAGAATGGTATTAGTGGTGTTACCCGGCAAGCGTTGCAGCTTTACCAGTGGGGTATTACCAACAAATTCTTCAATTGTTTTATATTTCATTGCCATAATAGCGTTAGTGTAATTCATTCAAGCTGCCTAACAGAAGTCTAATTTGGCAGAAGTCTAACTTTGTGGTTACATTTTAACCATTGAAAAAACTGCCGGTATAAGCATAATAACCGTATGGAAAATATACTCGACAAAACAGAAGCTCTGGAAAAAGCAGGTGGAAAAGCAGAACTCGCCAAAGAGCTGTTTGGAATGTTACTCAACGAACTGCCAAAACTTAAAGAATTGGTGGTTAATGCTTACAATATAAATAATCGAAAAGATTTCTGGGATCATGTGCATAAAATACACGGCTCAACCACCTATTGTGGTGTACCGGCATTAAATTTCAGCGCTAAAACCCTTGAAGACGCTATAAAACAGGATAAATCACTTCCTGAAATGGAAGTGGAACTGACACAACTAAATAAGGCTATTGATGACTTGCTCAAAATCGGTGAGCTGGAACTAAATTCTGACTGGTATTAAACAACATATAACCCAGTTAACTTACACAACCTTGTTTCTTTATCAGGGTCACAAACGCAACCGCATATTCCTCTTCATCTGCCAGACTGATATGACTCTCAACAATATTATTCTTTTGTATGAAACGTTCAGCATGACCCGTGTAATGCAAAACCGGTTTTCCTTTAGCGTCATTTCCAACCGATATCTGTTTTAAAGACAAGCCATCTCTAAAGCCTGTTCCCATCGCTTTTGATGTCGCCTCTTTAGCAGCAAACCGTTTTGCCAGATAACGTGCACCATTTTCTACTTTTTTATATGCTATTAACTCATCCGCCGATAGAATGCGCTCGGCAAATTTATCGCCATGGCGTTCAAGCGAATCAGCCATACGAGTAATGCGAACAATGTCTGTACCGATACCAAAAATCATATTTACCGTACCGATAACATCAGGCGCTTCATTTCTTTTACCGCTTCTTCAAGACCAGTAAAAATACTGCGCGCAATAATAGCATGACCAATATTTAATTCACGAATCGCAGAAATCGCTGCTATCTCGGTAACATTATTATAATGCAAACCATGTCCTGCATTAACCTGCAAACCTGCCTGCATACCCTCATCAACAGCCAAAATGACTTTCTGTAATTCAGCCTGGCGTTCTTTATTGGATTTTGCGTCAGCAAAATGTCCAGTATGAATTTCAATAACCGGTGCACCACATTCTGCAGCGGCTTCAATTTGAGCGGTGTCTGCATCAATAAACAGTGAAACACGCACATCTGCCTCTGCAAGGCGTTGGCAAGCGTCCTTGATATGTGACTTTTGCGCCAACACATCCAGTCCACCTTCAGTAGTCAATTCTTCGCGACGTTCTGGTACCAGGCAGCAATCTGCTGGTTTAATTCGCTCAGCAATAGCAATCATTTCATCAGTCACCGCCATTTCCAGATTCATGCGGGTTTGCATCATGCCAATCAACATTTCCACATCCTTGTCCTGAATATGACGGCGATCTTCACGCAAGTGAAGCGTAATCGCATCAGCGCCAGCCTGTTCTGCTAACAAGGCAGCTTGTATAGGCTCAGGATAGATAGTGCCACGTGCCTGCCGAAGTGTAGCGACATGATCGATGTTGATACCCAGTAAAATTGAGTCGTGTTGTGTCATAGTGCTTAATCTGTTTTATATAATGGTAATTATTATAACAGCATCATTGTGAAAGGTGGTGCTTAAAAAGCTCCCGGGTTTTAAGTGGTTTGCCACCCATATGCCATGAAATCAAATATCGCATCAACCGTTTAGCTTCCGGCAAAATAGTTTTGTCCTCAATAGATGCACCCGCCAAGGCTAACAAGGTTCTACCCTGTATTTGCAGTAGGTTTTCATCCGCTATTCCATGTTCAACCGGGCCCCTATCCGGGTAATACGCATAGAGCTTATCAGTATCAACAGGCTCCCCGCTTTCCACATCGCAATCCAGTATCAGGCCATAGCCTGTTTGCTCCAGTAGATCCCGCTCGAATAATCTTAACAATGGTTCCGCATCGCATTCACTATCCAATGCAGTTAGAGTTTGTTGATAACGTGTAAAAACATTGCTATGGGGATCGCCACGATGCATAAATTGAATAACCAGCTCATTTAAATAAAAACCAATCATTAAGTTATCCGCTTTTAAATGAAAGGCCCTGTCTGATTGTTCTGCCTGAGTTAATGTGTGAAGTTCGCCCCGACCAGACCAACTGATTAACAGAGGAACAAATGGTTGCAATACACCATGCAGTTTTGATTTTGTAGAACGAACACCGCGTGCAACCAGGCTTTGTCTGCCATGTTCACTACTAAATATTTCTAAAAGGCTACTGGTGTCCCGATATGGCCTGGCATGCAATATATAACAAGGCTGAAGTTCTACCTTTGACATGAATTGCCTTACAACTCGTCAATATAACCCAGGCTTTGTAAGGCCCGTTCATCATCTGACCAACCTTCCTTAACTTTTACCCATAACTCAAGGTGAACCCGTGTATCAAACAGTCTCTGCATATCTTCTCTTGCTTGCGTACCCACCTTTTTTAATTGTTGGCCTTTATTGCCAATAACAATAGCCTTTTGATTATCACGCTCCACCCAGATAAGTGCATTAATAAGCAAGCGGCCTTTTTCTTCTTTGAATTGTTCTATTTCAACCGTAATATTATAGGGTAGCTCTTGGCCTAATGTGCGCATTAACTTTTCGCGTACAATCTCTGCCGCCAGGAAACGTGAACTACGATCAGTAATTTGATCTTCAGGGTAAAACGGTTCAGAAATATTCAGAAAGGTTTCTAATAATGATTCAAGTTTACTAACATTGATATTCTTTAACGCGGATACAGGTATAATATCCTTAAAGTCATGCTTTTGAGCCATTTTCTGAAGAAACGGCAACAGGCTTTCTTTATCTTCGACTCTGTCAATCTTATTGATAGCCAATACCACAGGCACAGATGACTGTTTAATCCGCTTCAACACCATTTCATCTTCATCGGTCCACTTTAAGGCTTCAATAATAAAGACAACCGCCTGCACATCATCAATCGTGCTACTAGCAGCCCGATTCATATAACGATTAATTGCTTTAGGCGCTTTTTGGTGCAATCCAGGTGTATCGACATAGATAATCTGTGATGTATCCGTTGTTTTAATGCCAAGCAAACGATGCCGTGTTGTTTGTGGCTTACGTGAAGTAATACTGAGCTTCTGCCCCAGTATGTGATTCAGTAAAGTTGATTTTCCCACATTAGGACGACCAACCAGTGCAACATAACCACAACGATAACTATCGGATTTATTCATTAACAATTATTTCCAGAATTTTTTGAGCTGCAGCTTGTTCTGCCTTGCGCCGACTTGTACCTGTAGCAGTTTGCCTTATTTTACGACCTTCAATAAAACATTCCACTTCAAAGGTTTGATCGTGTGCTTCACCACCCGTTTTTAATACGGTATAAACAGGCAATGTGGATGATTCGGCCTGAAGTATTTCCTGTAATTGGGTCTTGGGATCTTTTTCAGCCTTACTGGGATCGCAATTGTCCAACCTTTCCTTATAAAACTGTAAAATAAACTGCTCAGTTTTATGAATATCACTGTCAAGGTAAACGGCACCAATTAATGCTTCCAAGGCATCGGCTAAAATTGAACTCCTACGAAAGCCTCCGCTTTTAAGCTCACCACTTCCTAGCTGTAAATAGTTACCCAGTTCTAATTCACGCGCAATGGTTGCCAAGGTATCCCCTTTTACCAAGCTGGCACGTAACCGACTTAATTGCCCTTCCTGGGCATCAGGAAAACGTTGAAATAATTCTTTACTGATAATAAAACCTAAAATCGAGTCTCCCAGGAATTCCAGGCGTTCATAATTTTTACTGGATGTACTTCGATGCGTTAGCGCTAACTTTTGTAAATCTTTATTACTAAACGTATACTCAACACGCTTGTCCAAAATATCCAATTTTTCCATTAGTTAGTTGGCACTTCAATTTTCTCATTAAACATAACAACAACATCAATATTGCCAACCAGCTTATCTCTTACTTCGTACTCAACTTCAATGGTCATCATTCCTTGCGACTTATCAATATAAATATCATCTTTGGTTACGTCAGTTACCGTATTTATATCAAAACGCTTCAATAACATAGTTTTAATCTTGTTTGGTGGTGTATTGCTGATGTTATGCTCATTTTTCAATGAAGCTAATGAAGATTTAACTGCAAAACCATCAAGGTATATTGGAAGTAATTTCAAGGTAACCAATGTCACTACTGCAATGAGCATAAACACCAATACCCAACCTATGCTAGTCATGCCCTTCTGTCTGCCAATTAAATTCATCACACTCTCCTTATTGCTCTTATTATTCTAGCGAATAACAGTACCAACTCTTACCAGCTGGGGCCATTCTCCCCAACGCCAATTCATCCAGATTAAAAACGCTTTACCAACCAGGTTTTCTTCTGGCACAAACCCCCAAAATCGACTATCACGACTATTATCACGATTATCCCCCATAACAAAATACTTATGTTCTGGAACCGTAAGCACAAAATCAGCCGCAGGTAGCATTCTGTTTACCAGTATTTTATGCCTGATATCATCATATTGTTCATCGAATTGATTAAATTGGTAAAAATCTACCATATATTGACCATCAGGCTGCTGCTTTGCCGGCTTATCATTAATATAGAGCACCTTATTATAATAAGCTACCTTATCACCCGGTACGCCAACAACACGTTTAATATAATCAATAGACGGATTTTCCGGGTAGCGGAATACAATCACATCCCCTCGCTCCGGATCAGCGATGTTAATAACTTTTTTATTGGCAACAGGCAAACGCAGACCGTAAGAAAACTTATTAACCAGAATAAAATCACCAATTTCCAGTGTTGGTAACATGGAGCCAGATGGAATACGAAATGGTTCTGCAACAAAGCCCCTTAGAAGTAATACAACAAGAAATACAGGGAATAGAAATTTGGCATATTCAACCAACAGAGGTTCTTTTGCCTCTTCATTGCTGAAACCTTCATTGGCCCTGTTTTTGGCAAACCATAGGTGGTCAATTAACCATATAATCCCGGTTATTCCTGCACCAACCACTAGTACAAGTGCAAAATCTATATTCATTTTTCTTTTCCTGTATTTAGAACTGCAAGGAATGCTTCCTGTGGAATTTCAACATTTCCTACTTGTTTCATTCTTCGTTTACCGGCTTTTTGTTTTTCTAATAATTTACGTTTACGCGAAATATCACCACCATAACATTTTGCTGTTACATTCTTACGCAGGGCTTTAACATTGGTTCGAGCTATAACCTTTACCCCAATAGTAGCCTGGATCGCCACATCAAACTGTTGCCGAGGAATAATCTCTTTCATTTTTTCAGCTAATACACGGCCATGGGATACAGATTGATCACGATGTACAATACTTGATAAAGCATCGACCTTATCACCGTTAATTAATATATCGAGCTTAACGAGATCAGCAGCCTGAAAACGAACAAACTCATAATCCATAGAGGCATAACCTCGACTGGTCGATTTTAACCGATCAAAGAAATCCAGAACGATTTCATTCATCGGAATTTCATATTCAATAGATACCTGGTTTCCCAGGTATTGCATTTTCTTTTGTACGCCACGTTTCTCAATACAAAGTGAAATTACGTTGCCGACATATTCCTGCGGCACAAGTATGTTAGCACGTACAATGGGTTCACGAATTTCTTTAATATAATTAGGCTCAGGTAACATCGCCGGGTTTTCAATTTTTATGATCTTACCTTTTGAATCTTCAATTTCAAATACAACCGTTGGCGCAGTCGTAATCAGATCCAGATCATATTCACGTTCCAGACGTTCCTGAATGATTTCCATATGTAACATACCAAGAAAACCACAGCGGAAACCAAACCCTAATGCCGTCGATGTTTCCGGCTCATAAAATAATGCGGCATCATTCAAACGAAGTTTAGACAATGCTTCTCGTAAATTTTCGTAATCATCACCCGCTACCGGAAATAAACCGGCAAATACACGAGGTTGTATCGGTTTAAATCCAGGAAGCACATGGTCAGCAGGCTTACCCACATCTGTAATCGTATCACCTACTGGCGCACCATCAATTTCCTTAATGCCCGCAATAACATAACCTACTTCGCCGGCATTCAGGGAATCCAGATCATGACGTTTGGGCGTAAATATACCAACGTGATCAACCAGGTAGTCTCTAGCTATTGACATAATACGGATTTTTTGTTTTTTCTTTAATGAACCATTAACAACACGTACCAATGAAACAACGCCAAGATAATTATCAAACCATGAATCAATAATCAGTGCTTGCAAAGGCGCATTAACATCACCTCGTGGTGCAGGCACCAGACGCACAATATCTTCTAACAGTTGATCAATACCAACCCCGGTTTTTGCAGATACCTGTGTAGCATCGCTGGCTTCAATACCAATAATTTCTTCAATCTCTTGACTGACACGTTCTGGCTCAGCGGCAGGCAAATCAATTTTGTTTAGCACGGGTACGACTTCAAGTCCTTGTTCAATGGCGGTATAGCAATTGGCTACACTCTGCGCCTCGACGCCTTGCGAAGCATCAACAACCAGTAAGGCACCTTCACAGGCCGCTAGTGAACGTGAAACTTCATAGGAAAAATCCACGTGGCCAGGGGTATCAATAAAATTCAATTGATAGGTCTCACCATCATTGGCTTTATAATCAAGTGTGACACTTTGGGCTTTAATCGTAATACCACGCTCACGTTCCAGATCCATAGAGTCCAGAACCTGCTCGGACATTTCACGTTCAGTTAATCCTCCACAAACCTGGATCAAACGATCAGCCAGTGTGGATTTACCGTGGTCAATATGCGCAATAATTGAAAAATTTCGGATGTGACTTAAATCGCTCACAAATATGCCTATACATCATTTACACAGAAAAAAAGCGCCACTATAAGCGCCTGTCGGGGGGTATTGCTCTCTACAGCCCGAAGACCAGGCTGCAGAGTAGATTGTAACGGAATTCAGAAGCTAGAAATACCGCCGAAGTGCTTGTTTATCAAGAAAATAGTAGCATATCTCACCTTTATCCGATGCCAATACAGGTACTCGAGTGCCATATTGCTCAACCAATACAGGATCACTATCCACATCGATAAGCTGGAGTTCAAAGCCCAGTTCTTCCTGTAAACTCAGCAAATCGGTTTGCATGTCCTCGCAGAGATGGCAGCCAAGCCGCCCATATAGCATCAATAATTGCTTAGCCACTATTCAGTGATTTTTAAAGCCAGAAATTCCGGGTGTCCATTGCGCTGAATCAGTACCGGTACTGACTTACCAGATGGCAATGACTTAACCAGTTTTTTAAATTGCTCTGTGTTTTTAATCTCTTTGTTATTGATCATCAGAATAATATCGCCACGCCGTAAGCCGGCCTCATGCGCTGCTCCCTCTTTAACTTGCTGGACAATGACTCCGCGATTATCAATGTTAAAACGCTGACGTTGCTGTGGTGTCAGGTTATCGACAACCATGCCAAGACGACCCATTTCCATTTTTTTCGGTTGAGTACTTTCTTCAGCAAGCTCGTCCTCGGATGGTAATTCACCAATAGTGACCCATAGGGTTCTTGGTTTACCTTCACGAATTGCACGCACCCGCACTTTTGAATTCACCGCAGTGCGTCCAACAGCCAGGGGTAAATCTGATGAACGATGTATTTCACGATTATCAAAATTAATCACAACATCACCAACTTTAAAACCGGCTTTCGCAGCGGGGCTATCCTCGATAACGCGCAGTACCACGGCACCCTTAGGTTGCTTCATGCCAAAAGATTCAGCTAGCTCACGATTCACATCCTGAATTAATACACCTAACCAGCCACGTGATACCTTGCCCTTTGTTTTCAACTGTTTGACAACATCCATGGCGATATCGATAGGTATCGCAAAGGATAAGCCCATAAAACCGCCTGTGCGACTATAGATTTGTGAATTAATACCGACAACCTCACCCGCTAGGTTGAATAATGGTCCACCAGAATTTCCAGGGTTAATAGCGACATCCGTCTGAATAAATGGCACATAGTTTTCACTGGGTAAATTTCTTCCCATCGCACTAACAACACCAACAGAAACAGAATGATCAAAACCAAAAGGCGAACCAATCGCCATTACCCACTCGCCTACTTTTAATTTTTCTGATTGCCCTGTTTTAACTGTTGGCAAATTGTCTGCGTTTATTTTCAATACCGCAACATCACTTCGTTTATCACTACCAACAACTTTTGCTTTCAATTCCCGGCGATCATTGAGTTTTACAATAATTTCGTCTGCATCACGGATAACATGATGGTTTGTTATTACATAACCATCGCCATCAATAATAAACCCGGAACCTAACGATTTATTAGAAAAATCCTCTAAACCTTCACCTTCTTCACCAAAAAAACGTCTAAATAAATCATCAAAAGGTGTTCCTTTTGGTAATTCGGGAATATCCATACCATGAGGCAATCGCTTAGAACCTTTAATCTTTTGTGTTGTACTAATATTAACAACAGCTGCAGCATTATCTGCTGCCAATTCAGTAAAATCAGGCAAGCTACTCGCCATCACTTCAACATTAAGCAACATCGCCACAAATACAAAAAACAATAACCCAATGCGTTTAGAAATAACTTGCATAATTCACCCCGTAAAACATTTAATAGTACAAACTTAATTAATCAGTTTTCGTATCAATACTGGTTGGAATCGATCATCATTTTTAATCTTTTGTGAAAAACGATTTACCATTTTCATTGCCAATATAAACCCTGCGCCAGCAAAAACCACAATCATTAATTCTGTTGTATTATCAAAAAATTGTTTCGATAGCCATTGCCCCAATATGGCAAATGCCAACAACATAATTAACGGTAACAAATAGATGATTGCTGAACCTGTTAAAAGTGCACTTTCTTGCAGACCAACAACCACTCTGTCACCAATCTGCAAATTCAATGTGTTTTCAACAGTAACTTGACTGACTTTTTTGCCCAAGGTTTTGGAAAATACTGCTGTGCCACAGCCGCTTTTAGCATTACAGCTACTGCACGTTGATTGGCGTTGCACTTCAAGCTTTGCCTGATTATCCACACAACTAACAACAGTCGCTGTTTCTTCAATCATGATATAACTTACTTCTTTTTGACTGACTGGCTAATCATTTTAATAGCTGCCAGTGGTGCTTCACCGACAACAGTAACATGATAACCATTCATTTTTCTGCCATGCGCATGTACCGCACCCACATGTGAGCTACCCATCAGGTTGTCTTTTTTCTCATTAGTACTTTCTTCAACAAATACCGATATAGAGGATAAACCATCGGAAAATACCATATGTTCAACTGGCATGGAATTGGCTGGTATCATATGTTTGCGCTGCATATCAGGCATAAAACCTTTGGGCATAGAGCTTACATACCAGCCTGATGATTTTTTTATCTTTTCATTATCTGGCTTTACCTTTTCTGCTTCATACCATTTAAATTCCTTACCTGATACCGCAGGCATTAACCATGAAGCAGGAATCTTGTCCAGAAAACTGATCTGGGTAAACATAAACTGTTCCAGTTTACGTGATTCTTCATTTAATAAATGCGTTTTTAATAACAGTCCCGTTTCATTATCCACCCACAAATGATGACCATAACGCAAGTTATCTTTAGGCATAATCATTATTTTTTTCGTATTACGCCCAGCCACTTTACTACCATCAATAATTTTAAATGCATAGTGAGCTTTTAAACGATCAACTGATATAGGGAAGGCTGGTGGAAACTTAGTGGAAGGACGACTTTTTTCAACGACAACTGATTTCGTGTCAGGCAGTATACATGTAACAGTGTTGCCATTTCTTATCACTTCCCGGCCACTACCATCCATAGAAACGAGTCGTTCCTTTTCTTCATTATCAGAAATGCTGTGGATAATACGCATTGAACTTAGCTGGTCTCTCTGCCCATAGACAAAAGTACCTTCATAGTTCATGGTGTGCGCGGCCTTATGCATTTTTTTGAGTAAGCTTTGCATTTGTTCATACTGCTCACCTGCCAGTGACAACGCAGGTACAAACAGAACAACAAGAAAATAGAGCGGGAATTTATTTTTCATCGGAAATTTTCATAATACGTTTGCCTGGTGTAACACTAACGATACGCATATAAGGCAATGCACCTTGCATTTTAGTGGTAACAGAATATTCATTATGCTGAACAAGATAACCACTTAGTTTGGATTCAACTGCTGAATCAAGACGTGGGTGCGCTGGATCATTTACTGCTAAAAATTTCACATTTCTCACCGGCGTATCAATAGCGACTGTTTGGATTTGCTCGTTATTAGCGAACTGGCCTTGCTGTACAGTAACTACAGCCACTGTCGCAACAGTGGCTGCAACGGCAAAACCCGCTGCTTGCTTATACCAGTGTTGAATCCGTGATGGTTTACGTTTGGGAGCGAGTATGGTGGGCTCACTTTCAAGTGCTTGACTAACTCGAGAAGAGATATCCGGGAATGATTGTCCATCAAGATAACCTTTCATAACATCACTAATCAGATGATAACGTTGCCAGCGTTGGCGTAATTCATCATCCTGCTGCATACGTGAGAATACATCATTGGTTTGAGTTTCTTCACCATCAATGAGTGCGGAAAGCCTTTCCTCAAACTGTTTGTTCATAATCACTACCTGCTCGTTAGTCTTGCTTGTTATCGGTTAATCCAGCAACGGCCTTAATTTTACATCTACCGCTTCGCGTGCCCGAAATATTCGTGAACGCACGGTACCAATTGGGCAATCCATGGCTTCTGCAATTTCCTCATAGCTCATCCCTTCCAGTTCCCTTAAGGTAATTGCTGTTTTCAGGTCATCGGGCAAATCATTAATAGCATTAGCGACGACTCGTTGAATCTCATCTTTCAATACTTCACGTTCTGGCGAGGCATAATTCTTCAGTGCCGACTCTCCATCGTATTGCTCAGCATCAGTCACATCAATATCTGCACTGGGGGGACGACGTCCCTGAGCTACCAGATGATTTTTTGCCGTATTAATTGCAATACGGTACAGCCAGGTATAAAACGCACTGTCACCCCTAAAATTCGGTAATGCCCGATAAGCCTTGATAAAGGCTTCCTGCGCCATATCCTGAACCTCACTTTGATCATACAGGTAGCGTGACAATACATTCATGATCCGGTTCTGATACTTCAGTACCAGCAGATCAAAGGCTGTTTTATCACCTTGCTGTACGCGCTCAATTAACGCTTGATCAGTGACTTGATCGCCCATGTGGGCAGCTTCCTTCTAATGTTGTTACAGGCAGCTACCCGAACCTATGCAAATAGACAGTAAAATGTCCATAGAGTTCGCCAGTGAGCCGGTTTTTATTTAAAGTCTGTTATATAATTTAATAGTAGCAATTGGATTCTAAACGGTTTATTGATATACAACAAAGGCTCTGTGCACAGACATCTTTCATAACAACAAATTTTGTATATTTTTTATCCATGAGCAATTCATCATCTAATATCAATGCGCCTCAGTATGAATGTGATGTACTGGTCATTGGCGGCGGTGCCGCTGGCTTAAGCCTGGCTCTGCGCCTTGCTGATAGTCATCGTATTTGCTTGATTTCAAAGGGTATTTTGACCGAGGGTTCTACTCTATATGCACAAGGTGGCATTGCTGCTGTGCTGGCAGATGATGACAGTATCGAATCCCATATTGCTGATACCCTCGATGCCGGCGCCGGTTTATGTGATCCTGATGCGGTGCGCTTTACCGTTGAACATGCCAAGCAAAGTGTCCAGTGGCTCATCGAGCAGGGAATCCACTTCACACAAAATGATGATGGACACGGTTTACACCTTACCCGGGAAGGTGGACATAGTCACCGACGGGTAATTCATGCCACCGATGCCACTGGCCGTGCCGTAGAAACCACCCTAGAGCAACAGGTACGTGCCCACCGCAACATTCACATTCATGAACATCATATTGCGGTTGATTTAATTACCTGCCATAAAACAGGACTATGTGAAAAAGGCGGGGAAAACCGCTGTTTGGGTGCTTACATTCTGGATCGAAAAGCCGATCAGGTGCGAGTTTACAGTGCCCGACACACCATCCTGGCCACAGGTGGTGCCAGCAAGGTTTATCTTTATACCAGTAATCCGGATACCTCTACCGGGGATGGTATAGCCATGGCCTGGCGTGCAGGTTGTCGGGTTGCAAACCTGGAATTTAATCAGTTCCACCCCACCTGTTTGTACCATCCCCATGCCAAGTCATTTTTAATCACCGAAGCAGTACGTGGTGAAGGTGGCAAATTACGTCGGCCTGATGGTAGCGAGTTTATGAAGGAATTTGATGAGCGCGCTGAACTGGCTCCACGCGATATCGTTGCGCGCGCCATTGACCATGAAATGAAGCGTCTGGGTTGTGATTGTTTATACCTGGATATCAGTCATCAACCGGCTGACTTTATTCAACACCACTTCCCCACCGTTTATCAGCGCTGCCTTGAATTTGGTTACGACATAAGCAAAGAACCCATTCCGATTGTGCCTGCTGCTCATTATACCTGTGGCGGTGTCGTGACTAACTTGCATGGGCAAACAGACATATCAGGTTTATATGCTATTGGTGAAACGGCATTCACTGGCTTGCATGGCGCTAACCGTATGGCAAGTAATTCACTGTTGGAATGCCTGGTGTTTGCCAAAGCAGCTAGCGAAGCTATCCAAAATGACAAAGAATCCTGCACCGTAACTGATAATTTACCTGCCTGGGATGAAAGCCGTGTAACCGATTCTGATGAAGAAGTTGTCGTAACTCACAACTGGGATGAGCTACGTCGTTTTATGTGGGACTACGTGGGCATTGTAAGAACCAACAAACGCCTGCAACGTGCTCATCGCCGTGTACAACTACTGTTATCAGAGATTGAAGAATATTATGGCAATTTCCGTGTTACGAATGATTTACTGGAGCTTCGCAACCTGGCGGTTGTCGCCGAGCTAATGATTGAATCCGCCATGCAACGCAAGGAAAGTCGTGGTTTACATTTCATGCTGGACTATCCCGAACAAAGTGACTCGGCAATTAATACAATATTAGTCCCTCCCAACTACACTGTTTTTGAATCCGTTTCCGCAGTTGAATAACGCAAATAAATTCTTAATTGCCTGAATAGTTCATCATTGCCACTATCCGGAAAAAAACACCAGCTAATCCTTTTGCCTGTAGCAGCAATAAAATTCAGAACCACTAGTTTTGATGTAATGATTGCGCCTGACGTAAATACCAGTCGCTGCTCATTGTTGTTATTGGTTACCCATAACCATTGGTTTTCATTTGTTAACTGCAACTGACCAATATAACATTGCCGTAACATGTTCGTTGTTCTTAAAAATGAAAGCATAATAATTAACAGCAAAATAATTCGTACCCAGAAAGAAATATTATAGGGTAACAATAAAACAATCAGCGCAAGACCATGCACTAGTTTGACGTACAAACAGGTATATACGGAAAGGCTTAAATTAATCTGCAGCGGCTTGTCGAATTTTATTTGCGACATCAGCGACATCCTTGTTGCCCGGCTTTTTCTGCCCCATCAGATATTCCAATAATTCCTGATCATGGGAGGCAAGTAATAGTTTAAATGCATCTTGCTCTTTGCTGGATAACAAATGATAGTTATCTTCAACAAAAGGTTGCAACATCAAGTCCAATTCCAGCATGCCACGGCGACATTGCCAGCGCACCCTTGATAACGACTCCTCTGTGACAGATTCATTTTCAGCAAGCATGCTTACACCATATCCTTGAGCATAAGCTTTTTAATATTGTGTATCGCCGATGTTGGATTTAAACCTTTGGGACAAACATTGACACAATTCATAATTGAGTGGCAACGAAACAACCGATAAGGCCCATCCAAATCAGCTAAACGTTCAAAAGTACCTTGATCTCGTGAGTCTGCCATAAATCGATATGCCTGCAATAAAGCAGCCGGCCCTCTGAATTTATCCGGATTCCACCAGAATGATGGGCAAGCTGTACTGCAACAACCACAAAGAATGCACTCATATAAGCCATCCAGCTTTTCACGTTGCGCTGGTGTTTGCAGGTATTCCACTTCAGGTTCAGAATCATGCACCATCATATAAGGCTTTATGGCGCGATAGTGATGATAAAACTGGCTCATATCCACTACCAAATCACGAATCACCGGCATGCCGGGTACGGGCCTTATTTCAATAGGTTCTTTTAATGATACGACTGACGTTAAACAGGCCAAACCATTCATGCCATTGATATTCATGGCATCGGAACCACATACACCTTCACCACATGAATGGCGAAAGCTGAAGGTTTCATCCATTTCCTTAATCTTTAACAAGGCATCGCGTAACATCATGCCACGCCCAACATCCAGCCTGTATTCTTTCATATAGGGCTTGCCATCGACTTCCGGATTGTAGCGGTAAATTAAAAAACGCATAAGGCTGCCATTATATAAAATTAGTAAACTCGTTCTTTAGGTGGAAATGAGTCAACTGAAATCGGTTTTAAAGTTACGGGTTTGTAATCCAGCTTTTGTCCTTCTTTATAAAATAAACTATGTTTTAACCATTGCTGGTCATCACGCGCCGGATAATCAATACGGGAATGTGCACCACGACTTTCGTGACGAGCTAAAGCAGAGGCCACGGTTGCCAGCGCAATATCGACCAGATTTTCCAGTTCAAGTGCTTCAATGCGTGCAGTATTAAATATCTTACTATGATCGGTTAAATGTACATTGTGTAAACGTTGTTCTATCTCGATAACCTTATTTAATCCCTCTTGCAAAACTTCTTCAGTACGGAATACACCGCAGTATTCTTCCATTACGACCTGTAGATCATGCTTAACCGTTGAAACTTTTTCTCCCTGACCTTTTTTATCCCAGCGCTGTAAATGTTCCATTGCTTTATCGACACTGTCTTTGTCAAGTTGTCGGTGATAACGATTTTCGCCAAGGTATTTGACAATATCATTGCCCGCAGCACGACCAAATATCACAATATCCAATAATGAATTTCCACCCAGTCGATTTGCACCATGTACTGATACACAGGCGCATTCGCCAACGGCATATAAACCGGGAATAGATTCCTGTCCTGTTTCAGTCGGCACGATCACCTGCCCATTACGATTAGTCGGTATACCGCCCATGGTATAATGTGCGGTTGGGAATACTGGAATCGGTTCTTCAGCCGGATCAATCCGCATAAATGTCTTTGAGGTCTGACAAATACCCGGTAAGCGTTTATAAAGCACATCCCGGCCAAGGTGATCCAGTTTCAATAACACATGATGGCCATCTGGCCCACAGCCTCGCCCCTCTCTTACTTCAGTAGAAATGGCACGGCTGACGACATCGCGACTGGCTAAATCTTTTGCATGCGGTGCATAACGTTCCATAAAACGTTCACCGTCTTTATTAATTAAGTAGCCACCTTCACCACGTGCCCCTTCGGTAATTAACATGCCTCTGCCGGCAATCCCGGTTGGATGAAACTGGAAAAACTCCATATCCTGTAATGGAATACCGGCACGCAATGCCATCGCCATCCCATCACCGGTATTAATCGTGGCATTAGTATTGGTTCTGAATAATTGCCCTGCACCACCGGTTGCCAACAAGGTTGTTTTTGCTTCTATTAATAAAGGTTCACCGGTTTCAATTTCAAGAACAAGCGCACCTAATACAAAACCTTCTTTATCCTTTACTAAATCAATGGCGAAGTATTCATCAAAGAAATGGGTTTTACTTTTAATGTTTTGTTGATAAAGGGTATGTAAAATAGCATGACCAGTTCTGTCTGCTGCTGCGCAAGTACGTGCTGCCTGTTCACCACCAAAATTCTGGCTCTGCCCGCCAAATGGACGCTGATAAATTTTACCATTATCCAAACGTGAAAATGGTACACCGGCATGTTCCAGCTCAACTACAATATTTGATGCGGCTCGACACATATATTCAATCGCATCCTGATCACCGAGGTAATCGCTTCCCTTGATAGTGTCATACATATGCCAGTGCCAGTTATCCGGTAACACATTGGCAAGTGCTGCATTCATACCACCTTGTGCAGCAACCGTATGAGAACGAGTGGGAAATACTTTGGAAACGACCGCAACTTTTGCATCAGCTCGTGCCAGTTGTAATGCAGAACGCAAACCACCACCACCAGCACCAATAACCAAAGTATCAAATTTACGCCTGGCGATGCTCATAGATGCACCACCGATAACAAAATCAAACTAACCCAGATCGTCATAACAAATAGTCCAAGCGCGACCATCACCAATAAAAAAAGTCGTAGAGAACTTAATGGCACATAATCAATAACAATATCACGCATACCTACCCAGGCATGAAATAATATGGCATAAAAAAACAGTAACACTGAAACATTCACAATAGGCTGGGTTAATAAAGAAAACCATTGTTGATAATCAAGCGTATCCCCATTGATAAAAAACCATGGCGTAGCAATAATCATAAAAATACCGATATACACCGCTGTCAAACGTTGCAATAACCATGCCCTGAACCCTGTGACTTGCCAGGTCACAGTATCGCCACCTTGATGCCCAACCAGATTAACAAACATACTGCCAAAACAATAACCAACCACGCACTAGCACGTGCAATTTTCAAATCATGACCAATATCCAGATCCATTAATAAAAACCGTATACCCGTAATTAAATGATAAAAAACGGCTGATAATATTATCAGCAATACCAGTTGGAATATGGGTGCATCGAGTAAATTATGAATTACCTGAAAACTCGCAGTATTTTTCAGTGATAAGCCGAGCCCGTAGATAACCAGCGGTAACAACAAGAATAATAAAAAACCAGACAATCTATGCAGAATTGAAGCAATTGCCGTAATTGGCATTCTTATTTTAAATAGATTTAAAAATTTAGGTCGGGGTCCGCTATGATTAATGAAATCAGTCATACGCTTTCAGATCTTTATTCTCATTTTTCATATAAGTCTAGTCTATATAAGGTACATCCAGTGTATAATCACATACTTATTAAGACTCCACAATAATATGGACTTTATGCAATTTGTTTCCAACTATAGTAAATGGGTTTTATCAATGAATACAAGCTGGCAAACACACCTACAACAATCTGGTGCACACATAGAAGAAGGTATAGTAAAACATTTTTCTCAACCAGATGTTGAAAGGCAGGCTATCAATAATGGTACCGTTATCGCTGCCCTCTCTCATTACAGTATTATTACTGCCAGTGGTGATGACGCCAGTGACTTTCTGCAAAATCAACTTAGTAATGATATTAAGCAGGTTGACGATACCCATAGCCAACTCAGTAGTTACTGTAGTCCAAAAGGTCGTATGCTGGCCAGCTTCAGAATCTTTAAATTTAAAAACCAGATTCAATTACGCCTGCCTGTTGATACGCTTGAAGCCACACTCAAACGTTTAAACATGTTCATTATGCGTTCACAGGTTACACTTGAAGATAATAGTCATACCCTTGCAGGGTTTGGCATCTGCGGTAATGAAGCAGATAACATCCTCAATAATGCAGGGTTAACAGTCCCTGAAAGTATAGACAGTGTCAGCCAGCAAAATGGCCTGTGTATTATTCGCATCCCAGGCACTCACCCTCGCTTTGAAATATATGGTGAACCTGCCGAGCTTATAAAGCTATGGGACAAATGTGCCACTCAGGCAACGCCAGTGGGAGCAGATGTCTGGTTATTGCAGGATATCTGGACCGGTTTACCTGATATCACGATTAACACTGTCGAAGCCTTCGTGCCACAAATGACGAACCTGCACGCGATTAACGGGATTAGTTTCAAAAAAGGTTGTTATCCCGGCCAGGAAGTTGTCGCACGTATGCACTATCTGGGTAAGCTCAAGCGCTGTATGTACCGCGCTCATATCGATACTGAACTAGCACCTCATGCTGGTGATAATTTATACAGTTCTGGTTCAGAGGATAGTGTTGGCAAGATTGTCACCGCCGTGCCAGCCCCCCAGGGAGGTGTCGATGCGCTTGCAGTATTGCAAATTGCTCAAGTTGAACAACATTCTGTTTATTTAGGCAGTAAAGAAGGGGTAAAACTTGAGTTTATTGATTTGCCCTACGAAGTGCCATTAGAACGAGAAAAATGAGGCTAAGAATTTCGATCCTAAGTGCCCTCAGGGTTAACCGATGTTAACCCTCAGGGCACTGTAGAAACCTTTACAGGTTTCATTTGGCATTTCCTGAACTCGCGTTGCTCGTTCTGGTCACGCACACCCCTAGGACTTCTTCGAGTTAACTAACGTTAACCCTCAGGGCGCATATGCGGGAACAACAATACGTCGCGAATCGATGGTGAGTCTGTAAACAGCATCACCAGGCGATCGATACCAATTCCCTCACCCGCTGTTGGTGGCATGCCATGTTCTAACGCAGTAACGTAATCTTGATCAAAGAACATCGCTTCATCATCACCGGCTTCTTTTTCTTCAACCTGCTTCTGGAAACGTTCCGCCTGGTCTTCAGCATCATTGAGTTCTGAGAAACCATTAGCAATTTCACGACCACCAACAAAAAATTCAAAACGATCTGTAACAAATGGATCATCATCATTACGACGTGCCAGTGGTGATACTTCTGTCGGGTAGGCGGTAATGAATGTTGGATCCATTAAGCGATGTTCAACAGTTTTCTCAAAGATTTCAATTTGAACCTTACCCAGACCATAACTATCTTTCAGAGGAATACTCAAACGTTCAGCAATGGAACGAGCTTTATCTAAATCATTCAGTTCAGTTTCGGTAACATCAGAATTAAAATGTAAAATAGATTCTTTGATCGTCATACGAGAAAACGGTTTACCAAAGTCATAAATATCGCCCTGATATTCAATTAAGGTTTTACCTACCACGTTCTCCGCGATGGAACGCAGCATTTCTTCGGTAATATCCATTAAATCATTATAGGTTGCATAAGCTTCGTAGAATTCAATCATGGTGAATTCCGGATTATGACGTGTCGATAAACCTTCATTACGGAAGTTACGATTGATTTCAAACACACGTTCGAAACCACCAACAACCAAACGTTTCAGATACAACTCAGGCGCAACACGTAAAAATAAATCCATATCTAATGCATTATGAAAAGTGGTAAATGGACGCGCTGTGGCTCCGCCAGGAATGGCCTGCATCATTGGTGTTTCTACTTCAAGGAAATTTTTATTAGTCAGGAATTCACGAATATGCGTGATGATTTTGGAACGCATCTGAAACGTATTGCGTGATTCCTGGTTCATAATTAAATCAAGATAACGTTGACGATAGCGAATCTCCTGATCGGTAACGCCTTTGAATTTTTCTGGTAGTGGGCGTAAGGCTTTGGTTAACAGGCGAATATTATCTACCTTTACTGACAGTTCACCTTTATTGGTTTTCATCAACTGACCGTCACCACCAATGATGTCACCTATATCCCATTTTTTAAACTGCTCGTTATAAATGCCTTCAGGCAGATCGTCTCGTGCTACGTAAAACTGGATACGTCCTGACATATCCTGCACAGTGGCAAAACTCGCTTTACCCATCACACGTTTTAACATCATACGACCGGCAACACTGACCCGAATACCTAGCGATTCAAGCTCTTCCTTGCTCTTCTCACCATATTCAGCATGCAGTTCACCTGCTGTCACGTTGCGACGAAAATCATTTGGAAAGGCAATGCCCTGTTCACGTAGTTCGCTTAACTTGCGGCGACGTTCGGCAATCAGTTTATTATCATCTACAGGTTGTTGTTCGTTATTATCTTGTGTATCTGCCATCTAATTTTCTCAATTAATTAAATATTATTATAAACCACTCTTCAAACTGGCTTCGATAAACATGTTAATACCACCATCCAGAACGGCTGTGGTATTACTGGTTTCCACATTAGTCCGTAAGTCTTTTATGCGTGATTGATCCAATACATAGGAACGAATCTGGCTACCCCAGCCAATATCTGTCTTGGTATCTTCCAATGCCTGTTTTTCAGCGTTCTGCTTTTGTAATTCCATTTCGTACAGTTTGGCTTTCAACTGCTTCATGGCATTATCTTTATTCTGATGCTGTGAACGACCGCTTTGACACTGTACCACGATACCACTAGGTTCATGAGTAAGTCGAATTGCCGAATCGGTTTTATTTACATGCTGACCACCGGCGCCACTGGCACGATAGGTATCGATACGCAGATCAGCCGGGTTAATTTCAATTTCGATATTGTCATCCACTTCCGGCGAAACAAATACCGAAGCAAAAGAGGTATGACGACGGTTGCCAGAATCAAACGGCGATTTTCGAACTAAACGGTGCACACCGGTTTCGGTACGTAACCAACCAAAGGCATATTCACCAGAGAATTTAATGGTGGCACTCTTGATACCCGCTACTTCACCGGCAGAGACTTCTTCCAGTTCAGTATCGAAACCGTTAGCCTCACCCCAGCGTAAATACATGCGCAGCAGCATTTCTGCCCAATCCTGGGCCTCGGTACCACCAGAACCCGCCTGAATATCCAGAAAGGCATTATTAGCATCCATTTGACCAGAAAACATACGTTGGAATTCCAGCTGCGAAAGTGATGCCTCCTGCTTATCTAAATCAGCAACAACTTCTTCTAGTGTACCTTCATCATTTTCTTCGACAGCCAGTTCGAGTAACTCAGTAGCGTCACTCAAACCTATGTTGAGTTGATCAATCACATCGACCACTTTTTCCAGACGCACGCGTTCCCGCCCCAGCTCCTGGGCTTGTTCAGGGTTATTCCAGATATCGGGATCTTCCAGTTCGCGGGTGACTTCCGTTAACCGTTCACTCTTGGCTTCATAGTCAAAGATACCCCCTCAGGGCTTCTGAGCGACCCTGCATATCTTTGATCCGGGATTGGATGGCGTTGACTTCCATTAATGGTCCAGCTAACTACTTAAACAAAGCGTGTATCATACACTAGCCCCTGTAGACTGTGAATGACTAGAGACGTTCCTAATTCCACTTCCCTAATTCCACTTCATAGTGTTCAGTAATTAGGAACATATATTTAGCTGCATGGATGAATATAATCCACCATCAATTGTAGATTTTGACTACCCTGAAATTCATTCACATCAAGTCGATATGCCACTTGGACTTGTTTAACCTGCTCAGGCCAATCTTCATCTGTTTTGTTAAAGGCAATGGCATCAAAACAGCGCTGCCCCCCAGATGTACGTAACACCAGCTTTAAATGTTTTTCGCCAACAATACGTCGGCTCACAAGCTCAAACTCACCATCAAATACGGGCTCTTCAAAATGCTGCCCCCAGGGCCCCGCATTACGTAATAAATGCGCAAGCTCCAGTTGGATATCTGATTCTGATAGTTCTCCATCTGAATGGATGGTGCCGTGCAATTCATCCCGACCCAGATGGTTAGCCACCTCTTCAGCAAAGGCCTTGCTAAACTCGGGCAGACTCTCTTTCGGTAAGCTCAGGCCAGCGGCCATGGCATGACCACCAAATTTGCTTATCAAATTCGGATGTTGCGCTGCCACCACATCAAGTACATCACGGATATGCACGCCTTTGACTGAGCGTGCCGAGCCTTTTAAATCGCCATTTTCATTTTGCGCAAAGGCAATCACCGGACGATGTAGTTTATCCTTGATACGTGATGCAAGAATACCAATTACACCTTCATGCCAATCAGGCTCAAACAAACACAAACCAATAGGTAAATCATCATGGCCATGTTGTTCAAGGAAGTTCTCTAGAAAACCCAGTGCCTGTTCCTGCATACCCGTTTCAATTTGGCGACGTTCACGGTTTAAACCATCGAGGCGATGTGCGTATTCTTTTGCTTCCCGCACACTATCAGTCAACAGGCAGTCTATTCCCAGCGACATGTCCTCCAAACGACCGGCGGCATTGATACGTGGCCCAACCGTAAACCCAAGATCACTAGCCACCAATCGCTCACTATTTCTGCCAGCGATATCTAATAAGGCTTTAATCCCTGGCGATAATTGCCCGGCACGCATACGTGCAATACCTTGCGATACCAGAATTCGATTGGCATGTTCCAGTGGCACCACATCGGCAACCGTGCCTAAAGCCACAATATCCAGCCATTGCGCCAGGTTGGGTTCAGGTATCTGATTTTCTTTAAACCAGTTTATCTCTCTTAATTTTGCACGCAATGCCATCAACACGTAAAACATCACGCCAACACCCGCTAACGCCTTGCAGGGAAAAGTATCACCAGGTTGATTGGGATTAACGATAGCATCCGCATCAGGCAATTGCTTACCCGGCAAATGGTGATCGGTAATCAATACTTTTATGCCTTTTTGCTTGGCCGCTGCTACACCTTCAACACTGGAAATACCATTATCAACGGTGACAATTAAATCAGGTTCCAGGCCAGCGATATCATCGACGATCTCGGGCGTTAATCCATAACCAAACTTGAAACGATCAGGCACACGATAACTTACTCGACTAAATCCCATGGCATGTAAGCCACGCACTGCCAATGCCGTACTGGTTGCCCCATCGGCATCAAAATCTCCAACAATGATGACATGCTGTTGATTCTTTAAGGCAGCCATCAACAATTCAATAGCCTCATTAATCCCTTTCAAGTCTTGCCAGTTATGCAACACATTGAACGAATAATCTAACTGTTCAATAGAAGTAATATTACGAGAAGCATAAATACGTGCCAATGCCGGATGCAACTCATCTTTCAGAGTTGAGTTAATATCAGGAATTTTACGACGCTGGATAATATGAGTACTATTCATTATCAAAAAAGATTATTTTTATTACTTCGATGCCACCAACGCTTAAGATTTTTGACGGTTAACTGATATGCTTCCCCATTATCCATTAATAATGTTAACTGCATACCAGGATTATTTTTAAGTCGCTTAATTAAAGGATTAAACCAGTCATTTTCCAGAAGCTGTAATTCACTCAACCAGCCGCATATATCCTGCTGCTGCAATAATGCATGTAGCTTATCGTAATACACCAACACCTCACCAGCATCTTTGACAACATTATCTGCTGAGGCAGGTAAACGATCTATAACACTTCCACCAAATAAGCCAAGGCCATTAAGAACAGCATCGTCAGAATAAATATGGTTCCATGGCAAATTCTCATACTCTTCTAATGAACCATATCCCCATAACCAAAGACTGTTGATAGGAATTATTCCCTGTTCTTCGCGTTGTTGGTTAATTTCACAACTATGCAACAACATTTGTACTTCATTCATACATTGTTGCCAATAGCGGCTATCATTACCTGCCGGCAGGTGTTCAAAAACATTAAGCCCTTTGATGTGGCGTAAAGGTTTTGTTGTTAAATCAAAAGCTTTATCAAGCCGGATGTACCAACGATGAGAAGATCCTACATGCAGTTGCCAGGGCTCGTCTTTAAAGTGCTGGTTTATTAAATCTGCCAGCGCTTTTGCTTCTGCAAACTGTATTTCCAGCTCTTCATGGGCATACAATAATGCTTGCGACCTATCGGGATGAATATAAACAGGATCAGCACATAACCAGTGTTTCCCTTCCGGTTTATTTTCAATATCTTCAATAGCACGTCGCCATTGCGCCATCGGCCATGAATTATGTTGGCTTACACTTCCAGCTAATTGTTCACGTATATACTCATTTTTAATTATATCAGTTACAGAAATACGATCTGCTCGTGACAATAACAAGTTAAGATTTTTAAGTTGAGGGAGCTCTTGCTTGGGAAGTTGCCTCGATAGCTGTCTCAAAAGTTGATCAAGCTCCGACGCAAGTTGTTTTGCTGGTCGGAGTCCGGGGATCCAAAGAGTGAGATGGTTATTCAATATAATGAATAAACTTTATGAATTAACTTTCCATATTATCCAGAATAGCCTGACGTACAGCATCCAGTTTCGCTTCTACATTGATCAGCGGACGGGTACTTTGTGCAATTGCTGTATCCGGATCTTTCAGACCATGTCCAGTCAAGGTGCATACGATCTTGCTACCTTCAGGAATTTTACCTGAATTAATATCATTGATAGCACCGGCTAATGACGTTGCAGAAGCTGGCTCACAAAACACACCTTCGTTTTCTGCCAGCATTTTCTGTGCTGCCAGGATTTCATCATCAGTACATTCATCAAACCAGCCATCAGATTCTTCACGAACTTTCCAGGCTTTATCCCAGCTTTGTGGGTGACCGATACGAATTGCTGTTGCAACAGTTTCTGGATCATCAACCATTTCGCCACGCATAAACGGTGCTGAACCTGCCGCCTGATAGCCGGCCATACGTGGACGACTGTTAACAATACCGTTTTCATGATATTCGCTATAGCCCATCCAGTGCGCAGTAATGTTACCCGCGTTACCCACAGGAATGCAGTGGAAGTCCGGTGCGCTACCCAGTTCCTCCAGAATTTCGAACGCCGCGGTCTTCTGACCCTGTAAACGATAGGGATTGATCGAGTTAACAATCGTTACTGGTGTATCTTCACCGATTTCCTTAACCAGTTGCATACCTTCATCAAAGTTACCCTTGATTTGAATAACAACCGCACCATGCATCATCGCCTGCGCCAGTTTACCCAGGGCTATCTTGCCATCAGGAATTAATACAAAGGCCGTAATACCTGCACGTGCCGCATAAGCGGCAGCTGCTGCTGAAGTATTACCGGTTGAAGCACAAATAATCGCTTTACTACCTTCTTCAACAGCCTTGGTCACCGCCATACACATGCCACGGTCTTTAAACGAACCGGTAGGATTAAGGCCTTCATACTTCACATAAATATCCACATCCTTGCCTAGCAATTTTGGAATATTATGCAAGCGGATTAACGGTGTATTACCTTCACCCAGACTAATAATGCGAGTGTCATCATGAACAGGCAAGCGATCACGATACTTGTCAATTAAACCGGTATAACGATTACGAAATGGCATTTAATTATTCCTCAATACTTTTAAAACTTTTACTTAACTAGCACCTGTGTTAACCCAAGGTTTCCATACGGATACGCGTTACAGAGCCACTAATTGCATCCAGTTTTTCAATTTGCGCAATGGCTTCATTCATTTGTTTTTCCATTACAATATGCGTCAACATGATAATCTTGGCCTTATCACCATCTTGTGCAGGTTCCTTCTGAATCATGGCTTCAATACTAATCCCCTTATCCCCCAGTACACGCGTTACATCGGCTAACACGCCAGGGCGATCTTCTGCTTCCATACGCAGGTAATAAGCGGTCTCTACATCATCCATACTTAAAATGGGTAAGTCAGACAGCGCATCTGGCTGGAAAGCCAAATGAGGTACACGATTTTCCGGGTCAGAGGTTAAGGCACGCACCACATCAACCACATCGGCAACCACTGCTGAAGCAGTTGGTTCATCACCAGCGCCGGCACCATAATAAAGAGTTGGCCCTACTGCATCGCCTTGAACCAACACGGCATTCATTACCCCATCAACATTAGCGATTAAACGACGCTCAGGAATCAATGTTGGATGCACACGTAACTCCACACCTTTATCTGTACGACGAGAGATACCCAGGTGCTTGATGCGATAACCTAACTCTTCCGCATACTCCACATCTTCACGGGTAATTTTAGTAATGCCTTCGGTATAGGTTTTTTCAAATTGCAAAGGAATACCAAACGCAATCGACGCCAGGATCGTTAACTTGTGTGCAGCATCAATACCTTCCACATCAAAGGTTGGGTCTGCTTCTGCATAGCCTAACTCTTGTGCTTCTTTTAACACATCATCAAAGTCGCGACCCTTGTCGCGCATTTCAGTAAGAATAAAGTTACCGGTGCCATTAATAATGCCTGCCAACCATTGAATATGGTTACCGGCCAGACCTTCACGAATCGCTTTAATGATCGGGATACCACCAGCAACGGCTGCTTCAAAAGCGACCATCACACCTTTTTTCTGTGCCGCAGCAAAAATTTGATTACCGTGCTTGGCAATCAAGGCTTTGTTCGCGGTAACCACATGCTTACCGTTTTCAATGGCCAGCATCACCATATCCAGCGCCAGACCATCACCACCGATCAACTCAATAATGATTTCCACATCTGGGTCATTAACAACATCCGCAGAGTTTGCGGTTAAGGTAATACCGGTTATATCACAGATCCGTGGTTTACTGAGATCACGTGCTGCTGCATGAGTAACCTGAATACCACGACCTGCACGGCGTGCAATTTCTTCTGCATTGCGCCGTAAAACATTGACGGTACCGCCACCGACAGTACCCAGACCCAAAAGGCCAACTTTAACCGGTTCCACTTAACTCTCCTTTCTCAAACTTGCGAAACATATCGCGAATACCGCGAATCGCCTGCCGTGTTCTATGTTCATTTTCTATCAAACCAAAGCGCACATGGTCATCACCGTATTCGCCAAAGCCAATACCGGGCGATACTGCCACCTTGGCCTCTTTCAATAAAAACTTGGAAAACTCCAGTGAGCCCATGGCTTTAAACTGTTCTGGAATCGGCGCCCAGACAAACATGGTCGCTTTGGGCTTCTCGACTTTCCAGCCCAATGCATTCAAACCTTCGCATAACACATCACGACGATTTTGATACATATCGGAAATTTCTTTAACACAATCCTGGGGACCTTCCAGTGCCGCAATCGCAGCCACCTGAATCGGCGTAAACATGCCATAGTCCAAATAGGATTTCATCCGCGCTAACGCAGCAACCAGGACTGGATTCCCTACCATGAAGCCAACACGCCAACCTGGCATATTGTAACTCTTGGATAATGAATAAAATTCTACCGCAACATCCTTGGCTCCCGGCACCTGCATAATCGATGGTGCCTTGTAACCATCAAACGCAATATCCGCATAAGCGATATCATGCACCACCCAGATTTCATGCTCGCGGGCCATCTCGACGACTTTTTCAAAGAACTCCAGTTCCACACATTGAGTGGTCGGATTACCCGGGAAATTGAGCACCAGCATTTTTGGCTTAGGCCAGGAGTCCTTAATGGCTTTTTCCATTTCTTCAAAAAAATCTAGGTCTGGTACCAGCGGTACATGCCGAATATCGGCACCGGCGATAATAAAACCATAAGGGTGAATAGGATAGGCTGGATTAGGTACCAATATTGCGTCACCTGGTCCAACAATAGCCATCGCCAAATGTGCCAGACCCTCTTTTGAACCAATAGTGACAATCGCCTCTTTTTCAGGATCCAGTTCCACATCAAAACGATCCTTGTACCAGTTACATATCGCTTTACGCAGACGTGGGATGCCTCGCGAGACTGAATAGCGGTGTGAATCACCACGTTGAGCAACTTCTATCAATTTATCGACAATATGTTGGGGCGTAGGCTGATCAGGGTTGCCCATCCCAAAATCGATAATATCTTCGCCTCGCGCTCGCGCCTCTGCCTTGAGCTCATTAACAATGTTGAACACATACGGAGGGAGTCGCTTAATTCTGGGAAAATCTTCGATCACGCAGGGAAATCCATTAAATCAGGTTTAAAAAAACGCCCTTCAGGGTAAAAATACCTCCCAATTCAGGACGCGGCCAAATCACAAAACTGCTAACATTACCGGCAAGCATATTGTACTGTCAATTCTACCTGATAATTCAATGACTTTTGAGATATTCCACTGATATATTCCAGGCTATCAAACCATGAAATTTAACCTCGAAAAATCCTCTGGTGTGCGGATTCATGCCTATGACCCCGGTGTTGTCACCCTGGCAGTACCCGCAGAGCTGGGTTTTCCCGAAGGTGCCGAACCGATTACCGACGAACCCAGCCTGTGCCGCGTAAGATGTAACCTAATTATCAGCTCAGGTGCTATACATCATAAAGAGTCACCCTCATCCTACGATGACCTTGGACAACGGCATCTTGAATTTGCTTTGGAATTTAACCCAGAAATTATCCTGTTAGGTACCGGAAATACCATTCAATTTCCTGCTCCACATTTGATGAGCATTCCCGCCAGCAAAGGTATTGGATTAGAGGTAATGGATACAGCCGCGGCCTGCCGGACTTTTAATATTCTGGTAGGTGAAAATCGTCAGGTGGTGGCGATATTGTTGATGGAATAAAAAACGACTTAAAACGCAATATTATTTAAACAACGCATCCACCGAATAACCTTCTGACTCCAGAATGTCGCGCAGTTTACGCAGCGCTTCAATCTGAATCTGGCGAACACGTTCGCGTGTCACACCAATACTATTGCCAACCTCTTCCAGGGTCGAAACATCGTAACCATGCAAACCAAAACGACGCTCTACCACTTCACGCTGTTTATCGCTTAGCTGAGCCAACCAGTTTTCAATATTATCTTTTACATCGTTATCCTGTAACAACAGCACAGGATCCATATTATTTTCATCTGGAATAGCATCTAACAGTGTTGTTTCAGCATCACGTCCTAAAGGACTATCCACTGATGCAATGCGTTCATTTAAACCTAACATGCGTTTTACATCGTTAATCGGTTTATCTAGCATAACGGCAATTTCTTCCGGACTTGGTTCATGATCCAGAGTTTGTGCCAGATGACGTGCTGCACGCAGGTAGATATTGATTTCTTTGACAACATGAATCGGTAAACGAATGGTACGGGTCTGATTCATAATCGCCCGTTCAATCGTCTGGCGAATCCACCAGGTTGCATAAGTAGAAAAACGAAAACCGCGTTCAGGATCAAATTTTTCAACCGCGCGAATCAAACCCAGATTACCTTCTTCTATTAAATCCAGTAATGCCAGACCACGATTCAAGTAACGCCGCGCAATTTTTACCACCAGGCGTAAATTACACTCGATCATTTTTGCGCGTGAAGCCTCATCACCTTTTAATGCAAGGCGCGAATACTTCACTTCTTCTTCAGCTGTTAATAAAGGAGAAAAACCAATCTCGCTAAGGTATAGCCGCGTTGCATCCAGTTGACTATCCGGTACATTACCCGGCTCAAAACTTACCTCATCAGGCTTGTTATCGGTGTCCTCATCAGTGTCTTCAACTGATAAATCAACATCCTTATCGTCACTATCAGGCAGCACATTAACACCACCCTCATCCAGCGTATTACGTTTTTCTTCCTTGTCTCCCTCATCCATCATACTGCTACTACCGTTTATTATGTTTTAGGTAAATATTTTAAAGGGTTTATTGGTCGTCCATTTTTACGAATTTCAAAATGTAACATAACTTTACTTGCCCCTGTACTTCCCATATCGGCAATTTTCTCACCCAACTTTACTTTTTGATTCTCTTTTACGTAAATACGCCGGTTATGCGCATAGGCACTAAAATAAGTTTCATTATGCTTGATAATTACCAGATTGCCATAGCCACGTAAGCCATTACCACTATATACGACGCGCCCATTCGCCGCCGCTTTGATAGGTTGCCCTGAGCGCCCGACAATGTCCAGCCCATTTTTACCCGGCTCTTTTGCCGAGAAATAACTAATCACTTTACCCTTGGCAGGCCAACGCCAGGTAATGGGCCCAGAATGGGCAGTGCGTGTTGTTTTTTTCTTAACTTTTTCAGGGGTTTTATTCGATGCAAGTGGCTTTGATTTAGTATAAGGCAGGGATTTAGCATAAGGTTTGGTTTTTACTATACGCTTGTTATCGTAATAATAAGAGGACGTTAGATAAATGCGTTGCCCCGGATGTATCCGGTATGGCCAACGAATATTATTCCAGCGCGCCACCTTACGATAATCATGCCCTGCCTGCCAGGCAATCGAATAAAGCGTATCGCCTTTACCCACTAGATGGTAGGCATATTTAGCTCTCGAGGCTAAATGCCCTCCCTTACTTGCAGGGCCTGAGCATCCTACCAATAACAGCATGCTACAAATTAATGTAATAAATAAACTTCTGATCATCCTGTCTTAATGAGCCAGTAACCAATGATAATAACAGCAACCAATATCCAGCCAATGCGATCGACATATTGGCGCAAGGTGTGCTGCATTTTCTCCCCGCCCCACAACATAATACCTGCCACCAGATAAAAACGTGTGCCACGTCCAATAGCTGATGCTAATACAAATGGCAAAAAGGCCATACTGGCTACACCTGCCGATATTGTAAATAGTTTATAGGGAATTGGAGAAAAACCGGCAATAAACACTACCCAGATACCCCATTGTTCAAACCACAACTGTGCCTTTTCATACTGGGGCCAGTAATTGGCTTTATGGATCAATGGCTCAATCAGTTCAAAGGCAAACATACCTAACAGATAACCCAAAATACCACCCAATACCGAGGTTAAGGTCGTTAGCATGGCATAAAACCAGGCACGCTTAGGCTGCGCCAGTGCCATGGGAGCCAGCATCACATCAGGTGGTGGCACGGGTAAAAAAGCAGACTCTACAACACTTAATCCGGAAAGATAAAACACTGCATGACGATGTTCTGCCCACTTCATCACTTTATCGAACATCACTGTAAACATACTTAAACTTTTCCTTTCACTAATGGTACAAAGCTGACCCAATCGAGTAACTGTTCTTCAAACTCATCCCCATTACGCGTAATTAATAACAAACGTTGCGTGCCTTGTTGTCCACTGGGAATAACCAGGCGACCACCATCAACCAGTTGCTCTTTTAATGATTCAGGCACTTCTTCCGGTGCTGCGGTGACAATAATACCGTCATACGGTGCATGCTGTGACCAACCCCAGGTTCCGTCTGTTAATCGATAGCGGATATTACTGAGCCTTAAATCAAATAGTTGTTTACGCGCTCGTTCAAGTAACTGTTCAATGCGTTCAACGGTATAAAGCTGCTCAACTAACTGTGAAAGAATCGCAGTTTGATAACCCGAACCTGTTCCCACTTCCAGAACACGCTTCATTTCACTGCCGGCTAACAAGGCTTCTGTCATACGTGCAACCACGTAGGGTTGCGATATGGTCTGACCGTGACCAATGGGTAATGCGGTATCCTCATAAGCACGACTCGATAGCGCTTCATCGACAAATAAATGACGGGGTGTGCTGCGTATTATTTCCAGAACCCGCTCATCCTGAATACCTTCTTCCTTTAATCGTTGCACCAGACGATCTCGGGTGCGTTGCGATGTCATGCCTATGCCTTGTACATCAATGCTCATCAGATAACTCCGCAACCCACTCATTCAGGGATGACAATGCTTCGTGACGTGTTAAATCTACCTGGATAGGTGTAATAGAGACATAACCATTACGTACTGCATAAAAATCGGTACCCTCGCCGGCATCCTGCTCAGCGCCCGGTGGACCGACCCAGTAAATATCCCGGCCACGTGGATCCTGTTCTTTAATAACAGGCTCTGCTTTATGTCTGTGACCTAAGCGAGTTACTAACAGACCGGATAAATCATCATAGGCCAGATCAGGAACATTAATATTTAAAATAGTATCCCGCGATAGTGGATTTTTTTTCAATTGATTGATCAACTTTAAAATAACCTGCGCAGCCGTATCAAAATGCTGGGGGGCATGTTTTGCCATGGAAACCGCTATCGCCGGCAAACCTAAAAAGCGACCTTCCATCGCCGCTGCCACGGTACCGGAATACAGCACATCGTCACCCATATTCGCACCGTCATTTATACCAGATATCACCATATCCGGTTCTTCTGCCAATAAGCCGGTTATGGCCAGGTGAACACAATCAGTCGGCGTGCCATTAACACGAATAATGCCATCTGCCATCGTTTGGGCACGAATAGGGCTTTCCAGGGTCAGGGAGTTACTGGCTCCACTACGATCACGATCCGGCGCAACGACCGTGACATCCGCCACCTGCTTCAATGCCGCTGCCAGACTTCTTATGCCGGTTGCTTCATAACCATCATCATTACTTAACAAGATATGCATATTGTCACTATTATTCCTGATACCTGTAACAGCCGAATTACCATTGATAAATCAGGTATCACTCAATATCAAACTATACGCGAATCCGACATAAACTGGCACCCACCTGATTATTGTTTCAAACAGGAAAAACCGCTGCAAAACCATCATGGCAATCCAGTACAATCATGCCATGCACGATGATACTGACAATAACGATAATGACGATAACCTGTTTCAACAGGCCATGGGTGATGTACGCCCACTTAAACAGGACAAACGCATTCAACCTCATCGCCAAAAGCCCTCGCCTCGACCCCCGCAACGTGAGCAAGATGATCGACAAGTCATTCAGGACATGATGTCTGATCCTGTTGACTTATCAGATATTGAAAGCGGTGATGAATTATTGTTCAGTCGTAGCGGCATTCAGCATAAAACCTTAAAAAAACTGCGTCGTGGTGAGTATGCCATCGAAGCCGAACTGGACTTGCACCGAAAAACCGTCGATGAAGCCCGTCTTGCGATTGCTGAATTTTTAAGCTATTGCCGGCAAAATGTACTGCGTTGTGTCCGTATTATTCATGGCAAAGGCCAGGGTTCCCTCAATAAACAACCTGTATTGAAAACTCACGTCAATCACTGGTTACGCCAACGAGATGAAGTACTGGCATTCAGCTCCTGCCGCCCGTCAGATGGGGGCAGCGGGGCTATTTATGTACTCTTAAAAAAATCCTGAATCTATCAGTTAAAACGCTCACCTCAATGAAATGAACACCTGGATTACTACAGCTGCTGAAGAACAAAGTGCGGTATCAGAGCATGATTAGAGGCATTGTGACTTAATAGTTAACTACTTCCCTTAATACGCTGGTGGCATAGCTGCCAGCGGGAAGCATAAACTGTATTTCCAGAATTTTTTGTTGCTCATCGAGTTGCCAGCAGAAATCAACCGGCTTTACACACAAGGCTCGACGTTCCTGTTTTAAGCCAATCTTTTCCAGGCCTTCAAACCAGTCAGAATAAGCGTCAAGTGTTACTTGCTCAAGCTGCCTGGCATCACCTTTAGTTACCAGCTCTCCCCTGCCCCATAGTGGCCCTGTAGGCACAATGTCATCTTCGGCTAAGCGCTGCCTAATTTCATCATCAAGCATCTCTGCAACAAAATAACTATGGCTGCCTGACAGCATCATGGCATCGCCATCCAAGCCTGTTTGCCAGCTATTATTTTTCAGCCGTACAGAACAAACCAGATTAAATAAAAGCGAGCGCGCTGCTGACAGATATAAGCTTCGTTTCTGACGATTTTTGATGCGTTTATTTTCTACTAACATCATATAAGCCATTTTTAAATTATCACCATCATGGCCAAAGCGCTGCTCGCCAAAATAATTAGGCACACCTTGTTGTTTGATATGAGTTAAACGCTGTTCAAGCTGCACAAAATCACCTTGTAACTCACGTACAATCATACTAAAACGATTACCCTGCAAGCTGCCACGTCGTAGTTTGCGACTGTGACGTTCGGCACTGAGTACTTGATATTCCTCTGTAGAAAATGCACTCCAATCAGGTTCAGAAATTCCTGGAAGCCGCACACTAAACCACTGTGTAGTGACGGCATTGCGATCCTTTAAACCGGCATAGCTCACATCCATGGGATTAATATCAACAAACCTAGCCAGTTGACGTGCCAGCCATTCCGTATTGGTGTTTCTTTTTTGGATATGTAACAGGAAATGTTCACCCTGCCCATCAGGTTCAAAACCCAACATTTCATCGACTTGAAAATCTTCCGGACAAGAGCGAATTACCCCTTTAACCGGAGGTTCACCAAAAGCATAAGAAAATATGGGGAGAGAAAGTTCTGCTGCACTCATAGTGCGCAGCAGAATACAGAGAAACTAAATGACAAGCAAAGGGAGTTTAATCTGAAATGGCATTAACGCCTGCAACCACCATTTAGCCAGTTCTTCAGGTATAAATCTGGTTAGACTCTGGCTGCATCAGCTTTTCAATATTAATGACAGCATTTTATGAAGAGGAAATCTTTATTCAATTAGCACAGTTGCCATGGCAGCAATGCCTTCACCACGTCCACAAAACCCCATTTTTTCTGTTGTGGTTGCTTTTACGCTGATATTCATTTTTGCTGTATTTAAATCCGCAGCAAGGTTAGTTCGCATAGCCTCAATATGTATAGCTAATCTGGGTTCTTGCGCCACTAAAGTCATATCGGCATTAACCAGTTTTAAACCACGCTGACGCATCATTTTATCAACCTTGCGCAATAAAAGTCGGCTGTCGATACCTTTGTAGTCACTACTGGTATCAGGAAAGTGTTGGCCAATATCCCCCAGTGCCATTGCACCTAATAAGGCATCACATAAGGCATGGATCAGAACATCACCATCAGAATGGGCAGCCAGCCCCTTGTCATAGGCTATCTCGACTCCACCGAGTACCAGCTTTGTTCCCTCTGCAAACCGGTGAGCATCATAACCTAGACCAATGCGCATAATGAGTAACCTTTATTGTTGATGTAAATAAAACTCAGCCAATGCCAAATCTTCAGGTCGTGTTATTTTAATATTATCCGCATGACCTTCAACTAACAGCGGCTTATAACCGGCCAGTTCCATTGCTAAGGCTTCATCTGTTACCAATGCATTGCTATTAAGTGCCTGTGTTAACGCTTCATGTAATTGCCCCAAACGAAACATTTGCGGTGTTAAGGCATGCCACAACTGGTTGCGATCCACAGTTTCGTTAATATGTTGTTCGGCATCGGCACGCTTCATGGTGTCACGTACAGGAACAGCAAGAATACCGCCAACATCTTTACTTGCTTGTTCAATCAGCCGATCAATATCTTCGTGACGCAAACAAGGACGTGCCGCATCATGGACCAGCACCCAGTCATTTGCATCAACTTTTTCCAACAAAAATGACAGGGCATTAAGTACAGAATGGCAACGTTCTTCACCACCATCAACTATTGAAAAAGGCCTTTCTGCATGCAATGAGATTTCTGCCCAACAATTATCGTCAGGATGCATTGCCATGACTAAGCCATTGATTGTTGGATGGGATAATAAACAATCCAGCGCATATTCAATCACTGCCTTATTGTTAATTTCCAAATACTGTTTGGGAATCGCTGCGCCCATACGCCGGCCAACACCCGCAGAAGGTACCACTGCCCAGTATTTATTATTTGTTAAGGATTTATTTGTTTTGCTGGTCATGGGTAAATGCTTTGTTTTTGTTTTTGTTTTTATTCTTCTACAACCTGGATATAGGTTTCACCCTTTTTGATCATACCCAGGTCACTACGTGCACGTTCTTCAATGGCATCCTTACCCTGTTTTAGATCGCTAACCTCTGCTTCCAACGCCTTGTTGCGCTCAGCAAGAATTTTATTTTCCTTAGCTTGTGTTTCGTTGGATTGTTGCAAACGCCAGACAGTGGCAAGGCTGCCCTCACCTAGCCAAAGATCATATTGGAGAACTAGAAATAAACCAATTAACAGGGCAATCCAGATACGCATGATATTAGTTTCCTTTTTCCTTCATACGTATCTGGTTACCTCACTACGTTATTTATGACAGGTTATAAAAAGCCTTACGACCCGGGAAGCTGGCTTTATCACCCAGTTGCTCTGCAATGCGTAACAACTGATTATATTTAGCAACGCGATCAGAACGAGACATGGAACCCGTTTTGATCTGGCCGGCTGAAGTCGCAACCGCTAAGTCCGCAATGGTGGTATCTTCTGTTTCACCTGAACGGTGTGAAATAACGGCGGTATAACCCGCTTTCTTTGCCATATCAATCGCAGCAAGCGTTTCAGTTAATGTACCGATCTGGTTTACTTTAATCAGGATTGAATTACCAATACTTTTCTCAATACCTTCTTTGAAGATAGAGGTATTGGTAACAAACAGATCATCACCAACCAACTGTACTTTCTTACCTAAACGTTCAGTCAGCTCTTTCCAGCCATCCCAGTCATTTTCCGCCAGACCATCTTCAATACTGATGATAGGATATTTATTTACCCAGTCTTCCAGCACATCGATAAATTCTGAAGAGCTTAATATTTTACCTTCTGATGCCAGGTTATATTTGCCATCCTGGTAGAATTCACTGCTGGCCGCATCAATCGCAATCATAATCTCTTCACCTGCTTTATAGCCGGCTTTCTCAATCGCTTCCAGGATCACTGTAATTGCTGATTCATTGGATGGCAGATCAGGAGCAAAACCACCCTCATCACCGACCGCCGTATTCAAACCTTGATCCTGCAATACTTTTTTCAGTGCATGGAAAATTTCTGCACCCATACGAATCGCATCCGCCATACTTTTTGCACCAACGGGCATGATCATAAATTCCTGCAGATCAACACTGTTATCCGCATGTTCACCGCCATTGATAATATTCATCATCGGTACTGGCATTATAAAACTATCTTCAGTTTGTAAATACTCATACAAAGGCTTGCCTTGTGCATTCGCTGCGGCATGGGCTGCTGCCATGGAAACAGCTAATAATGCGTTAGCGCCCAATTTACTTTTATTATCCGTACCATCCAGGTCCAGCATAATTTGATCAATGCCATTTTGATCACTGGCATCCTTACCAACTAAGGCAGCACGGATAACCGTATTGACATGTTCAACAGCCTTCTGAACACCTTTACCGCCAAAGCGGTTTTTATCATCATCACGTAATTCAATCGCTTCACGTGCACCTGTTGACGCACCAGAAGGAACGGCGGCACGGCCAATGACGCCGGAGGTTAACACTACATCCGCTTCAACCGTTGGGTTGCCGCGTGAATCAATAATTTCTCGACCAATAATCGTTTTAATTTCTGTACTACTTGCAGACATTCACTTTTCTCTCTTATTTCTCTTCTTACTGCTTAATTTACACGTTGTTATTTCGTCTTTATTAAACTGGTGATTATTTCTCACTGTCATGCAATGTACGTGCTGCACGAACAAAACCAATAAATAAAGGATGACCATCACGCGGACGTGATGTGAACTCTGGATGAAACTGACATGCCACAAACCAGGGATGGTTAGGTAACTCCACCACTTCAACAAGACTGCCATCTTCTGATGTGCCAGTAAGATTGAGTCCTGCTTTTTCCAATACCTCACGATAATTATTATTGAACTCATAACGATGACGATGACGTTCAACAATGACATCTTTACCGTATAACTCTCTAGCACGAGAGTCTTCTTTCAATAGACAGGGTTGACCACCTAAACGCATGGTGCCCCCCATATCTGAATCTTTATTACGGGTTTCTACGGTACCATCAGTCTGTTTCCATTCAGTGATCAAGCCAATCACCGGATCTTTGGCCTGCTGGTTGAACTCGGTACTATGTGCACCGTCAAGACTCGCAACATGACGCGCAAACTCAATCACCGCCACCTGCATACCTAAACATATACCAAGGTAAGGAATTCTGTTTTCACGTGCATAACGAACGGTTTGAATCTTTCCTTCGACACCGCGCTCACCAAAACCACCGGGGACGAGAATGGCATCCATTTTTGCAAGACAACCTGTGCCGGTACGTTCAATTTCTTCCGAGTCAATGTACTTGATGTTGACTTTGGTGTGGGTATGTATTCCAGCATGAATCAATGATTCACTTAGTGACTTATACGCTTCGGTAAGATCAACATATTTACCGACCATGGCAATGGTCACTTCACCAGTTGGGTTAGCCTGCGCTTCGGTGACTTTATTCCATTCTGATAAATCAGCCTTCGGTACGTCTAGATGTAGTTTCTCTACGGCAATCTCGTCAAGTCCTTGTGCATGCAAGTCCGCCGGGATTTTATAAATACTATCGACATCCTGCGCACTAATAACTGCACGTTCTTCAACATTGGTGAAAAGCGCAATCTTACGGCGCTCATCATCCGGGATAGGACGATCTGCTCGACATAAAAGTATATCTGGCTGAATACCAATGGAACGCAGTTCTTTAACCGAGTGCTGGGTTGGCTTGGTTTTAATTTCCCCGGCAGTTGGGATATAAGGCAGCAGGGTCAGGTGTATGTACAGGACGTTATCGCGTCCCAGCTCTGCACCCATTTGGCGTATCGCCTCCAGGAATGGCAGTGATTCAATATCACCGACGGTACCACCAATTTCAACCATGGCAATATCAGCGTCACCGGCACCGGCACGAATCGAATTTTTAATTTCATCGGTAATATGGGGAATAACCTGAACAGTTCCCCCCAGGTAATCACCACGGCGCTCTTTACGAATAACATTTTCATAAATACTTCCGGCAGTGAAGTTATTGCGCTGGCTCATAGTGGCATGCGTGAAACGTTCATAATGTCCCAAATCCAGATCCGTTTCGGCTCCGTCTTCGGTGACAAACACTTCACCATGCTGGAATGGACTCATAGTACCTGGATCAACATTAATGTAGGGATCCAGTTTCATCAGGGTAATTTTCAGGCCGCGTGCTTCAAGGATAGCCGCAAGAGAGGCGGCGGCGATGCCCTTCCCGAGTGAGGACACAACACCACCTGTAATAAAGATAAACTTCGTCATTTACAAACCAAATATCGACAAGATTGGGAAACATTCAGCAGAGTAAAACTGACTGCGTACTCGGGATAATATTGTCGTTGTTTTTAGCCTTGGTTTCAATCACTACAAGCGAGTTAAACACCTGTTTGTGAAATAAAAAGCCCGATTTCATCTGGCTCAGCCTGAAATGGCTCGCAAAGACAATAGCCAACCACTTGTGCCGGTTCATCGCCCACAAACAGCAACGGAATATGATCCCGCTGCCAGGGAGGAATACCCCACTCCTGCATGAGTTTTTTCAGGCTATGTCGGTGGCCTCGCCCAACCGGACGGCAATCTTCACCACCCTGTCTGAAACCTACCGAGACATCACTTCGCTTGGCCAAACTCTGTTTCAGACCTTTGCCTTGAGTTTGCTTAATCTGCAGTGTTGACCCATCAGGCAATATAAAAGGTTTATCCAAATTCCATGGTTGTTGCAGAAAACTTTCAGCAACATCTTTGGCTGATGAAGCTGATAGCGCATATAGCTCATCACGATAGCGCCTGACTTCAACTTCACCCCACTCCACTAAAGGACTTGCGTCTACTGCCGCCAGTAACACTTCGCTCAAAATGCGTTGTAGATGTCGGCTATCCGGCGTAGATAATTGGCAAATCGTCTTTAGCCAATAACGCAGTAGATTACGCTGCCGCCCTGCATCGAGCATCAAGACAGCGGATACTGACAATGTTTGCGGTGTCTGTCCCTGGGCTAGTTGATAATCCTGCTCGGCTAACACGTCCAGCAAACGAGCTGCTTCGGCCTGGTGAGACGCAACCCGGCTTAATGTAGTATTTAACGATGGCCAACGGCAAGTAAGTTTAGGAATAATATCGTGCCGTAGAAAATTTCGATCAAAGCCTGTATCAATATTGCTGGGATCTTCAATCCATTTGAGACCGTGTTGGTTGGCATAATCTTCAATCTGTTCGCGTGCAACACCCAGAAAAGGACGCAGTAACCAGCCTTTCTCAAAAGCGATAGACTCAGGCATCGCCGCCAAACCCGCTGCACCCGCGCCCCGGAATAACTGTAACAAGACGGTTTCGGCTTGATCATCCTGATGATGGGCCATGAACAGGCCTTCACCTTCTCCCAGCATTTCCCGGAAAACAGCATAACGTGCCTCGCGAGCAGCCGCTTCAGGGCTTTGCCCATTATCCAGTACAACCTTGACGGATTTAATCAATAAAGGAATTTCCAATTCATCACAGATATTCTGACAATACCTTGCCCAGTCACCGGCATGTGTCTGTAAGCCGTGATTGACATGGATAGCCTTAATATCAAGCTCAGGCTGCTGCTGGCGCAACTGGTTGAGTAGATACAGCAGGACGCAAGAATCCACACCGCCACTGAATGCCACATAATAACGCGGCAGGCGTGAGAGTTGATTCAATTTCTGTTGAAGATAGGCCGCGTTAAGTTCCATGTAGGCTTAAGCTCCATGTAGGCTACGGCAAAAAAGGTTTATTGTTCCAGCTTCTTTATTTTTCCAGGAAATTGCCATACTGCATTAAACGCTCATAGCGTTGTTCCAGCAGTTTATCCATCGGCATGTCTTCCAGGCTTTCCAATACGTCAGCCAGGCTTTCCTTCAAAGCACTGGCCGTAGCTCCCATATCACGGTGGGCACCGCCCAGTGGCTCATCAATCACGCGGTCAACCAGTTCTAGCTCTTTCAGACGTGGCGCTGTCAGGCCCATTGCTTCTGCCGCTTCAGGGGCTTTTTCTGCACTCTTCCACAAAATAGAAGCACAGCCTTCTGGTGAGATAACAGAGTATGTACTGTATTGCAGCATCATCAGGCGATCACCCACGCCAATGGCCAAGGCACCACCGGAACCCCCTTCACCAATAACAGTACTGATAATCGGGGTTTTGAGACGTGACATCACTAACAGATTTTTCGCAATCGCCTCACTCTGACCACGTTCCTCAGCCCCTACACCTGGATAGGCACCCGGAGTATCAATAAAGGTCAGAACAGGCATTTTAAAGCGCTCAGCCATTTCCATTAGACGCAGCGCTTTACGATAACCTTCAGGGCGCGGCATACCAAAATTACGACGGATTTTTTCCTTGGTATCACGGCCTTTTTGCTGACCAATAATCATCACTGGTTTGCCATTCAGTCGCGCCATACCACCCACGATAGCCGGATCATCCGCATAAGCCCGGTCACCATGCAACTCTTCAAAATCGGTGAAAATATGTTCAATATAATCCATGAAATACGGACGTTGAGGATGACGTGCCATCTGTGCAACCTGGGCAGCCTTGAGATTGGAAAAAATTGACTGGGTCAGCTCACGACTCTTGGTCTGTAAGCGGCTAATTTCTTCACCAATGTTAATTTCATTATCCGAACCGACATAACGCAGTTCTTCGATTTTTGCTTCCAGTTCAGCAATCGGCTGTTCAAAATCGAGAAAATTGAGGTTCATTCCAGCTGCTCCAGCATATTTATTGAGGTTCGCCTAAATACTTAAGTATTCCCGAGGGATATGCCCAGAGAATATACCTAGAGAACCCCAGAAAAATCAATATTTTAAAACAATGCCTTATTATAATGAATTAATCCGGCTTGTGCAGAATTGCTTTGCCTGTTTCGGTCCGGTATTGGAACAACATCACATTTGCGGCCATTTCCAGAACGGCTAGTAATCAACTTTTACCCTTTCGTTGCCCGCCACTTCCTTTAAACGATGTAGGCATTCATCGGTTGGACGTATGCGCCATTCACTACCAAGGCAATTTCTGCAATCGCATCTGTACGATGATAACGTAACACAACATTACAAAAACCTTCACGGTAAGGTGACAGGACACTTTTTAAATCGTTAATGAATCCATTAGCCGCCTGTTTTTCATCCACATCAACTAACACACGATGTGCAAAATGTTCACGCGCCTGATTCATATCATAAATACTTCGCGCACTCATTTTATACCCACCACTGTATTCATCAACACTCACTTCCCCTTCAACAACTATCAGTTTATCTTTGGCAATTAAATCACGATAACGCTGAAAAGGTTCTGAGAATACAGCCATTTCTATTCGAGCACTGCGATCATCTAAAGTAACAAATGCCATTTTGTCGCCACGCTTGGTATTCATGGCGCGCATCGCGATAACAAGACCTGCAACGACAACGCTTTGGTCTTTGGATGGTTTAAGGTTAACAATACGAGAAGTTGTAAAGCGACCCAGTTCTTCAAGATAACGATCAATAGGATGCCCGGTTAAATAAAGTCCCAGTGTTTGTTTTTCACAAGATAATCGCTGCTCTTCACTCCAGTCTGTCTGCTCAAGATATTGCCCTGGACTACTTTCCACCTGGTGTGACATACCAAACATATCAACAATACCATGCTGTTTATCTTCTGCTACTTTTTCTGCAATGCGCACAGCCGAAGGCAAACTCGCCATCAAGGTTGCACGGTTTTGTTTAAAAGTATCCATAGCACCGGCCATGATTAACGCTTCCAGTGTCCGACGATTTACTTTTTTCAAATCAATGCGCTGACAAAAATCAAACAAGCCTGCATATTGGCCATTTTCATTTCGTTCTTCTGCAATGGCTTCAATTGCCGCTTCACCCACACCTTTAATCGCACCTAACCCATAAACAATGCTGGAGTCATCACGTACTGTAAACCGATGTTCACACATATTCACATCAGGCGGTTCAACCGTAATTTTCATGTCAGCACATTCGTCGATCAAGGTAACGACCTTATCCGTGTTATCCATATCTGCTGATAATACCGCCGCCATAAATGCGGCAGGGAAATGCGTTTTCATCCATGTGGTTTGATAAGAAACCAGGGCATATGCAGCCGAATGTGACTTGTTAAAACCATAACCGGCAAATTTTTCCATCAAGTCAAAAATATAAGTGGCGGTTTTTTCTTCTATACCACGTTCCAGCGCTCCCTTGGTAAAGATGTCACGTTGCTTGGCCATTTCTTCAGGTTTCTTTTTACCCATGGCACGACGCAACATATCAGCGCCGCCCAGTGTATATCCTGCTAACACCTGGGCAATTTGCATAACCTGTTCCTGGTAAAGAATAACCCCGTAGGTGGGTTTTAAGATGGGTTCAAGATCAGGATGAGGATATTCAACCCTGGCACGGCCATGTTTACGATTTATAAAGTCATCCACCATGCCTGACTGCAATGGGCCAGGACGAAACAATGCAACTAATGCCACAATTTCTTCAAAGGTATCTGGCTGCAAACGCTTGATGAGATCTTTCATGCCACGAGATTCAAGCTGGAATATTGCTGTAGTTTTGGTCGCTTTTAATAAATCAAAACTGGCTTCATCATCGAGCGGTATAGTAGAAATATCAATAAGCTCAAGATTCTGTTCTTTGCGTTGTCGATTAACTGTTTGTACTGCCCAGTTAATAATAGTTAAGGTACGTAAACCCAAAAAATCGAATTTAACTAATCCAACAGCCTCAACATCGTCCTTATCAAACTGTGTAACTAAACTGGTTGAACCCTGTTCACAATAGACAGGCGTAAAATCACTGAGCTTGGAAGGCGCAATAACTACACCACCGGCATGTTTGCCTGCATTACGTGAGATACCTTCCAGCTTTTTAGCCAGATCAATTAACGCATGCGTATCTTCATCTTGCTCATAAAGTTCTTTTAATGCTTCTTCCTGCTCTAAGGCCTTATCTAACGTGATACCAATCTCAAAAGGAATCAGTTTGGCAATCCTGTCCACCATGCCATAAGGGTGACCTAGTACACGGCCCACGTCACGCACTACCGCCTTGGCCGCCATACTACCGTAGGTAATAATTTGCGATACTTTATCTCGACCATAGGTTTCGGCGACATATTCAATAACACGATCACGTCCTTCCATACAGAAATCCACATCAAAATCAGGCATAGAAACACGTTCAGGATTCAAAAAACGTTCGAACAGTAAATCATATTGAATGGGATCAAGATCGGTAATTGTTAAGGCATAGGCAACGATCGAACCGGCACCAGAACCACGACCAGGGCCAACTGGAATACCCTGCTCTTTTGCCCAACGTATAAAGTCTGCAACGATTAGAAAGTAACCGGGGAAACCCATGCTGATGATAACATCCAGTTCTATTTCCAGACGTTCATCATAGATTTTGCGTTTTTCAGCAAAGTCCGTTGCGTTTACATCAAATAACTTTTGTAACCGTTGTTCCAGCCCTTTACGTGACTCAGCACGCAGGTATTCATCAATGGTCATTCCTTCAGGAATGGGATAATTGGGCAAAAAGTTTTTACCCAGCGTTAACGAGAGGTTACAACGTCTGGCAATCTCTACCGTATTTTCCAGTGCTTCAGGAATATCACTAAAGAGTTCCTGCATTTCCTGCGGGCTGCGTAAATACTGTTGTTCTGAATATAAACGTGGCCGGCGCGGATCATCCAGTGTACGTCCGTCATGAATGCACACCCTTGCTTCATGTGCTTCATAATCATCTTTGGAAATAAAACGTACGTCATTAGTGGCGACTACGGGCATATCAAAACGTGCAGCCAACTCAACCGCTGCATGCAGATAATCCTCATCACCACTTCGCGAAGTCCGTTGTAGCTCTATATAATAAGCATCAGGAAACAAATTATTCCATTCGGTAAGTAACTGTTCAGCAAGTTCAATATTTCCAGCTGCTAAGGCCTGGCCTATATCACCACCACGTGCACCGGATAAAACAATCAAACCTTCGTTATGATCTTTTAACCAGTCTTTTTGCAGAATGGGAATACCGCGATGCTGTCCTTCCAGGTAACTTCTGGAAATGAGCTCGGTCAGATTTAAATAGCCCTGCTGGTTTTTGCACAGAAAAACAATCCGCGATGGGTTGTTGGTGTCGTACTCGTTATGTAACCAGAGATCGGCACCAATAATCGGTTTGACCCCGGCAGCCATTGCTGCCCGATAAAACTTCACTAGTGAAAATAAATTACTCTGATCGGTTACCGCGACAGCAGGCATGCCTGCTGCTGCAGTTGTTTTTGCCAATGGTTTGATACGGACAATTCCATCAACCAGCGAATATTCAGTATGAACACGAAGATGTACGAAGGGCGTTTGCATAAAGACAAGTGTCTATGTAAAGGCTATTTTATGCAAGACTTGACAATAAAAGCGAACACTAAGACAAGATATAAAATCAATAACTTAGTGAACTGGCAATATAATAGAGTAGATTTATTCAAAAACTGACTTCAGTTTGTCGATAAGTTCAGCAATGACAATCGGCTTAGTAGTATAATCGTCAAATCCTAATTCTTTGCCCTTCTTGATATCACCAACCATCGCATTTGCACTTAAGGCAATGGCTTTGATGTTTTTGGTATCTTGCTGGTTTCTAAAGTACTGTAACAACTCATAACCACTCATGCCGGGTAAATTGATATCCAGTAAAAATAAATCAATTTTATGTTTTGCAGCCAAATTCATAATAATGACGGTGGGTAATTTTTTTCACAGGCTTCAAAAAATTTATCATTACCACTAAATGTTTCTACCTCAAAATTGGCCATATCCAGTTCCGAGGCAATACGTTGCACAACCAGTTCATCATCATCAACTACATATATCAGGTTATGCCCATTATATTTTTGTATTTCATAATCAGACCATTGATGCTGACGACCATTTTTGTGTGGTGAATGGATTGAGATTTCAGCCTGTTCTTTTATATGGCAAACAATACGACTGATAACGTCGCTTTCCTCTTCAGAAAGCGTTTTATGTTGTTCCAGTATAAGTTTAAGAAAATGACCCAGTTCTTTAGCAACACTACTTAACTGACCAGCACCAAATGTGCCAGCTAACCCCATAAGTGTGTGCGCATGACGATGTAAATCATTGAGCAAAGACTCATCAGGTGATTTGATATTATAATTCTGCCACAGAGATTCTATTTCATTAATTCTTTCTGGTAGCTGTGCATAATAGCGTTGTTGTAATTCAGCCAGTTTGTCAGAAATATCAGTATTATTTTCTGTAGGCATCACTATTTTCAGTTAATTCAACAAGCATGGTTAAAATAATAAATTTATTTATTGTTACTTTTAGCGACACAATCGAGCAAAACATTGAGTTATTATCTCAGCCGTCTTTTATAAACAATAATAATTATATGTATATTTCAGCTTAATAGCCGTCTTACTGGTGCAAAAGAGTGCCGGTGGATTTCAGTTATGCCAAGCTCCTGCAACGCCTGAATATGTAACTTTGTGGGATAGCCTTTATGTTTGGCTAAACCATAACCAGGAAATTGAGCGTCCAGTGCAATCATTTCATTGTCCCGTGTTGTCTTGGCCAGAATCGAGGCTGCACTGATTTCAGCAAACCGCTCATCCCCCTTGATAACTGTTTCTATTGGGCAATGAAAAGGTGGACTACGATTACCATCAACCAGCACAAAATCCGGTTTAATGGTTAAATTATGTACAGCTCTCTGCATAGCCTGCATAGTGGCCTGTAAGATATTAATTTTGTCTATTTCTTCAACTTCAGCACGCCCAATCGCCCAGGCTACCGCTTTCGCTTTTATTTCTTCTGTGAGGATCTCACGGCGTTTTGCACTCAATTTTTTTGAATCAGCCAAGCCTTCAATTGGATTTTCAGGGTCCAGAATCACTGCAGCAGTAACCACGGGGCCAGCAAGGGGTCCACGCCCGACCTCATCGACACCTGCTATATATTGGTAACCCTTTAAAAAATCACGAGAAAAATCAGAATCCACAATTCAGAACCAGTCGTCAGAGTTACAAGAAGTACCCAATAATTTTGCTGTGATATTTCAACATATTAACTGACTTAATCCAAGGTATCTAATTGATTTTAAATCACATTAATGAGACTATTCGAATCTATTAATATGAATAAAACTACTACACTATGCTGTTTTATCTACAACTCCTCACTGCAATACGTATTTAACTAACTTTATGTCCATATTAAAAACAGCCGTAATCGGTGTCGGTTATCTTGGCAAATTCCATGCGCAAAAATATGCCGCTTTACCACAAAGCAAACTAATCGCCGTTTGCGACAGTAACCTTGAAGTAGCCCAGACCATTGCCAGTGAACAAAATGTCGATGTTTGTGATAACTATATGGACTTAATTGGTAAAGTTGATGCTGTTAGCATTGTTGTGCCCACTCAGAAACATTATGAAGTTGCCAAGCCTTTTCTCGAAAATGGTATCCACGTATTGTTGGAAAAACCTATCACCTCAACCGTTGCGCAGGCACAGGAACTGGTTGATATCGCCAAAGCCAATGACGCACTCTTCCAAATAGGCCATCTTGAACGTTTTAATCCTGCCATCATGGCGGTAAATCATGTTCTGGATAAACCCATGTTCATTGAGTCACATCGTGTAGCACCATTTAACCCGCGCGGTGCAGACGTTAATGTCATTCTCGATTTAATGATCCATGACATTGATATTATCCTCAATTTTGTTGGTTCCCCGGTAAAACATATTGATGCCAGTGGTGTACCAGTTCTTTCCGATGATGTTGATATCGCCAATGTGCGTATTCAGTTTGAAAATGGCTGTGTTGCCAATGTTACCGCCAGTCGCGTTAGTTTAAAAAGTGAACGTAAGATGCGTATTTTCCAGCACGACGCCTATGTCACTATTGATTTCCAGAACAAGCAACTTGGAATCCATCGTAAAGGTAATGGGGAAATGTTCCCTGGCGTTGCAGATATTGAAAGTAAAGAACAAACCTTTGAGCAAGGCGATGCCCTGCTCAGTGAAATTGATGCATTCCTTACCAGCATCAATACCCGGCAACCTCCTGTTGTTAGCGGTGAAGATGGATTACGTGCGTTACAAACAGCAATTGAAATCAGTCAATTACTAGCGAAATAATTTCATAGATACTAACAATTTAAGAGGCTTAACCAATGATCCCAATGGTTGACCTGAGAGGTCAGTATAAAACCCTGCAAAAAGAAATTGAGGCCGGCTTTCAACAAACCATAGAAAATACCAGCTTCATTCTTGGTCCAAATGTTCACGAATTTGAAAAAGAAGCGGCTGACTACCTTGGCATAAAACATGCCCTGAGCTGTGCTTCAGGTACTGATGCGCTGCACCTGGGTTTGCTGGCTGCGGGGATTAAGGCTGGCGATGAAGTTATTACAACTTCGTTTACCTTTATCGCAACTGCCGAGGCTATTTGTTACATCGGTGCTGTACCGATATTTGTTGACGTTGATCCAAAAACATACAACCTTGACGCCAATCTAATTGAACAAGCGATTACTGATAAAACCAAAGCGATTTTACCCGTTCATTTATTTGGCCAGCCAGCAGATATGACGGCTATTCAATCTATTGCGGATAAGCACAAGCTACTTGTTATAGAAGATTGCGCTCAATCATTTGGTGCCGATATCAATGGCAAAATGACTGGCGGTATTGGTGAAGTGGGTTGTCATAGCTTTTTTCCTAGCAAAAACCTGGGATGCTATGGAGATGGTGGTATGGTGACTACGAACAATGATGACATTGCTGAGCAAGTCCGCATTTTGCGTAATCACGGTAGTAATATTCGTTACCACCATGATGTGATTGGCTATAACAGCCGTCTGGATGAACTACAAGCCGTGGTATTACGTGCAAAAATAAAACATATCGCTAAATATAATCAACAACGTCGTCATGTTGCACACCTATATAGTGAGTTACTTAAAGATATTGTTACACCACCTTTTGAAGATGGCACAGGCACCCATGTGTATCACCAGTATACTTTGCTAACCGATAAACGTGAGGCGATAATGGAAAAACTTAATGCCGCGCAGATTGGTTGTGCAATTTACTATCCCATTCCACTACATCAACAAAAAGCCTTTGCCGATACTTGTCAAAATGTTTCATTGCCTGTTACTGAGGATATTATTCGCCACTGTATGTCATTACCTATATATCCAGAGTTAACTAACGAGCAAGTTGAGCATATTGTCGATGTCATTAAATCCGCAGTCTAAACAAAAACGCATTATGATTATTGCCGGAGAAGCCTCCGGTGATAACCATGCAGCAAAACTGGTAGAACGCGTCCGAAAAGAGAAACCTGACCTGAAATTCTATGGTATTGGCGGAACGCTAATGCGTAAGGCTGGTGTAGATATCCTGGTCGATTCGGCAGAAATGGCTGTTGTTGGACTGGTTGAAGTGCTGGCGCATCGTAAAGTTATTTTTGGTGCATTAAACAGGATGCGAGAACTGTTGCGCACCGATCCACCTGACTTATTAATTTTGACCGACTATCCTGACTTCAATCTACGTCTGGCAAAAACCGCAAAAAAATGTGGCGTTAAGGTTTTATACTATATTAGCCCGCAGGTATGGGCGTGGCGACAAGGTCGTGTGAAAAAAATTCGTCACCGCGTTGATACGATGGCCGTTGTTTTTCCCTTTGAAGAAGCCTTCTATAAAAAACATGATGTTCCTGTACAATTTGTTGGTCACCCTCTGTTAGGTGAAGTGAGCGCCAGCAAGAACAGAAACGAACTAATACAGGAATTCAAGCTGGATGCCAATAAGCCAATTATTGGATTATTCCCGGGTAGCCGTCAGAGTGAAATAAAACGTTTATTGCCAATTATTCTTGAGTCAGCTCAATTATTAAAAGAAACCAAACCTGGCATTCAATTTATACTGCCTATTGCATCTACCCTGAAAACTGACCAGCTTGTAAAACAAATTGAACAAACGCCACTAGATATCATCATTATCGAACAACGTCCCTATGATGTTATTGAAGTTTGTGATGCAATAATTTCTGTATCAGGCACCGTAACACTAGAGATTGCATTACTTGAAACGCCCATGGTGATTATCAACAAGATCGCTTGGCTGAGTTATATTATTGTGAAACAATTATTAAAGATCGATAATATTGGTTTATGCAATATTATTGCTGGCATGAATATTGTTCCCGAGCTTATTCAGAATGATGCCACCCCAGAAAAAATATGCCATGAAATAAATAAAATACTGGATGATCAGGATTATGCAAACAATATGCGACGTGATCTTTCCAAAATAAAGGGCTTATTAAAAGGTAATAATGCAACTAATCTGGAAAAACTTGTAATTAAAATGCTTGAGGAAGGCTAAAGAAGAAATCTCACGATGAATATGAATTTAGAAAAATTATTTAACGAACAATACTGCGTCTTTTGTTATCCAGAAAATCAACCATAATTTTTATTTCAGGATGTGTATTTGCCAGCGCTGCCAATTCTTTCTTGGCATCTTCAAGCGTTAAAGCGGAACGATAAAGTAACTTGTATGCCTGGCGGATGGCCTGAAGTGCGGATTTTGAAAAACCTCTACGTTTTAAACCTTCAGTATTTGTCCCATGTGGTTCAGCAGGATTACCATTCACCATGACATAGGGCGGTACATCACGGGTAATAATACTGCCTAGGCCACAAAAAGCATGCGTACCAATTGATGTAAATTGATGGGTCACCGCAAAACCGCCAAGAATTGCATAATCACCAACTACCGAGTGTCCTGCCAGTGAAGCTGCATTGGCCATAATGGTATCATTGCCAACGATACAGTCATGCGCAATATGAATATAGGCCATTAACCAGTTATCATTGCCAAGCCTGGTAATGCCACCGCCATCTTCTGTACCACGATTAATAGTGGCATATTCCCGAATAGTATTGCGATCACCGATTTCCAGACTAGAAGCTTCGCCATGATATTTCTTATCTTGGGGAATATCACCAATTGAAGAAAACTGAAATATACGGTTCTCTTTACCAATACGGGTAGGCCCATTAATCACAACATGTGGGCCAATCCAGGTACCTTCACCAATTTCAACATCTGGTCCAATGATACTGAAAGGCCCAATTGTGACATCTTTGGCTATTTTCGCTGATGGATCAACAACAGCACGAGCATCAATGGTCATTAAATTTCACGTTCCGCACACATAAGTTCTGCACTACAGACAACCTTACCATCAACCAGTGCCTGTCCGTTGAATTTCCAGATACCACGCTTTTCTTTTACAAATTCAACTTCCAGTCGTAACTGATCACCCGGTTCAACCGGTTGTTTAAAGCGCGCCTTATCCACACCCACAAAGTAATAAAGCGAGTTATCATCTGGAACACGTTCTAATGTGCGAAAAGCCAGAATCCCTGTGGCTTGCGCAAGCGCCTCAAGAATTAACACACCAGGCATAACCGGACGTTGTGGAAAATGTCCCGGGAAATAAGGTTCATTATGTGAAACATTTTTTATGCCAACCAGTGACTTGCCTGGTTCACATTCAAGCACACGATCAATTAATAAAAATGGATAACGGTGTGGTAAATGTTGAAGAATTTCGTATATGTCCATTGAGCTCAAAATCTACTCCTTCGCCTTCAGCAACTCAACTTGTTGCTCGAGTTGCTTTAATCGTTTTGCCATAGCATCCAGTTGCTTAAATCGTACTGAATTTCTATGCCAGCTTTTATTAGTATCCATTGGTGTACCAGAAGAATAAACACCTGGTGACTTTATGGATTTAGTCACCATGGTCATACCCGTAATAAATACATGATCCGAAATAGTCAAATGACCGACAATACCAACAGCACCGCCTATTGCACAATGTTTGCCAATATGTGTGCTTCCGGCTATTGCTACGCAGGCGGATATTACCGTATGCGCCCCAATTTGTACATTGTGAGCAATTTGTATCAGGTTATCCAGTTTAACGTTATCACCAATAATCGTATCTTCTATAGCACCTCGATCAATAGTCGTATTCGCACCGATTTCAACGTCTTGACCAATGATAACCTTGCCTAATTGCGGAACTTTAAGCCAACTACCATCATCATCTGCCTGACCAAAGCCATCACTACCAATAACTACGCCCGGGTGAATTAATGCACTCTCACCAATTTCGCAGCCATGACAGATTGTTACATTGGCTAAAATAGTGCTTTGTTTGGCAATCCGCACATCCCTTTCAATTACACAAGCTGAACTTATCTGTACATTTTCACCAATACTGACATTTTCACCAATAACAACATTGTGACCTATCCATGCTGTTTCATGGATAGTCGCACTTTTTGCAATTTGCGCTGATTGTTCAATACCAGGCTTATTCTTTTCATTCTTATATAATAAGCTGGCTATCTTGGCATATGCGGGATGAGGATTACTAACGACCAAAACATTGACCTTGCACTGTTCAACATCACTTTCATGCAGGATTACCGCAGATGCTTTTGTATCATTTAGTTGTTTACGATAAGTAGCATTGGTAAGGAAACTGATCTTGCCTGATGTTGCACCTGATAGTGTGGCCACCCCATCAATGATGCATGACTCATCACCGATAACACGCCCTTGAACATGCTGGGCTAATTCACCCAAAGTATATGACACAGGCAGAAATTCCCTGATAATTATTATTTGGAGCTGGTTGATGAAGCAGGTTTATCGTTTGCCTTTAAACGTTGTAGAACTTTCTCAGTTACATCCACCCGTTTACTGGCAAACATCACATTATCACCTAAAATAACATCATAGTTTTCATCTTTTGCTAACGCAATAATAACTTCGTAAACCAGCTTTTGCAGTTTTGCCAATTCTTCATTACGACGAATATTCAAATCTTCATTAAACTCTTCTCTTGTTCTTTTAATATCACGTTTCTGGGAAATAATTGCACGTTCCTTTTTCTTTCTAACCAGCTCACTCATTACCGAAGCATCTTTTGCCAGTTCATCTTCCATATTTTTCAGTACTTTTCGCATTTCTATAACTTGCTTGTCACGCGGCGCGAATTCACTTTCCAGTTTTTTTCGAGCCAGTTCAGATTGTGGTGCCTGTTTAAGAACACGTGCGGTATCAACAAAACCAACACTCATATCGGCTGCCAAAACAGTATTCGTGTTCAAAATAAGTAGTGAACAAAGTGCAAATAAATAGTTACGCATTCGAAACATAGTTTTCCTTATAAAATACAATTCTGTTTTGTCATTGATCTTACTTAAAATGGCGAACCTAGTGTAAACTGGAAATTTTGTATTTCATCACCTTCTTTATCATTTAATGGTACAGCATAACTAAAGCGCATAGCACCAATGGGTGTTATCCATAAAAGTGCCGCACCTGCTGAATAACGTAACTCTCCCAGATCAATGCCTTCTCTTTTTGAGTTATAGACATAGCCACCATCCAGGAATAGGGCTAACCGCGTAGATTTACTCTCTTCATCAAACGGGCTGGGTAAAATAAATTCAGCATTAGCCACAATTTTTGTATCACCGCCAACTGGATTACCCGTATTTGTTGGTGTACCTACATCTTTGGGCCCTAATGAGCTGCTTTCAAACCCGCGGACAGAACGTGCGCCGCCTGTGTAATAGCGCTCAAATGGCGGTAATTCTTCTGTTTCGCCATATCCAGCACCATAACTTAGTTCAGAATTCAGTGATAGTGTAATACTTTTTGTCAGTGGTACATACTGTAAATATTTGAAATTCAGCTTATAAAACTCCAAATCGCCACTGGTAGCTTCACCACTCAGCGACGTCACACTGCCTCGATCGGCCATAATGCGTCGATTTCTTGAATCTCTGGACCAACTGGCATTGGCTTTAACAGTGTCATAAACACTACCATTTTTACTAATAAAATCAAGGAGATCCTGTGTTACATCCACTGTACCAACAATAATTTCAGTATTATCGACACCGGCACCCAAACGTAGGAAGGTATGCTCACTTAAAGGAATACCATAATTCAATAATAATCCTTTGGAATTACTTACGAAGCTACTCAGTTCAGCTTCTGCTGCATCGACTTCCTTACTATACAAACTAAATCCTCGGCTTACCCCATCCGCTGTATAGTAAGGGTTTGTATAATCAAAACGATAGGTCTTGGTTACATCACTATTATCAATGGTTATGCCCAAACGCTTACCGGTTCCTAAAAAGTTTTCCTGAGTTACCGCGAAATTTATCTGGGCACCGTTCGTATCTGAATAACCAATACCTGCTGACAGATTTCCTGTCGGGCGTTCAACCACCGAATAATTAACATCAACCTGGTCATTACCCCCGGGTACTGCGGGAGTCTCAACAGTAACTTCTTCAAAAAAGCCTAAGCGATCAAGGCGTGAACGAGAAAGTGCAATATTTTTCGATGACATCCAGTCACCTTCCATTTGACGTAATTCACGGCGAATAACTTCATCACGTGTTTTATGATTTCCGGATATATTAATCCGCCTCACATATATACGTCGGCCAGGGTCAATAAATACTGTTAAAGCAACGGTGCGGCTATCCTTATCAAGCTCAGGAATAACATTAACATTAGCAAATGCATAACCTTCTTCCGCCAGTCGGTCACTGATCCGTGTACGGCTTTCTGAAACTTGTTTCGCTGAGAAAACATCACCTGATACAAGGCTAATCAACTCAATAATTCCCTTGTCATGAATAATGCGATCACCTGCCAGTTTAATTTCACTGACTTTGTATTGCTCACCTTCTGTTATATTGATTGTGACATAAACATCACGCTTGTCGGGTGTTAATGAAACTTGTGTTGAGCTGATATTAAAGTTTATATATCCACGGTCTTGATAATAAGATTTAAGTTTTTCTAAATCACCAGATAATTGTTGACGTGAATATTTTTCATTGCCACCAAAAAAACCCACATCAGCAAGTTGCAGGTTACCCAGTAGTTTTTCATTATCAAATTTTGTATTGCCAACTATATTGACAGCATAAATTTCAGCTGTTTCACCTTCAGAAATATTTATTTTAATTTGAACACGATTGCGTTCAAGTGGCTCAGTCTTTACTTCTATTTTTACTGCATATTTTCCTAAGCTATTATATTGGCGACGCAATTCCTGTTCGATAGCATCCAGAGCAGAACGGTCAAACACTTTGCCTTTAGTTAAGCCTATTTGTTTTAAAACTTCATCCAATTGTTCACTGGTTATATCATCATTTCCTTCTATCGTAATATCTGCAATGGCAGGACGCTCTGCCACAAACACGACCAGAACATCACCCTCACGTTCCAATCTGACATCCTTAAAGAAGCCGGTTTTATACAGGGCTTTTACTGCCTGACGACTCAACTTACGGTTAATTTCATCACCCACCTTTACGGGTAAGTAACTAAATACTGCGCCGACTGATATCCGCTGCAAACCTTCCAAACGAATATCATTAACTTTAAAAGCATCAAACGCATGAACAGGTAATGAAATCATACTACCCAGAACTGCCAAACCACCTAATTTCTTTTTCATTTTAATTATTCAACAATCTTGCAATATCATTATAAAAGGCCAGACTCATTAGCATTATTAAAAAAGCAATGCCAATACGCTGACCCAACTCTTCTGTTTTTTCTGAAACAGGCCGACCTTTAAATATTTCCACGATATAATACATTAAATGTCCACCATCAAGGATAGGGATAGGTAATAAATTCAAAACACCCAGACTGATACTTACAATCGCCAAAAAGTCCAGGAATCTGGCTATCCCGGCGCTGGCGGATTGACCGGCATAAACAGCGATATTAATCGGACCACTGAGGTTTTTAAGAGAAACCTCACCTAAAACAATTTTCCATAACATATTCAGCATCAATGCAGTATTGTCCCAGGTATTAAGCAGAGACTGGCCAACCGCATCAACCACACCATATTGGTGATGTATTTTCATGTCTGCTGGATATTGGCCAGCTTGATTGGGACCAATACCTATTCGACCAATGACTTTTTTATTGAGCGTTGCCTGCCCGGTAATTAATGTTTTTTCGAGTTGTTTTCCATTGCGTTCAATATACAGGCGCATTCCTTTATTTGGCCGCGCACTGACATATTCTACCAAATCAAACCAGTCTTTTATTGCACGATCATCAATAGCAAGAATACGATCGCCTTTTTGTAATCCTGCCTTGTTTGCCGGCGAGTTTTCAAGCACCTGCCCCACTGTTGCTGAAATCGTTGGCCGCCAGGGGTAAAACCCAATTATCTTGAAAAATGCATCTGGTTCAACTTCTTCTTTTAAGTCAGTGAAATCCAGTTTGCGGGTTATACTCAGTCCAGTTGAAGTAATTACATCAACCTTAAGTTCGTCATGCTTAAGCATTGCCGGTAAAAAAGCCTGCATTGCCACATCCCATATTGGCGTGGATTTACCATTAACCGCTATAATTTCTTCACCGGGCTTGAATTCCGCATAGGCGGCTGGAGTGTCTGCGGTTATCTCACCAACAACTGGTTTAATTCCGGTCACACCAATAACAAACATTAACCAATAAGCTAATATTGCAAAAATAAAATTAAACGCAGGCCCTGCAAATACAATGGCAAACCGTTTACTAACAGGCTGATTATTGAATGCGCGGTGTCGTTCTTCGTCTTTTACTTCACCCTCGCGCTCATCCAGCATTTTCACATAGCCACCCAGAGGAATACTGGCAATAACATACTCTGTTTGGTCAACACCGGATGTTTTTTTCCAAAGTGGTTTACCAAAACCAATCGAGTAACGTAAAACTTTTACACCCATTTTTCTCGCCACCCAGAAATGGCCAAACTCATGCACTGCAATCAGAATACTGATCGCAAGAATGAATGAGAAAATAATTTGTAGGAAATCCAGCATCATACTACTCTAAATTGTTTTTCATGCATTAAAGTCTTTGCCGTGTCCCGTGCCCATGCATCTTGCGTGAGGATAATATCCAATGAATTTGCCGTTTGCATTGTTGCCTGAGACATAACATCTTCAATAATATCTGTAATATCGGTAAAACGAATATTTTCATCAAGAAATGCCTGTACTGCAATTTCATTCGCGGCATTTAGCACCGTTGGCAGTGTCCCGCCTGTACGTATTGCTTCATCTGCCAGACGCAAAGCAGGAAAACGTTCCAGGTCAGGCTCTTCAAATTCAAGCTTGGCCATGTCAAACAAATTCAGGCTGCCAACGCCTGACTCCATTCTTCCAGGCCAGGCTAAAGCATGTGCAATGGGCGTGCGCATGTCAGGTTGTCCCATTTGGGCTAAAATCGAACCATCTGAATATTCCACCATGGAATGAACAATGCTTTGTGGGTGCAATACGATCTTTATATGATCAGGATTTGTATTAAATAACCAACAGGCTTCAATTAATTCCAGGCCTTTATTCATCATGGTGGCGGAATCAACAGATATTTTTCGCCCCATATTCCAGTTTGGATGTGCACAAGCCTGATCAGGTGTAACAGAACTTAATTCATTAATATTGGTTGCTCTGAATGGACCACCAGAACCAGTCAATAAAATACGTTTAACAACTGATCCCAGAGACTCACCGATACGATACTGTCCTGACATACATTGAAAGATGGCATTATGTTCACTATCAATCGGTAAAATATCAGCGCCGCTGTTTTTCGCCTCATCCATAAACAACTGACCAGACATAACCAGTGCTTCTTTGTTAGCCAGTAAAATGCGTTTACCACTTTTTGCTGCCGCCAGTGCAGGCAATAAACCCGCCGCACCAACAATAGCGGCCATCACATCAGTCACTTCCGGTAGTGAAGCGACATAAACTAACCCTTTGATACCCGATAGAACCTCAGTGTCAGAGCCTGAGTGGGATAGTTTATCTCTTAATTGTTGTGCAGCATTTTCATCGGCCATCACTGCATACTTGGGGGTATATTCAATAACCTGTTGATATAAACGATCAACCTGTGTGTTTGCTGTCAGCGCTATAATAGAGAATTTTTCTTTGTGACGTGCAATCACATCCAGCGTACTTACACCAATCGAACCGGTTGCACCGAGTATGGTTAACCCTCTCATAGAGCAGCGTCCATGAGTAACATACCCGTGATAAATATTGGAGCTGCCGCAGTTAAACTATCTATGCGATCAAGCATGCCTCCATGTCCTGGTAACAACTGCCCACTATCCTTAATATTCACCTGGCGTTTAAACATACTTTCTATCAAGTCACCCTGAATAGAAAAGATGACTGTGATAAAACTGAGTAAAACAAATATCGCATATTGGTTATCCGCAATGGAGTCACTGACAAAACCAAAAATAAGGCTAAACCCAATACTTGCAACAAATGCACCTGCTACACCCTGCCATGTTTTCCCAGGACTCACATTGGGCAACAATTTATGTTTACCCCAACGTTTCCCGGCAAAATATGCCCCACTATCGGCGAACCAGATAAGAAATAACAAATAAACCAATAAACCTGCGCCGTAAGTCGCGCGCAACATGTACAGTGCCGAAAATGTTGGCAACAAAATAATAAACCCCAACAGCACACGCATTATAGGATTAAACAATATCTGTTTTTGGCCCCTGTTATATTTGCTCAGTACGATAAAACCAACGACCCACCAGGTACATGAAATAGTTAAAATCAAACGAGGAAATTCGGCGATATGTTGTAATGCCCACCAACAGAAATAGACGCTGACTAAAAAAGCAATAAGAAACGGAATATGAAATACATTTTCTAGGCGAGCCATAACAGTCCATTCTTTAGCAGCAAGAATTACTATAACGCCAAGCAAAGATGCATAATAAACATCAGGCAAGGCAATAAATGCCCATAATAATAACGGTCCCAGGGTAATTGCCGTAAGTAAACGCTGCTTAAGCATTTTGCGCACTCTCAACCTGATCGCCGGTACGACCAAAGCGGCGTTGACGAGCCGCAAATGATTCTATCGCTTTACGAAATTCATCGCGCTTAAAATCAGGCCAAAGTACATCAGTAAAATACAGCTCGGTATAAGCCAGCTGCCAGATTAAGAAATTACTGATACGTTGTTCACCGCCGGTACGGATATATAAATCAGGATCTGGCAAGTCAGCCATAGTTAATTCCGCAGCAATACTATCCTCATTAATCGCATCCGCCTTTAATTTACCGGCTTGCACTTTATCAGCAAGTTTACGCGCGGCCTGCGTTATATCCCATTGACCACCATAATTAGCCGCAATATTCAGTACTAAACCTGTATTGTTTGCTGTTAATGCTTCGGAATCTGCAATACGTTTCTGCAATTTCTTACTAAAAGCGCTCTTGTCGCCAATGATGCGCAACTGAACATTATTTTCATTAAGCTTTTTAACCTCTCTATCCAGAGCCATCATAAACAAGTCCATTAACAGACTGACTTCTGTTAATGGTCGACGCCAGTTTTCACTGGAAAAGGCAAACAAGGTTAATGCTTCAACATGTTTAACACTACATTCTTTAACAATGTCACGCACTGCTTCGACACCGGCTTTATGTCCTGCAAACCGAGGGAAGCCACGCTGTTGTGCCCAGCGGCCGTTACCATCCATAATGATGGCAATGTGTTTTGGCATTTTTGAGGCTGTTGTAACAGAAGACTGACTGCTATCGGTCATGGTTGTGTCATTATTTTTCACGCCTGACCCTCCCATTTACAGTCAACCAATAACAGACGTTAGATATATAAATTCGAATCGTAATGGATTCTAAATTTCCATCAGATCCTTTTCTTTTTCTTCTAATGTTTTATCGACTAAAGCTACATACTTGTCAGTAATTTTTTGAATATCATCCTGTGATTGATGCTCATCATCTTCAGTAATTTCTTTTTCTTTTAATAATGATTTAATATCACCAAGTACATCACGACGAATATTACGGATAGCGACTTTCGCCCCTTCACCTTCCTGCTTAACGACACGAATTAAATCTTTTCGACGTTCTTCAGTTAATGGTGGTAAAGGAATGCGAATCACCTCACCTGCTGTTGAAGGATTTAAACCCATATCTGAATTGATGATCGCCTTTTCAATCACAGACACCATTGGCTTTTCCCATGGTGTAACACTTAATGTGCGTGCATCAGCAACGTTTACATTGGCAACCTGGCTTAAAGGAACTTCTGAACCATAATAATCAACGGTAATATGTTCTAGTAAACTAGGGTGCGCGCGACCTGTTCTAATCTTGGTTAAATCACCTTTTAACGATTCAACACTTTTACCCATACGGGTCTCTGCATCTTGTTTCAGCTCATCAAGCATGATTATACCCTCTACTCTACTAGAGTACCTTCATCACCGCCTTCGATGATACTTAACAAGGTACCCGCTTTATTCATATTAAATACGCGAATTGGAATATGATTATCACGACACAACACGATGGCGGTTGTATCCATAACTGCCAGCTTACCCTCTATGACCTCATCATAAGTTAAACGTTCATAACGTTTTGCGTCTGGGTCTTTTTCAGGATCTGCCGTGTAAACACCATCCACTTTAGTGCCTTTCATTACAACATCAGCATTAACTTCAATACCCCGTAAGCTTGCAGCAGTATCGGTAGTGAAA
>Ga0224514_10000030_pt1 | contig 60741 bp, 60 predicted proteins | sample SF_May12_sed_USG_3_FD_169107 | JGI IMG/M metagenome (GOLD analysis project Ga0224514, IMG submission 169107) | Sediment microbial communities from San Francisco Bay, California, United States - SF_May12_sed_USGS_24 | ecosystem: Environmental > Aquatic > Marine > Sediment | place: USA... | reverse complement strand
ATCGAACAGTCGTCCGGCCGCACTGCTTTGTGGTGTGTTGACACGTTGTTGCCAGGCCTGTTGTGCCAGTGTCGCGTTGTCGGGCAGGCAATTGCATGATGTGCCGGTTTCCCAGCACAGCGCCGCGGCGCTGCGCCACGGTTCACGCCCGGCACGTTCGCCGCCGGGAAGAAAAAATGGCCGCAGGCTGGCAAAACGTTGCCAGTGGCCGGGGTGTCCCAGCAGTGCCTCGCCACCCCACAACGTGGCATCTGCCCCATAGCCGACGCCGTCCCAGGTAAACACCAGCGCAGGTGCCGCTGCATCAGCATCCGGACAGGCGACCGCGGCATGCGCATGGTGGTGCAATACGCGTTGCACCGGCAGGCCGCAGGTGTCTGCCCAGCGTGATGTTGCATAACCCGGATGCGCATCACACAGCGCGATGGCCGCATCTACCTGGTAAAGCGTTTGCAGGTCCTGAACGGTTTGTTTGAATACCGTGAGGCTACGCGCGTTGCCCATATCACCAATGTGCGGTGAGACAACGATACGATTTTCCCAGGCCAGCGCCACCGTGTTCTTCATGTGTCCGCCAACAGCGAGCACCGGTTGCTGCAGGTTAAATGGCAGTGTGTACTCCAGCGGTGCACAGCCACGCCCGCCACGCAGCAGGCGCGGCCGGTCCTGGATGACGCGATACACGGGGTCGTCTGCCGGGCGCGCAATCGGACGGTTGTGATGCAGGAAACATTCGGTGACATGTGCAAGCCGGTCCTCAACCTGGCTATTTTCGGTCAGCACCGGTTCGCCGCTGATGTTGGCAGAGGTTGCCACCAGTGGAGCGCCGAATGCATTCAGTAACAGGTGGTGCAGCGGGCTGTAAGGCAGCATGACACCGATTTCCCCGAGACCGGGGGCGGCCAGCCCAGAGACATTGCCGCCCGGTTTCTTGCGCGCCAGTACGATCGGGCGTTGCGGCGAGAGCAGCAGATCGGCCTCGTCGCGTGACAGCCATACCAGGTTGTTGGCACATCGCAGCGGCCTGCTGACCGGCGCCGGCAACATTACCGCCAGCGGCTTGTCCGGGCGCGGCTTGCTGGTACGCAGTTGCTGTATGGCCCGGTCATTACGGGCATCGCACATGAGGTGATAACCACCGATACCCTTGATCGCGATAGTCTGACCAGCGCGCAGGGCGGCGAGTGTTGCTGCGAGCGCAGTATCATTGCCATGTATGCGGGTGTCGCCATGATGAAATTCCAGTGACGGCCCGCACTCCGGACAGGCCACCGGCTCGGCATGAAAACGCCGGTTGGATGGCAGCCAGTATTCCGCCTCACACTGTGCACACAGGGTAAATCCGCCCATGGTCGTCGCGGGACGATCATAGGGCATGCTGCGTATCAGCGTGTAGCGCGGGCCACACTGGGTGCAATTGATAAACGGGTAGTGATAGCGCCGGTTCCCCGGATCCTCGAGTTCACCAAGACAATCATCGCAGGTGTACAGGTCAACCGGGATATGAATGCGCCGTGGCCCGAGGGCGGAGCTGGTGCGAATCCGGAAGTCCTGCAGGTCCGCGGTTGTCGCGGCCATGCAGTTGTCCAGTTGCGGCCTGGCCAGCGGCGGGGCGTTTTCAAACAGTCGGCGCATGAAACTTTGCAGTGTGCCGCGTTCGCCCTGGATGTGAATTTCCACCAGTCCGACGCGGTTGCGTACCCAGCCGGTCAGGCCAAGTGCCTGCGCGAGCTGATAGACGAACGGGCGAAATCCGACACCCTGTACCTGTCCGCTGACCTGCAGGCGCAGGGCCTCAGGTGTGACAGCGGAGAGACTGGTGGCCGAAGTTGACATGTCATGTTGCCGTGTGTGCGCGTTGCGAGGTATTGGCCGGTTCGCGCATGCCGCCTGACCACCAGATGCGGCAGGCACCTTCATCTGACACCATGCAGGGCCCGATCGGGTGGCGCGGCTGACAGGCCACGCCGAACAGCCGGCATTCATTGGGATAAATCCTGCCCAGCACCACTTTTGCACAATCACAGCCCGGTGGCATTTCACCGGCACGCTTGCGTGCGTCATCGGCATAGGACGGGAAGTGCACGCGTGCATCGTGTGCCTTGCAGTCTTCCCTGAGCGTGAACCCGGAGTCCGGGATCACGCCGACACCGCGCCAGTTGGCATCGCCGACATCCATGCTGTGCCGGATGTGTTGCTGCGCAAGGCGGTTGCCACCCGTGCGCACCACCTCGGGATAGCAGTTGTCCAGGAAACAGCGGCCCTCGATGCGTTGCCGCAGCGTGGAGTACATCGCCGCCAGCAGGCTCTCCGCTGTAAAGCCGGCCACGGCGGCCGGGATGCCGTGCTTGTCGACGACAAACTCCCATTCTTCCGGCCCCATGATGGTGGCGACATGGCCGGGCGCCACCAGCGCATCAAACCCGGGGGCACCGGAGTCGAGCAGCATGGCGACGGCCGGCCAGGTCAGGCGTCCGGACAACAGGATGAACAGGTTGTCCGGCGCGCCTTCAACCAGCAGCGCAGCGGTTGGGGCAGTGGTTGTTTCAAAACCGGCGGCAAAGAAGACCACTGGCTGGTGCGGATTGTCACGGGCAATGCATGCCGCCTCGGTAGGCGAGGCTACCGGGCGAATATCGGCGCCCTGTGTGCGTGCGGCCTCCAGTGAGCGCGCCTGTGCGCGCGGTACGTTTACCGGGACGCGTAGCATGTCACCGTAGGCGACCAGGATGACATTTTCGTTCAGGGCCAACTGGATGGCCTCGTAGATGTCTTCCTCGGGACAGATACATACCGGGCAGCCGGGTCCGGGAATCAACTCGATGTTGTCGGGCAGGGCATGGCGCAGCCCTGACATGGTAATGGAGCGTTCGTGTCCGCCGCAGACATTCATAATGCGCACGCGCTCCGGCAAGTCCAGCGCATGGATCCGTGCAAGCCAGTCTGCGGCGCTGAGTGCGGTCATGGGGCGGGCATGCTGGTAGCGGTCGTCGGGTCAATTGCCCCGATACGGTGTTCCAGTGCCGCCGTTTCTTCCAGCAGCCAGTGCAGCCATGCGTCCATGCCGGCACCGGTCTTTGAGGAAATTTCGATAATGGGCGCACTGCTGGCCAGTGCCTGCAGATGCCGGCGTGCATTGGACGGCTGAAAATCATCCAGCACCGGCAGCAGGTCACTCTTGCTTAGCAGCACCAGGTCGGCGCTGCGGAACATGACCGGGTACTTGGCCGGTTTGTCGTCCCCTTCCGGCACCGACAGCAGTGTGACGTTGTGATGCTGGCCGAGGTCAAAGCTGGCCGGGCACACCAGGTTGCCGACGTTCTCGATAAACACGATGTCCAGCTGCCCCAGGTCGAGCCGGTGCAGCGCATCATGCACCATGTGGGCATCCAGATGACAGGCGCTGCCGGTGGTGATCTGGATTGCCTTGACGCCGTGGCGGCGAATGCGCTCTGCATCGTTTTCGGTTTCCAGGTCTCCCTCGATCACCGCGATGGCGAGTTCCTTGCCCAGCGCGTCAATGGTTGCCTCCAGCAGCGCGGTCTTGCCGGAACCCGGCGAGGACATCAGATTGATAGCCAGCACACCATGCCTGTCAAAGTGTTGGCGATTATGACCCGCAGTGTGGTCATTTTCAGCAAGCAGGTTGCGCAGTACCGAGACGGACTCATGACCGCTGTCGGTTCGCTCCAGCTTGCCTCCCGGTTGTAGCAAATGGGCATTGCCATGGGTCACGTTACAGCCGCAGGTATCGCACATGGGGACTCCTTGGATAATTCAGTGTTCGGTGATTCCTGGTGGTGTTTCCGTCGGTATGTTGCGGGATACCTCCACCGTGGTGAGCAGCAACTCATCACCGCTGACCACGCGGGTTTGCCAGTCGCCGCAGTTGGCGCAGATGAGCCGTGTCGGCAGCGCATCGGTGACCTGGCCGCAGCTGCGGCAATTTACGCGTACCGGTGTGGTTTTGCTGATCAATCGCGCCCCGTCCGCCACGGTGCCGGCGCTGGCGATGCTGAAGGCCTGCTCCAGCAACTGCGCTTCCACTCCGGACAGCGGGCCGATGTCAATGTTGATCTCCACCACCCGATGCGCGTGCTGTTCGTGCGCCACTAATTTGACTTGCTCAATCAGGGCCTGGCAAACGGCTAGTTCATGCATGTGGAGACTCCAGCATGATGTCGTACAGTTCCCAGGCGCTGCGGGCTTCCTGCGGGGTAATCTTCTGGATGGCATAGCCGACGTGTACCACCACGAAGTCGTCGATGGCGAGCGCCTCTTCCTGCAGCATGAACAGGCTGACATCGCGCTGCACGCCCTTTGCCTCGCAGCGCGCGGTATAGCCGTCAATTGATTGAATTTGCATTGGAATTCCAAGACACATCAGATTTACCCCCGCGGCCACAATGGCCAGATCACCACCAACTCTAAGTGATGGACTAATTAAGCATGAAAAATCGGGTGCGGAATTGACCTCCGTCAATAAAGCCATGATATGCATGCTGTAGAAATCAGGTTCTGGACGAAGGGGAGGCTAGATGTCAATCAAAAAGACATTAATTCTGGGTATTGGTAACACCTTGCTCTCGGACGAGGGCGTCGGTGTGCACATGCTGGATTACCTGCGCCAACACTGCCCGGAACTGTCCAATGCCACGTTCCTTGATGGCGGTACGCTGAGCTTCACGCTGGCCCCATGGATTGAGGAGGCCGATCACCTGGTGGTGATCGATGCCGCCGAGTTAACGGGCCCCCCCGGCACAGTGCAGGTGTTTGAAGACGCCGCCATGGACCGCTTTGCCGGGCGTACCAAGCGCAGCGTACACGAGGTCAGTCTCGGTGACCTGCTTGCCATTGCGCATCTCACGCAGGCCTTGCCCGCCCACCGCGCACTGGTTGCCATTCAGCCGCAGCAGGTCGACTGGGGAGATACCCTGAGCAACCCGGTCAAGCGAGCGTTGCCACGTGCCTCGCACGAAGTGCTGGCGCTGTTGCGGCAATGGACGGTGCTTCACTCTGCACCGTCACCCGATTACGCGCTGGCTTCAACAGCACCGGCAGGCTGAGGTATTTCCATGCAGACGCAAACAGAGAGTGGTTGTAGCGCGACGCCGGGCAAGGTCGTCACCGGTAATGTAATTCCACTGTTGCACGAGGTGCGTCATGCCCTGCAGCAGCTGCTCGACAGCGGGCAGGAGATGGTCATCGACCTGCGCAGTATTCCGATGGGGCCGGGCGAGGAAGACCGGATTGCTGAACAACTCGGGCGTGGCGAGGTGCAGGCGCGCCTGTCCGCGCTGGGGCCGAGCGAGGTTGTCGAGACACGCTATCCGGGCGTGTGGCTGGTTACTCACCACAATAACGACGGCGAAATTATCGGCAAGTTTATCGAAGTGTGTGTAATACCCCGCCTGGTTACCGCGCAGCACGAGGATATTCGTGCAGGCCTGCAGGCCTTGAGCGTACAGCTGGCGGAATAGCGACAGATACATTTATACAGGAGACACACGATGTCGAAAGACCAGACCATAGGCGAAGCACTGCGCGCGCGCGGCGTTTCCCGGCGCGGGTTCCTGAAATTTTGTGCGGCAACTGCATCCATGATGGCCTTGCCACCATCGATGGTACCGGTGATTGCCGCAGCACTGGAAAAGGCCAGCCGTCCCTCGGTAATCTGGATGTCGTTCCAGGAATGCACGGGTTGCACCGAATCGTTGACCCGTTCGCATTCGCCAACCGTGGAAGGTCTGATCTTCGATACTATTTCGCTGGACTATCACCACACGCTACAGGCCGCCTCAGGTGCCGCGGCCGAGGCGGCGCGCGAGGCCGCGATGGAGGAAAACTGGGGCAAGTACATCCTGGTGGTGGACGGCTCCATTCCAGTGGGTGACCCGGGTTATTCCACCATTGCCGGTATCAGCAACATGGACATGTTGCTGGAGACTGCCGCCGGTGCAGCAGCGATTGTTTCGGTCGGCAGCTGTGCGGCATTTGGCGGTATTCCGCATGCTGATCCGAACCCGACTGGCGCACTGTCGGTACGCGATCTCCTGCAGCAATACGGTGACAGGAAGCCGGATACCCATTCAGCCGTATATACTGCACACAGCACCGATGTCGATGTAAAGAACAAGCCGATTATCAATGTGCCCGGTTGTCCGCCCATACCGGTAGTGATTACCGGCGTGCTGGCGCACTTCCTGACCTTCGGGACTATTCCGGAGCTGGACGAACTGGGCCGACCGATGGCCTACTACGGCAAGAGCATTCACGACCGCTGTTATCGCAGGCCGTACTATGACAAGGGCCTGTTCGCAGAGACCTTTGATGACGAGGGCGCGAAGAAGGGCTGGTGCCTGTACAAGCTGGGCTGCAAGGGACCCACTACCTACAACGCATGTGCCACCACCAAGTGGAACGAAGGCACCAGCTTCCCGATCGAGGCCGGACACCCGTGCCTGGGTTGCTCCGAGCCCGACTTCTGGGACGGTGGCGGTTTCTACAAGGCCATTTCCACGTCAACCGAGGATATTTCGCGCACCGCCGTGTATGCCATCGGTGCCGGTGCTGCAGCCGGCGTGGCGCTTGGCGCACTCAACCGTGCCAAGAAAACCCGCGCCGTGAAGGCGCATCAGAAGGTCGGTATTGATGACCTGGAGAAGGATGGCTGACATGTCTGAGACTGAACTGTTGATCTGGGTACGCGGGCCGGCGCTGCAGATTGCCACGGTGGTTTTTCTGCTTGGCGGGGTGCTGAGGATATTTGAAATACTGGCGCTGGGCCGCAAGCCGAATCTTGCAGAGCCGCGCGGCTCTGCGCTGGCCGGGGGGCTGCGAACCATCATTACAAGGTCGTTTCCAAATCGCGATACGCTGCAGCGTTCGACTTTCAATGTTGTGGCCGGGTATATCTTTCATATCGGGTTCTTCATTGCGCTGTTCTTCTTCGCACCCCATATCCTGCTGTTTGACGATGCCTTCGGGGTCAGTTGGCCAGCCCTGCCGACGCAGTTCATTGATGCGGTGACCGTGGTCACCATGATCGCGCTGGTCGCCGTGCTGCTGCATCGTATCAACCACAAGGTGATGCGTTACCTGTCGCGCTTCCAGGATTACCTGGTCTGGCTGGTGACGATCCTGCCGCTGGTGACCGGTTATTTCGCATTTCATCGCATCGGGCTGACGCCGCCGCTGCTGATTGCCGTTCACATTGCCAGTGTGGAGTTACTGATGGTGGTGTTTCCGTTCACCAAGCTGATGCATGCATTCACGCTGTTTCTGGCACGTTATTACAACGGGGCAATTTCCGGTTACAGGGGGGTCAACTCATGAGCGCAAGTCTGCAACGAGGTATTGATGCGTTCAAGGAACAGATCGACGCACCGGTGGCCGCATTCTTCAGCAGTTGCGTGCGTTGTGGATTGTGTGCGGACGCCTGCCTGTTCTATACCGAGACCGGATGCCCGACACGCACGCCGATTCACAAGCTGGAGCCCCTGCGCCGCGTCTGGCAGCAGGAATATACCTTCTGGGGGCGTTATGCGAAGGCATTCGGCCTCAGCAAGCCGGTGACCGATGAAGAGCTGGAGAAGTGGGAAACCCTGGTCTACGACAGCTGCACCATGTGCGGGCGCTGTTCCATGGTATGTCCGGTCGGCAATGACATTACCTACATGATTCGCAAGATGCGTGAGGGCATGGCCGCCTCGGGACATGCACCGGAAGGTCTGATCGGTGCCACCAAGCGTGCGGTGACCATCGGCAGTCCGATGGGTGTGAAACTGCCGGCGCTGCAGGCCCAGATCCGCCATGCGGAAAAGGACATCGGCCTGGAGATCCCGGTGGATGTGGAAGGCGCGGACTACATGTTGCTACTGTCGTCCATGGAGATCATGAATTTCCCGGAGTTCATTGGTGCTGTTGCGAAAATATTCAACAAGGCAGGGGTGAGCTGGACGATTTCCTCCGAGGCCTTCGAGGCCACCAATAGCGGTATCCAGATCGGTGTGTCCGAGATTGCCGCGGAGCTGGTGCAGCGCATTGTAGATGCAGCAGACAAGCTCAAGGTGAAAAATGTCATCAGCCCTGAATGTGGCCATGCCTACATGGCGATACGCTGGGAAGGTCCTAACCTGGTGGGCAAGCCGTATAACTTCAAGGTGGTGCATATCCTGGAGTTGCTCGATGACCTGCGCAAGCAGGGACGTCTGAAGACAACCGGTAAGGAATCACAGCGCCTGACCTATCACGATCCCTGCCAGATCTCGCGCCGTGGTGGTGTGGTGGAGCAGCCGCGCAACCTGATAGACATGATTGCAGATGATTTCGTCGAGATGCCGGACTCAGGCACCATGAACTGGTGTTGCGGCGCCGGCGGTGGTGTCAGCAGTAACGAGCGTGCCGATGATCTGCGCCTTAAGGTATTCAGGCGCAAGCAGGCGCAGCTGGATGCGGTGAAGCCGGATGCGCTGGTGTCGGCCTGCTCCAACTGCCGTATTCACCTGGAGGAAGGGCTGGAAGAAAATGGCATGGATATCACGGTACTGAGCCTGACGGAAACACTGGCGGAGCACCTGGCGGAAGATTGAGCAAAGAGGAACGCTCTCGCCTTTGCGAGAAAAGGCTCTGCAGGCGCAAATATTTACAGGGGCAGCTGTGGCCCCTGCATTAATCGAGGAGTTGTTATGAGTGAACGTGTCGTCGTTGATCCGATTACCCGCATCGAGGGCCACCTGCGCATCGAGGCGCAGATGGAAGGCAATCGCATTGCCCAGGCCTACTCGGCCGGCACCATGGTGCGCGGCATCGAGATCATTCTGCAGGGGCGCGATCCACGTGACGCCTGGGCTTTTGCGCAACGCATCTGCGGCGTGTGTACGCTGGTGCACGGGCTGGCCTCGATTCGATCGGTGGAAAATGCGCTGAACTACACCATTCCACCGAATGCACAATTGATTCGCAATCTCATGAACGGCGCACAGTATGTGCACGATCATGTGATGCACTTCTATCACCTGCATGCGCTGGACTGGGTGGACGTGGTGTCCGCACTGAATGCCGACCCGGCTGCGACTTCCACGCTGGCACAGTCCCTCAGCAGTTATCCGAAGTCCTCACCCGGCTATTTCGCCGACATGAAGAAGAAGCTCAAGGACTTCGTCGAGGCCGGTCAGCTGGGTATTTTCGCGCAGGGATACTGGGGGCATCCGGCCTACAAGTTGCCGCCGGAGGCCAACCTGATGGCGGTGTCGCATTACCTGGAGGCGCTGACATGGCAGCGTGATGTGGCCAAGTTGCATGCCATCTTTGGCGGCAAGAATCCACATCCGAATTTCCTGGTTGGTGGTGTAGCCTGTCCGATTGATCTCAATTCCGATTCTGCCATTAACGCGAAGCGGCTGGCGCAGGTGCAGGAGATCATCAACAAGATGAATACCTTTGTCGAGCAGGTCTACATACCGGATCTGCTCGCGATCGCCGGTTTTTACAAGGACTGGGGCGCACGCGGCGAGGGTCTGGGCAATTTCCTCACCTATGGCGATTTCCCCGAGAAGGGTATGGACGACCCGGCCAGTTTCCTGATTCCCGGCGGTGCTATCCTCAATCGCGATCTTTCCACCATTCACGAGGTGGATATGAATGCCGCCGAAGAGATCCAGGAACAGGTTGCGCACTCGTACTATGACTACAGCAATGGCAAGGACGGCTCACTGCACCCCTATGACGGTGAAACCAACCTGAATTACTCCGGACCGACGCCGCCATACGACCAACTCGATGTGGATCAGTCCTATTCCTGGCTGAAGTCGCCACGCTGGAAGGGGCACGCCATGGAGGTCGGTCCGCTGGCGCGGGTCCTCATGCTGTACGCCAACGGTCACGACCAGACAAAGGAACTGGTTCACATGACCCTGAACAAGCTAGACGTGCCGGTTGAGGCGCTGTTCTCGACACTCGGCCGCACTGCTGCGCGCGGACTGGAGACCAAGGTTATTGGTGACATGATGCAGACCTGGTTCAACAACCTGGTGGCCAATATCAAGGCCGGTGACACGAAGACCTTCAACGAGAAACTGTGGGAGCCGGAGACGTGGCCGGCCCAGGCGAAAGGCGTCGGCTTCATGGAGGCGCCGCGCGGTGGCCTGGCACACTGGATCGTGATCGAGGATCAAAAGATCAAGAATTACCAGGCGGTCGTACCAAGTACCTGGAATGCGGGGCCGCGCGACCAGAGCGGTCAGCCCGGGGCCTACGAGGCGGCCCTGCAGGACAACCATACCCTGCATGATCCGCAGCAGCCGATCGAGATCCTGCGCACCATTCACAGTTTTGATCCCTGTATCGCCTGTGCGGTACATGTGACGGACCCGAATGGCGAGGAATTGATCCAGGTCAAGGTGCGCTAACCGGGTTGCCCGATATATAGGTGTTTGAGCGCGAAGACGGCCTGGCCCGATAACAAGCACAGCAACCGGAGTACCTGATGCAACTGAGAATCATTCACACTACTGTACTGGCACTGTTTATCCTGTTGGTCGCGCCCTATGCACTTGCACATGGCGGGCTGCATACCAGCACCGGACTGATTGATGGCTTCATGCATCCGGCCTCTGGTCTGGATCACCTGCTGGTGGCGATTGCTGCCGGTTACTGGGCGGCACGCGGCGGCGATCATGGTGTGCGCGATGTACTGTTCTTCCTGGCGTTGTTTGCTGCCGGCAGTCTGCTGGGCATGTTGAGCTTCGCTATTCCGCAACTGCCTGTTGTCGGCGCGATCCTGTTCCTGCTGGCCGTGGTGGTGATTGCCGTGGCAATCGGGTACAACGCCTGGCTCGGCCATGCTGCCTTTGGCAGTCTTGCGATCTATCAGGGCATGTCGCACCTGCTGCTGACACCGGCGCATGCCGGCATGGGCGGGTTTGCGCTTGGTTTGCTGATTGCCACCGGGGTGTTGATGATTTTTGGCATGATCCTGCGCCAGGTGGTGGTGACGCGCAGGCCGCATGCGGGTCATAAAAGCGCCTGATAGTGTTTGTACTGGCGGTATCGCCCTGCATGCGGCGGTCTCCAGGCTGGTGATGAGCGCCATGCGTTACAGTTCCCCCGATTTCGGATATGCCCTGTCGGTGCAGGTTGCCTGCAAACCGGGGCCACAGGCGCCCAGTGCCTGACGTGTCGTCTGCTTCCCGTAACACGGCCCTGCTGAATCTCGGTTTCCGCCCGTTTTTTACTGTTGCCACCGTGTTTTCCGTGGTCGCGGTGCTGATCTGGCTGGGCGTGTACGTGCTGGATTGGCCGTGGCCGCAGCAGCAACTGTCCCCCCTTGTCTGGCATGCCCATGAAATGGTGTTTGGCTATGCCATGGCTGTTATCGCCGGTTTCCTGCTAACCGCCGTGAAAAACTGGACCGGTGTGCAGACCCTGCGTGGTTTGCCCCTGTTGCTGCTGGTGGTGGCGTGGTTGGCGGGACGCGTGTTGTTGCTGGCCGGTAGTCATGTGCCGTTGTACTGGGCCGCTATGGCCGACTGTGCCTTTGGTGTGGGTCTGGTGCTGGCGCTGGCCTGCCCGATATTCAAGGTGCGCCAGTGGAAGCAGCTGGGGATACTGTCCAAGATCGTGCTGTTACTGTGCAGCAACCTGCTGTTCTATGCCGGACTGCTGGGGTACTACCCCGATGGGGTGCAGATCGGTCTCTACTCGGGCGTCTACCTGGTGATGGCGCTGATCTTTGTCATGGCGCGCCGCGTGCTGCCATTTTTTATCGAAAACGGCATGGGGCATCCGGTCACACTCACCAATCGTGCCTGGCTTGATATCACCAGCCTGCTGCTGTTCGTGGTGTTCTGGCTCGCGGATGTGCTGCAACCGGACAGCCTGCTGGTCGCGGTACTGGCGGGGGCGCTGTTTTTCCTGCATGTGCTGCGCCTGACGGGCTGGTATGTCAGTGGTATCTTCAAGGTGCCGCTGCTGGCTGTGTTGTACCTCGGTTACGGCTGGCTGGTGGTGGGTTTTGCGCTCAAGGCCGCCGTGTTCGTAACCGGTATTTCCCCGTTTATTGCCCTGCATGCCTTCACCTATGGTGGCATTGGCCTGTTCACGCTGGGCATGATGGCACGCGTCACGCTGGGCCATACCGGCCGCAGTCTCAAGGCGCCGCCGGTGGTGGCGCAGGTGATCAGTATTATGTTGATTGGCACACTGGTACGTGTCCTGTTGCCGTTGCTGGATGCAGGCCATTACACGCTGTGGATCGGAATTTCGCAGGTGCTGTGGATGCTGTCCTTTACGCTGTTGCTGTTGGTCTACCTGCCGATGTGGTTGCGGCCGCGCGTCGACGGTCAGCCGGGCTAGTGCCGTTGTTCGCCGGCTTCGTCCGGGTCTTCTTCATCCTCCCAGTCATAGTGCTTCTCCGCTGCTGGCGGATCGCGCCGGGCGAACAGGAATGCGGCAAGCACGCCGCATAGCGCACCGAAGAAATGACTTTCGTAGGAGATGCCCGGCTCCTGCGGGAAGATGCTCCAGATCATGCTGCCGTAGATGAAAAACACGATCAGAGACAGTGCAATCGAGGGCCGGTCACGGCGCAGGATGCCACTGGTGAAGACATAAAACATGATGCCATGTGTCAGCCCGCTGGCTCCGAAGTGATAGCTCTCGCGGGCAAACAGCCATACGCCCAGTCCCGAGCCCGCGTAGATGAACGTCAGTGCCGGCCGTGCCGAGCGCGGGTAGCCGTACAACAGCGCAGTCAGCAGGATCAGCAGTGCAAAGCTGTTGGACAGCAGGTGACCCCACGAGCCATGAATCAGTGGCGCGAACAGGATTCCGACAAGACCTTCGAGCGCATGCGGGTACACGCCGAAGCGGTAAAGCTGCAGACCGAGCGTGCGGTCAAGTAGCTCGAATAGCCAGAGCAAGGCGATAAATGCCAGTGCGGCCAGTGCGCTGCGGCGAAAAGAGGGGTGTTTGCCCGGTGGTTGTTTCCAGTGTGACATGACCGCCACGGTAGCGGCTGGGTATCCCTTTTTCCAGTATGCCCCGGTATTGATCTGCCTCAAACACGTTCCCGCTGCAGTTGACTATGCTGGTCGGGTAGTCAACAGTGGCGAATATGTGTGCAATGAACAGTACTCCAGTAGCTGCGGAGTCCGATGCGCAGACCGTGTTTCGGGTGCGTGGCCTGACCAAGGTCTATCACATGGGCGAGGTCGACGTGCATGCACTGCGCGGTGTCGACCTTGATCTGCTTGCCGGTGAGCTGATGGTCTTGCTGGGTCCGTCCGGCAGTGGCAAGTCCACCCTGCTGAATATCCTCGGTGGCCTGGATACTGCCAGTGACGGCTCAGTCCACTACCGTGATCAGGACCTGACCCATGCCGATGAGCGCCGCCTGACCGAGTATCGTCGTTACCATGTCGGTTTTGTATTCCAGTTCTATAACCTGATGCCCAGCCTGACGGCGCGTGAGAATGTCGCGGCCGTGACCGAGATTGCACGTGACCCGATGACGCCGGAGGATGCACTGGCGCTGGTGAACCTGCAGGATCGAATGGATCACTTCCCGGCGCAGCTGTCCGGTGGTGAGCAGCAGCGTGTAGCAATTGCCCGTGCCGTTGCCAAGAACCCGGCCGTGTTGCTGTGTGATGAGCCGACCGGCGCACTCGACTCGGAGACCGGTGTGCTGGTGCTGGAGGCGCTGGAACGTGCCAATCGTGAACTCGGCACTACCACGGCGCTGATTACGCACAATGCCGGTATTGCCGACATGGCCGACCGTGTGGTGCATATCATGGATGGCCGGATCGGCTCCGAGCAGCGTAACGTGACGCGCAAGCAGGCCAGCGAGCTGAGCTGGTAGGCATGCGCGCCCTGAACTGGAAACTGTGGCGTGACCTGCTGGAGATGCGCGGCATGGTGCTGGCGATTGCCCTGGTGCAGGTCGGTGGTGTTGCTACGTTTGTAATGTCGCTGTCAACTTACGATACGCTGCTGATAGCTCGCGACGACTATTACCGTGAGCAGCGCTTTGCAGACGTATTTGCCTTGTTAAAACGGGCCCCCGACACGCTCGTCGGCCGCCTGCTGGCAGTTCCCGGTGTAGAGCGTGTGCAGACGCGCGTGGTAGCCGCGGCGCGCATCAAGGTGCCCGGGTTCGCCGACCCGGTCATCGGGACACTGGTGTCGATACCTGAAAATCGGCCACCGGAACTGAATTCACTGCACCTGCGCCGCGGCCGCCTGGTCGAGGCGGGCCGTGATGATGAAGTCCTGATCAATGACAGCTTTGCCGGTGAACACGGTTTGCAGCCGGGCGATTACCTGACGGCGACAATCAATGGTCGGCGCAAGCAACTGACCATTGTCGGCGTGGCCATGTCTCCTGAATACATGTATGCAATTGCACCGGGGGCGGTATTCCCGGATTTCAAGCGTTACGGCATTGTATGGATGGGTCGTGCGGCGCTGGCTGCGGCCTACAACATGGAGGGCGCTTTCAACGATGTCAGCTTCACGCTGGCAGAAGGTGCGAATGCCGAAAATGTGATCCAGCACATTGACCAGATCATCGCACGTAATGGCGGGCAGGGTGCCTATGCGCGCAAGGACCAGATTTCTCACCGCTTTCTTTCCGAGGAACTCAAGGGCCTTGAGACCATGGCGGCTGTGTTTCCGGTCATTTTTCTCGGTGTTGCTGCATTCCTGCTGAACGTGGTCATTACCCGGCTGGTCAATACCCAGCGCAATCAGATCGCGATACTCAAGGCATTCGGTTACAGCAACCTGTCTGTCGGACGGCACTACGCCGCGCTGGTCCTGGTGATTGTGATGCTCGGACTCGCTGGTGGGGTTGCCGCAGGTGCCTGGATGGGCAAGGGGCTGAGTACGCTGTACATGGAATTTTACAAGTTTCCGTTTACCGTCTACCATCTGCATACCGACGTAGTCTTGCTGGCGACCCTTGTCAGTCTCGTTGCGGGCATGACCGGTACGGTACTGGCGGTGCGTCGTGCGGTGCAGTTACCACCGGCGGAAGCCATGCGTCCGGAAATGCCGACCGTTTACCACGAAACCCTCATCGAGCGGCTTGGCCTGCAACGCCTGTTTTCCCAGCCCACGCGCATGATCGCACGCCACATGGAGCGACGTCCGTTGAAGTCCCTGCTGTCGGTCGGCGGTATTGCAGCAGCTTGCGGCATTATCATGGTGGCCAACTTCCAGAAGGATGCAGTGAGCTACATGATCGACGTGCAGTACGCCATGAGCCAGAGCCAGGACCTGACGGTGAGTTTTTCCGAACCGACCTCGCAACATGCCCTGTACTCGCTTGCCGGTCTGGAAGGCGTACTGCATGCAGAGGGTATGCGCGCGGTTCCGGCCCGTCTTCGTTTCGAACACCGCAGCTACCGTGGTTCGATTCAGGGCATGGAGCCGGATGGCACATTGCGTCGTATCCTTGATGCCGACCTCGATCGTGTGGAGCTGCCGGAACAGGGGGTGGTGCTGACCGATTTTCTTGCCGAGCTGCTGGATATTGAACCAGGTGAACAGCTGACCGTGGAAGTGCTGGAAGGTAACCGGCCGGTACTGGAAGTTCCGGTGGTCGGGCTGACCAGCGAATACCTGGGTGTCTCGGCCTACATGCGGCGTGCGAGCGTCAACCGCCTGCTGAAAGAGGGGGATGCAATCAACGCGGCCTACCTCGATATCGATGAGCGACACAGTGAGCGTATCTATCGCGAGCTGGACGGCATGCCGCGGGTTGCCGGCACGGTTGTGCGTGAGACGGCGATCCGCAGCTTCCACAAGACCATGGAAGAGACCATCCTGTTTTTTTCCTTTGTGACGGCCCTGCTGGGGGCTGCCATTGCCTTTGGTGTGGTCTATAACAGTGCCCGCATCGCACTGTCAGAGCGCGATCGTGAGCTGGCCAGCCTGCGTGTACTCGGGTTTACCCGTGGCGAGGTTGCCTACATCCTGCTGGGCGAACTGGCAGTAGCCACCCTGCTGGCGCTGCCGCTGGGTTACCTGTTTGGTCGCGAGTTGTGCCGCTACCTGTCAAACGCATTCCGCTCCGACCTGTATCGTGTGCCGCTGGTGCTGGAGGCCGACACGGTCGCGTTCGCTGCCAGCGTGGTGCTGGCCTCAGCCATTGTCTCCGGAGCGCTGCTTTGGCGTAAACTGAACCGGCTGGACCTGATCGGTGTCCTGAAGACGCGGGAGTAATGGCCGGAACAGACGGCAATCGGAATTGCACATGATGTCAATGAAAAGAAAAACCGGGTTTATATTGCTGGCCGTGGCTATTGCTGCCGCACTGGCGTGGGGCTTCTGGCCGGCACCACTGCTGGTTGAGAGCGCGACGGTGGTTCGTGCGCCACTCAGTGTGACGGTCGATGAGGAGGGACAGACTCGTGTCAAGGACCGCTTTGTTATATCGGCGCCGGTTGCCGGCTACCTGCAGCGTATAGTGCTGGAAGTCGGGGATTCGGTAACACGGGGACAGGCGCTGGCATTTATGGAACCGCTGCGTCCAGAGGTGCTCGATCCGCGCAGCCGCGCACGTGCCGAGGCGCAGGTCGCAGCAGCCAATGCCGCGATAAAGAGTGCGGAACAAAAGGTGAGCGCGGCGCGTGCCGAGGCCGGGTTCGCAAGTAATGACTTCAAGCGCAAGCAGCAATTGCAGGAACAGTCGCTGGTTTCGCGCGATGCGCTGGAACAGGCAGCCACGCGTTCCCGGGAAGCTGCAGCGCAATTGCGCTCCGCGGAGTTTAGCGTCGAGGTGGCGCGCTACGAGTTAGAGGCAGCGCAGACAGCACTCCAGTATTCAATAGGCAGTGACGGCGATGAGGGGCTTGAGACAGTGGCGTTAAAGGCGCCGGTCGCAAGCCAGGTGCTGCAGATTCACCACAAGAGTGAGGGCGTGGTGGCAACCGGTGAGCCGTTGCTCGAAATCGGTGATCCTTCCGCGCTGGAGGTCGCCGTCGACGTACTGTCTGCAGATGCCGTGCGAATTCAGCCCGGTACCAGGGTGCAACTGTTACGATGGGGTGGTCCCCGGGTGCTGGAGGCCGTGGTGCGTACCATTGAGCCGACCGGTTTCACGCATATATCTGCGCTGGGTGTCGAGGAGCAGCGTGTCTGGGTAATTGCCGACCTGGTTTCACCGTATTCGGACTGGCAGCAGCTGGGTGATGGTTACCGTGTCGAGGCGCAGTTTGTTCTTTGGCAGGATGATGATGTGTTGCAGGTGCCGGCAAGCGCCCTGTTTCGCCACGATGATAGCTGGTCGGTATTCACCATTGATGCCGGCAAGGCACGTCTTGTCACTGTTGGTGAAGGGCGCAGCAACGGGCTTGCTACACAGATTCTTGATGGTATCGGGCCGGGTGAGCGGGTGATTCTGCATCCGGACGACCGGATTGCGGACGGTGTACGTGTGGTGGAAAAATAACCGGGTAGTTAACGGTACGGGAATCACCTGGTTTCCCGGCTGTCCAACGCTTTAAGGCCGGTTATTGCCAGCTACGGGCCGATGCATGAATATGCTGTCATAGAGGAGGTATCCATGAAGCTTCAGAATATTTTCGGGAAAATGTCCGTGCCTGTACTCGCGGCGATGCTGGTTGCCTGCGCAACCGCGACCAACGTGGACTACCGGGCGGGCTATGACTTTTCCTCTATAAAAAGCGTTCAAATCGCGCCGCCGGCGCAATCGGAAAGCAGCGATACCCGGGTTAACAGCCCGCTGGTCGATGAACGCATCAGGAATGCGATTACCGACTACCTGGCAACACGCGGCATTGCCGTGGTGGATAGCAATGCCGATGCCAGTCTTGCCTACCAGGTAGGTACGCGTACCGATCTGGAGGGGAGCAACAGCGGTTTTTCGATCGGTATGGGTACCTTCGGCAGGCACAGTGCGGTTGGCGTCGGATACGGATTCCCGGGCTACGATGTCGATTCCTATGATGAGTTCGTACTTACCATCGATATTCTCGATGTCCCGGATAATGCCATGCTGTGGCGCGGCTCCAGCACCGAGCGCCTGGGCGAGAGCAGCACCCCGGAAACAATGACCAACATTGTGAATAAACTGGTCAGCGACATCCTGTCGAGTTATCCCCCTGGAAAAAAATAATAAGTACGCCGGCCTTACCATGAGGCCCGGTCATGAAATTTAAGCATATGCCATCCTGCCGATTGTCAGCAGCGTCCTGTGACGGGACAGTTTAAATCTGAAATCCACAGGAAGTCTGCCCCCATCAATTTCATGTTGTACTCACTCATGTGTATCAACGGCTGTCATCAGTGCAGCCGGCTGCGCTATAGTTAGATTGAGGCAGTACAGGTAGCAGGGTGGCCGCTTATGTATAAAGATATCAATGAACTGCTTGATGATATGCGTGATCTCCAGGAGCAGATGGAGACGCAGTTTGATGATGCACGCGAGCGCTTTCGTTATACCTTTGAAGGGGGGAGGGTGCGTTTTACCCGGGAGGTGCAGGATTTTCAGCGCCGCTTCCGTGTCAGCTCACTGAACTATATTCTCACTGCCCGCCTGGCATCGGTTCTGAGCGCGCCGGTTATCTACAGCATGCTGGTGCCGCTGGTCACGGTTGATTTGACATTTACACTGTACCAACATATTTGTTTTCGTGCCTACGGCGTGACGCGCGTGCGTCGCCGCGATTATCTTGTCAATGATCGACACAAGCTGGCCTACCTGAATACCATTGAGAAGGTGAACTGTGCCTACTGCGGCTATGCCAACGGCGTGGTCGCCTATGCGCGTGAAATCATTGCGCGTACCGAGCAATACTGGTGTCCGATCCGTCATGCACGCAGGGTGCGCGGTGCGCATGCGCGCTATCCGCGTTTCTTCGACTACGGTGATGCAGAGGCCTATCAGACGGGTATCGAAGAGATGCGCCGGAAGTTGACCCCGAAACCAGACAGGAGCAAGCCCCGGGAGTAGTGTTTCAGACTGTTGATGGCCGCTACCATGGTCGTGAATGAGCAGAGTCTTGTCAGCTGGAGTAAGTGAATGAGTGATATCGGGAAAAAGGCACCACCGGATATACCGCCGCCGCCGGACCCGGAGCGACGGCGCGAGCCGCTGCCGGAGTCGCAACCTAAGGCTGGCGCGGAAGACCCCCATGCGCCAGACCGTATCCAGGCCCTGCTCGAGGCACCCAGCTATCGTCGTGCCGACCGGGACGTTGCCTTTCTTGAGCGTGACGAGGCGCGTGGGCTGCGTCTCCAGCTTGAATACCTGAAGCCGGAACTGCTGCTTTGTGAACATTCGGTGAATAACACCATCGTTGTTTTTGGCAGCACCCGGATAGCCGAGCCGTCAGCGGCACAGCGCAGGATCGACATGCTCGAGCGTGCGTTGGCAGAAACTCCAGACGATGCAGACCTGCAGCGGCGCCTCAAGGTAGCACGGCATATCCTCGACAACAGCCACTACTATTCGGAAGCTCGCGAATTTGGCCGCCTCGTGGCCGAATTCGGCAAGGGCCCTCTGGACTGTGAACTGGTGGTGATGACCGGTGGTGGTCCCGGCATTATGGAGGCCACCAATCGCGGTGCGTTCGAGCATGGCGCCAAAACGGTCGGCATGAACATCGACCTGCCAGAAGAGCAGTTTCCGAACCCCTATATTTCACAGGAGCTGTGCTTCCGCTTTCGATACTTCGCCCTGCGCAAGCTGCACTTTATGCAGCGCGCACGCGCATTGGTTGCGTTTCCGGGGGGGTTCGGCACGATGGATGAACTGTTCGAGGCGCTGACCCTGATCCAGACGCGCACCATCAAGCCGCTACCGGTCGTGCTGGTTGGCCAGGCCTACTGGGAAAGGGTCATCGACTTCGACTTTCTGCTCGAGCAGGGTGCCATCGACCTGGAGGATCGTGACATCTTCTGGTTTGCAGAGACGGCACTGGAGGCGTGGCAGGGAATAGAGCACTGGTATATCAAGTGCAACCGCCCAATGCTCTCTGGAGAAACGGAAGTATGAAGTTGTCATTTCATGGTGCCGCGCAGGATGTGACCGGGTCATGCCATTTGCTGCAGTGCGCGGGCAAGCGCATCCTGGTCGACTGTGGGTTGTACCAGGGTAGCCGCGAGCTGGTCGAGGATAATGCCAGCGACTTCGGCTTCGATCCTGCATCGGTTGACTACCTGTTGCTGACCCACGCCCATCTTGATCACTGCGGGCGTATCCCGCTGCTGGTCAATCGCGGTTTTACCGGCGAGATCATCACCACGGCGGCCAGCCGGGAACTGGCGCGGCTGATCATGATGGATTCGGCCGGCCTGCAGGAGGAAGAGGCGCGCTACCGGAACCGTCGTGCGCGACGTCGCGGCAAGACGGGTGAGGAAGTTGTTCCGCTTTACACCACGCTGGATGCACTCAATGCACTGGAGAATTTCGGGCGCGTTGCGCATTACGATCAGCCGTTGCAACTGGCGCCGGGTATTCGTGCGACTTTCATCGATGCCGGTCATATCCTTGGCTCGGCCAGTATCCTGCTGGAATTGTCCGAGGATGGACGTGATCGACGTCTGCTGTTTTCAGGTGATCTGGGCCTTGGTGGTCGCCCGATCCTGCGTGACCCGGCCAGCCCGCCGGAAGTTGACGTGGTGGTCATGGAGACGACCTACGGTGACCGTCAGCACAAGCAGTTGCTGCCGTCTGTCGAGGAGTTGTACGAGGCCATCAATACCACCATTCAACGCGGTGGTAACGTGATCATCCCGACATTTGCACTGGAGCGTTCGCAGGAGATCCTGTTCTACCTGCATGCTGGCAAGGAACAGGGTGTCCTGCCACAGTTTCTGCAGGTATTTCTCGATTCACCCATGGCCATTTCCGCTACCCGGATTTTCCAGCGTCATCCGGACTGTTACGACGAGCACACACATGAACTGTTCCGTACCGGCCGCGATCCATTTGACTTTCCCGGCCTGCACTTCACACGCGAGACCGCCGAGTCGATGGCGATCAACCAGATCACCGGCGGTGCAGTGATCATGGCGGGGTCCGGCATGTGTACCGGCGGCCGCATTCGTCATCACCTGAAGTACAACCTGGGTCGGGAGAACAGCAGTGTCGTATTCGTTGGTTATGCGGCCCATGGCACGCTGGCACGGCGTATTGTCGATGGCGCGAAGAGTGTGGATATCTATGGCGAGGACTACGCGGTGCGTGCGCAGGTCTACACCATTGGCGGGTTTTCAGCACATGCCGGGCAGAGCGAATTACGCGCATGGCATGCACAGACCGGCACGCCGGGGAAGACTTTCCTGGTGCATGGCGAGAAGGACAGCATGACGGCATTCAGCCGGTTATTGAAAAATACGCAGGTAGAGATGCCGGAGTTACACCAGGAGTATCAATTGTAGGAGCGGATCTCATCCGCGATTCCAATATCGTGGCAAAGACCGCACTTGCGAAGCGCTCCTGCAGGTGTGTCTGATTGGCGCAGCTCAGGCCAAGCGGACAAATTCATGATAGTTGATTTACATCATTGATTTTGCGCGCCTGATTGCCTAGCTTCAGAGTCCCACAGATAACAAATATTCAGGATTTAGTTAAGGAGGAGATAATCATGGTGGATGTTGCGGAATTCAGCAGGGAAAACCAGGAGCTCACTGATTTGTGTGCGGTGCTGGATGTATTGATTGCCGACCCGGACATGAGGGGTAATCCGGTGTTCTGCGAGTTGCTGTCAAGATTCAGTGAAAAGATACGCGCGCACCTGGACCATGAGGACCGGGCGATGTACGCGGAACTGCTCTCGCATGAGGACAAGAGCATCAATGAAGTTGCCACCAGGTTTATCAATAACACCCACCAGCTCAGGACGATTTTATCGAGCTATATAAAGCGCTGGTGTCATGCCACCCGTGGGGGTGACGCGACCGGGCATGATGAGTTCACGCAGGAGACGCGTGAGATATTTGCTCTTGTAAGTGATCGCATCAACCTGGAGAAGAGCAAGTTGTTCCCGCTATTTCTGTAAACCTCGCCTGGAGAAGCGGGCTCTTTCAGGTTGCTGCTTTTGGACGCTATTGATGCCCGGTTGGGGTCGCTATCTTTTGTGGCGCGGTGCTGTGTGCAGATAGGCAGCTTATACACCCAGGTGCTTATGCAGGCGTGCGTCCCTGGTCTTGAAGTGATCACTAAACCAGTGTTCGAGGGTGCTTGTAAACACCTCGTCACTGTAAAAGGCGTTTTCTTCGTAGTCATCCATGATGTCACTGATTTCATCGAGCAGACGTTCGTGGTCTCGCTTGTGGTCTTCGTACTGGTCATATTTCTTCTCGCGCATTATTTTTTCTTCCAGCGCGAAGTGTGCTGCGACATGCGCGTGAATCTCGCCGAGAAAATCTGTCACGGTCATGGCGGCGTTTTTGCCTGACATGGCGTTGTGCAGTTCGTTGATCAGCCCGATAAGCTGTTGGTGTTCGTGGTCAACATCGGGGATGCCGACCGAGAATTCATCTTTCCATTCAATCATCGACATGGAAACCTCATAGGAACAGGAAGCCGCCCAGTTCGGGTCGAAAATCAATTACAAAATTCTGTTGGGGTGCCAGGCTGATCTCTCCCGCTTTCTCATAATCAAAACCGTCGGTCTCCCTTCTTTCACGCAATCTTGCCACGATACGGTGTTCCCCCGCGCTTATCGGGAATTTTTTATATGCCGTTGAGGCACCGTCACTGGCCAGGCCGGAGGGGGGTAGCAGCTCGTGGTAAATGGTTTCACCATCCAGTTCAAGTTCGACCAGTAGCGGTACCCGTTCGCGTGGGCAGTCTGTTGGCCTGCGCATATTGGGTGGCAGCGCATTCAGTTCCTCCTGGGTTAACCGCCGGCATTCCTTGATGTGCTCACCTGCGTGACTGAAGCTCAGCTTGATGACTGCCATGCCCGGCTCCAGGTGGGTGTAGGGAGGCGAGGTGGCTAGATAGCCGATCACAAAAGCAAACAGCGTGTAGGCGATAGCCTGGCCGATGTAGGCGAGTACCCTATTCATGGCTTTCGTCACCCTCGATAACTCGTTTGATCACGGGCTGGCGTTTGTTGCGCTCGATAGCGGGCAGTACTGACAGGCGGGTGCGGAAGTTTTTCAGCTCGTCCCTGAGTTTCCTGTTGCTGGTGAGGCCGGCCCAGAAAGTGTCGACCCGCTCGCGCGGCACCCGCGCACGCAGGTACGGATCGCGCTCTCCGGCCAGACGCTGTCCTGCCCACTGCTGGCCGAGCCGGTAGTGACAGTCCCCTTCAGCGCAACCGGTCAGTAAAACGCCATCGACATGCTTGCGTGAAATCAGAAAATCGATAAAAGAGGGCGGCAGCATGGCAATACACGGCAGTTTCAATACGGCCGTGTCTGCGTCCCGCAGTTTCTCCAGGTCCGGTCCGTGCTCGCAGCCGTATACCATGACGCGTCCAATCCCGCTCAGTGGCGATGTCGCGGCCAGCGTCTGTTCGCGCAGGGTGTGCAGGTCCGTGTCGGGCAGGTTGATCCCGGGCACCAGTTTGCCGCTGCGCCGGAAGGGTGTTGAAGTGGGGCAGGCGCCGACACAGATGCCGCAGCCGGTGCACAGATTATTGCTGACAATCGCTTCCTCGCTAAAGGCGGCCCCGTCGGTACGTTGTTGCAGGTCCACGGCGCTGAACGGGCAGTCTTCCACACAGCGGCCACAGCCATTGCAGTTGTCGAGGTCAACCTGTGCGGCCGTGCGGCGACGTCCGGGCGGCAGCCAGGGCATCACCAGCAGTAACAGTGTAGCCCCGCCACCCAGTGCCCAGACAACCAGGCCGGGCAGCCAGTCCAGTAACGGATAGCCTGCCAGGTAGAACCAGTCAAAGTCGATAACGGCCGGTGCGATATTCAGGTTGGCGGGTGCCTGACTGACTGCTGGCTCGATGAGGGAAAGTACCAGTAGCATGCCCAGTGTGCCGACAGCCAGGCCGACGGGTGGATTGACCCGGGCATTTCTCTGTCGCTGGATGTGTATCCACATGACCAGCAGCATGAATAGCGGAACGGCAATGTGAATGAATACCATGAGTGTGAAGAAGCGGCCGCTCAATGTTTCTTCATTCAGGAAGTTGCGTGCAATAGACTGGCCGAAGATGCCCAGTGAATCGAGCCATTCGGTCGAGGCAATGGCGATGTATTGAGCGAGCACGTCCCATACCATCCAGTAGCCGCTGATGCCGCAGGCAAATACCAGCCATATCAATGGCACCCCGGTAAACCAGCTGAACCAGCGTGCGCCGCGGTAACGGTCCATGACGAATTCACGCACCAGGTGCAACATCATGACAATGATCAGTGCATCCGAGGCATAGCGATGCAGGCTGCGCATGACCCCCCCGGCATACCACTGCACATTGGTGATGTATTCCAGTGATTCGTAGGCCTGGGTGATCCCGGTGTCAAAAAAGATATAGAGATAGATGCCACTGACAATCACAATCCAGTAAAAAAACCAGCCCAGTGTGCCCAGGTGGTAGAGCGGGTTCCAGTCAGGACCAAAGGCCCGGTCAAACAGTTTTTCGGCGAATTCAAATACCGATCGGGCAGCGGTGCGCAGGCCAGTCATGAGTTCCCCCGTGCCGGACCGCCCGGAGCGGACCTGCGCCAGGCGCGGACAATGAACCAGGCAGTGCCACCCAGCGTCAGTAGCCCGATGGCCAGGCCGATGAAAATCGAATAGTCAAAACGGTACATCCCGGTGGTCGGGTCGTACACGACACAGAACAGCTTGATGTTGTTCAGCATGCCCTCGATCGGTGTGGCGGCCACCTGTTTGCCGTACAGCAGTTCCTTGAGCGGCTCGACCAGTGCCGGTGGTTCCGGGGCCATGCCGTAGATCTGTCGATAGACCTTGCCCTCGCCATCAAGCAGGGTGGCCTGGATCATGTGGTCAAAACCCTTGGGGGTGCTGAAATAGCTGAAGCCGACATCATCGGACAGCCGTTGCAGGGTGTCGGTATCTACGCTGACAAAATGCCAGTTATCGAGATCAATATTTCTCTGTTTGGCGAACAGTCGCATCCGATCCGGCGTATCAGCTGCCGTGTCAAAGCCGATGGTCAGCACCGAGAAGCTGTCATTGCCCAGGGCATCCCGTGCGATTCCGATAACCTTTGCCAGGTTGGTGGTTACAGTCGGGCAGACATGGTAGCAGCTGGTGTAGATCAGGCTGATGATAACCGGCTTGCCACGCAACGCGCCCAGCGATACTGAATTTCCGTTGCCATCGAGGAAGGTGTAATCACCAACGGTATGGCCCTGCACGGCCTGGCTGCGCGCGAGTGACTGTTTCTCGTCATAAGTTGCCGCAGCTTCCTGTGCAGCAGCAGAGGCTGCGCCGGTTATTAGCAGGACCGTGAGAACAAGGCTTAATATTTTCTGATATGAACGCATTGGTAAGTATTGCAATCGGACTCGACAATCATCTGGCGGGCATGTCATGCTGGCATGACTATGCTACCTTAAACCGGTGTTTGGTTAGGTTTCGACTAAAGTAACGCAGTGGTGTATGCAGACACGATGCTAGACCAGCCACGCATCAAGGATCGCACCGACCAGCAGCAGGCTCAGTTGTAACAGCGAGGCATGAAAATTGGTCATCGCGGTCTTTGCTGACGGGTTGCGTGCCAGGCCAATGCTGGTGCGGACAAACCAGCCGCCACCGGTAATGGCGCCCAGCAGGTAAATCCAGCCCATGCCATACATGACGGGTGCCAGTGACAGTGCAACCAGCAGGACAGTATGACCAAGGATGATGTTCGCAGCTGTCTTGTCATTCACCACAACCGGTAACATGGGTACGCCGGCCGCTGCGTAGTCATCCTTGTACTTGAAGGCCAGGCTCCAGAAGTGGGGCGGGGTCCACAGGAACAGTACGACTGCCAGTATCAGGGGCGCCGGCGCCAGTCCGGGGTCCACTGCTGCGGCCCCGGCAAGAATGGCAAAGCTGCCGGCCAGCCCGCCAACGACAATATTCATCCAGGTGCGCCGTTTCAGCCAGACGGTGTACACCACGCCATAGACAAAGGCGCCCAGGAACACGTAGAACGCAGCAATGGCGTTGGTGGCGAGTGCCGCCGCCGCGATGGCAACCACCAGCAACAGGACAATCCCGGATAGCCAGTAACCGTTTGCCACAAACCGGCCGGTTACAAACGGCCGGTTGCGGGTACGGTTCATGCGCGCATCGAGGTCACGTTCCATGTACATGTTGAAGGCGCCGGCACTGGCCGAGGACAGCAGTACGGCAAGGGCAAGCACTGCAATCTGCCATGCCTCCGGTGCCGGCCCGGGCGCCACGGCGATGCCCGCCAGCGCGGTCAGCATGATGGCAGTCCCGATGCGGACCTTGAACACCGAGTAGACGAGTGCCAGGGTCTCCTTCACCGGGATGCCATTTCCATTGCTGATTAGCGCAGTGGCCATACTTCGGCCAGGTACTTCCAGTTGACGAAGTAGTAAAGGATAAAGGCCGTGAAGAATATCGCGACCAGCACGACAGTCCCTGGAATCTTGGGATGTTCATCACTGCCATAATTGGCGGCGGTGGTCATGGTCATGCCTTCCAGCGGCTTGTCACCGGTGCGTTTGCCAAACAGTACTGAGCCGACAATGATGATGACAAAGAGTAGGCCACCAAGGGCTGCCATAATCGCGCTGATGCCGTTCAGGCCCATCATCAGGTAGGCTGCGCCGGAGTAGTCATACTTGATCAGGGCGTCAGCTCCGGTGATGTCCCAGACACGCCTGGGTACACCCAGCGTACCGGCACCCATCATGAACACCGAGATACCCATCACTCCGAGACCGAACAGGTAGGGTTGCCACCTGGCCAGGCCCTTCATGATCAACTCACGTTGAAAGATCAGTGGAACAATCAGGTAGGTAGCCGCCATGAAGGTCAGGGTGGTGCCGGCTACCACGGTTGCATGGAAATGACCCGGGACATACAGGGTGTTGTGCATGATCAGGTTGATCTGTTCGGTGCCCAACACCACGCCGGTGATGCCACCGAGGAAGCCGAACATAACCAGCGACATGAACATGCCGGAGAAGGCCGGGTTACCCCACGGTGCCTTGCGTAACCACTCGAACAGGCCGTTGGTGAAACCACGGGCACGCTGGGCGGACTCGATTGCACCCGGTATAGACATGCCATGGATCATGCTGCCGAGTACCGCGAGGTACATGGCATAACTGGTGTTGAAGATTTTCCACGAGGAACTGATGCCCGGCTCAACCAGCAGGTGATGCGCACTGGCAAGTTGCAGGAACAGGATATACATCAGGAATGCCATGCGGCTGACTTTTTCGGACAGCGGTTTGGAACCCAGTACAACGGCTGCTATCAGATACCAGAGCGAGACATGGGCTGCAACATTGATCTGCTGGGAGGAATGACCCATGGCCCACCAGATGGTCTTGTACATCAGGGTATCAATATTTCCGATGATGCCTACCGACCACAGGAAGGTCGGGACCAGGATGATTGCACCCGAAGCAATAGTAAATACCGCAATGATGGCTGCGGTCATGGCGCCAAAGGTGACCAGTGGTATCGAGCCCTTGTAGGTCTTTTCCTGCTTGGCGACGACCAGCGTGCCGAAGAACACGAAACAGCCGATCAGGGCACCGACCGCGAACAGCACCAGCCCCAGGTAGAAATGTGGCGCGGCCTGCATCGGCACGTAGGAGGTGAACATGACACTGGAATTGCCTTGTAAAACAGCAACATTTGTCATGATGGCGCCGACCAGCATGAGTGCAAACGCGGCCCAGCCCCAGCGTGGCCCCGCCAGTCGCGAATTGAGCAATATTGCCGAGGCAAAATACAGTACCGCCATCTCGAAAAAGATAATCCACACCAGCAGCACATCCAGACCGTGACCGGTGAGTACCAGATAGAACCAGTCGGCCGGCAGCAGGTGCACGCCGGGCCAGCGGGTCAGTGCGACCATCAGGCCGAATAAACCACCCACGGCAAGGAATACAATGGCTACAACGGCATTTGCCTTGATTAGATTTTCAGCGGACTTGTGAATACGTAACCCGGTGGCCGGGCAAACGCGATGATTGAAGTCTGACATCTCGTGTCTCCCTTATTCCGTAACGTAGATCTTGCCGATCATGTTGTGGTGGCCAATGCCGCAGAATTCGTTACACACCACCCCGAATTCGCCTGACTCATTGGGTGTCAGTGTTACGACCATGTCGTAGTTGGGATGGACCTGCAGGTTGATGTTGACCGGCTGTAGTGAGAATCCGTGTTGCCAGTCCATGGAGGAGAGATGCAGACGATAGGTCTGGTCTTTCTCGAATTCCAGGATAGGCCACCACTGCCACAGGCGTGCGATCATGTAGACATCGCTGCCGGGTGGCGGGTGCACGACAGGCATGCCGGCCTCCTCGCGCACCTGGTATTGCTCCACCATGGCATTAGCCTTTTCTGAAAAGGCGGCCGGTGTGGTGCGATAGGATTCATTGGAAAGGTTTTGTTCACCCTCGATGTGCCAGTAGATCATTGCCGAGAACATCAACAGTCCCCAGGCGAAGGCGATAACAATCCAGGTAATCTCGGTACGCGCGATCGGTATATTCCACCAGACACGCTCGGGAGGAGGAGTAATGGCCATGGTTTTGTTTCCCTTGGTTATTTTGCGATTGGAATGGAGATGATTTCCATGATCCCCCAGATCAGGTAGAAGACCGTTGGCATGACAACTCCGAGGAATAGCAACAGAAATGGATTGTCCAGCAGCTGCTGCATGGCTGGTATGCGTTCATTTTCGTCGTCTGGTGGGTTGCTGTGCTCTGCATCGGACATACTGGCCATCTCCCTTTTGGTTTATATTTGCGCACGCGATGGTAAGCCGCGGCCTGTACTCTGCGTATGAGAACCCTTGTCGGTGGTCTGGTGCCTTGATCTGGATCAAGAACGCCTGTAATTGGTTATTTTAGCCCTCTCCGGTCAAGTATTTGGCTGGTGATCGACCCACAGGGGGTATTTGAAAAAAAAGCTAGCCGGTCAGTTGTCTGACCAACGCAAAGGAGGTCAGAGCCATCACCAGCAGAATGGCAAAAAATATCAGGCTGCGGTATTCAAAACGCTTACCGGCTGCCTTCTCAGCACGATTGAGTATCCAGTCGGCTCCGAAATACAGTAAGATGGCCGCAAGTGTGAAATACAGGATTTCCATCAGCGAAATCTTAACCCAATTAGCGGGGAAAATAACACCAGGTATTCAATTCAGGCGCCATTCAGCATGGGATTGAGGGCTATATTCTGTGCGGTTGATATTCTGGAGGGATTTGCTTTGATGGAGATCAAGTTGTGGGGGTGCTTAAGCCTGTACATTTCGGGTTGCCTGTTGTGGGCTGATGATAACGGGATGTTGCTATAACCAAAGATTAATTTCTTACCAATAGTTGTTTTATTTAATGCAAGGTCCACAGTCGAACGGGAGAGGCCGGCCTCTGTGTAGATCGACAATTATGCTAGGGTGTTTCCATGAATAAAAATCTGGGTATGTTCGGGCTTGCGCTGCTCATGCTGAGTCTCATCACAGCAGTGATCCTGGGGTTCATGGCCGGACCCACCAGTCCCCTGACCTGGGCCCTGGTGGCCATCCTGGTGGCTATTCCATTTATTTACAGAAAGCTGTCGTCAAAACCCTATATTGAATGGAGGGATGAGTACAGTGTTGGCATCGATTCCATCGATCAGCAGCACAGAAAACTCATCAATCTGATCAACCAGCTGGCGACTGCCGTGGATTATTCCACCGGTGAGGAATTTGAACGGGAGGCACTGGCTGAACTGGTCGACTATACCAAGACACATTTCTCCTACGAGGAAGGGTTGATGGAGGAGAATGGCTATCCTGATTTTGAGGCTCACAAGGCCCAGCATAATGCGATGATTAGAGAGGTCGATGCAGTGCTGGCCGAGTATGAGGAAGACCATGACCTGGCCATGCGCCATGGCTTCAATTACTTAAAGAGCTGGCTGATCGACCATATCAACGGTACCGACAAGCAATACAGCAGCTTCCTGATCAGCAAGGGTGTGCAGTAGCCGGCCGGCAGCTTCCAGCCTGAATGGGCACCTTCTGAGTAAGCATGAAACACATAGCCTGGATCGTTATAACCTTCCTGTTACTGGCGGCAACTACTGTATTCGCTGATGATGCCGACCTGCTGATCCGCCGCGCTAACCGCTTTTTTTCACCATTGCCGGGCGCCATGCCGGGTTCAGAAAATGACAAGCCGGAGCGTATTGCACTGGGCAAGCAGCTCTATTTTGAGAAACGCCTGTCTATCAATGACACCCAGTCCTGTGCATCCTGTCACCGTCTCGAGGATGGTTTCGCCGGCGTCGATAACCTGCATGCCTCACCCGGCGCCAGAGGCGAGCAGGGGACCCGTAACAGCCCAACGGTACTGAATGCGGGCTGGCAGGACAGCCAGTTCTGGGACGGCCGTGCCGAGGACCTGGTCGAGCAGGCCAAGGCGCCGATTCTTAATCCGATCGAAATGGGAATGCCTGACGAACAGGCGGTGGAAGAGAAGATACGGAGTATTGCAGAATACCGGGATGCTTTCGCCGAGGCATTCCCTGGTGATGAGCCGGCCGTTACCTACCAGAATATTGCAGAGGCCATCGCGGCCTTCGAGCGAACGCTGATCACGCCAGGTCGTTTCGATGATTTCATGAATGGCGAGGCCGATGCATTAAGCGAGGCAGAACAACGGGGCCTGAAAACCTTTATCAAGGTTGACTGCAAGGAATGTCACTATGGAGTACTGCTCGGTGGCGATGCGTATGAACCGCTTGGCAGGGAAAACCCCTACGAAAACCAGACTGACCCTGGAATGTACGCGCTCACCAGGGATGAGAGTGACCGCATGGTTTTCAAGGTGGCACCACTTCGTAACGTGGCACTGACGGCGCCCTATTTCCATGACGGAAAAATAAAAACGCTAGATGAAGCCGTGCGCCAGATGGGAAAGCTGCAACTGGACGAAGACCTCGATGATCAGCAGGTGAGTGATATTACAAGTTTCCTGAAGGCGTTGACGGACAAAAACAGGGAACAGTACATTAAATAATCAGTGGCTTGTCCCCGCTGAATAGCGGGTCTTGTTGTATACATTGTATTTGCCCGACGGTTTGTTCATCGGTATGCGCTTTACTTCCTCCAGTGTTGCCGCGTCGTACACAATCACGGCGCCGTCCGGGTCCCAGATGCTGAGCAGGGCATATTTCCCATCACGGGTGAACTCGATGTGTGCCGCTGTTTTGCCCGGTACGGGGCGCAGCGTCTTGACGATTTCCAGCGTACTCTTGTCAATCACGTGCATCGCATCCTTGTTGGGGCCAAAGAATACATCGACCCAGGCGTAAGGTGTGTTTTCATGACTGCGCATGAAAAAGCCGGGGCCAAGGGTTTCAATATGTTTGATGGCCTTCCATGTTTCCATATCGATTACGCTGACATCGCCTTTTTTCAGGTTCGGCGTTGCCAGTACAGGCCGACCCTTGTATTCCCAGGTTATTCCCGAGCCAAGGTGCGGCATACCCGGCAGTTCCAGGTCTGTGACGATGACCCTGCCGATATCCATATCGACCACTTGTCCCTTGCCTTCGCGAGAGGCCCCGATCAGGGATACGTACTCCTGGTCGAAGAAGAAATCGTCGATGTAATCATTAACCTTGATTTTCCGAACCGGGAAAGGCTCAGGTTCGACGTTTTCGCCGGAATCGGTGCGGTAATCGTGCACCCAGCCGTCGAAACCGATTGGCGGGTCATTATCGTATGATATTTCCCAGACTTCCTGGATGTCCTTGAGTGCCGCGATAAAACTGTTGCGCGGTGGTGCTGTATAAACGGCACTGACGCGGGAAGTATTTCCATTGCTGTCCCTGACATCGTACAGCTTGATCGGTCTCAGGTCGGACGCATCCAGAAGTACCAGTGAATGCGGCAGGTAATTTGCCACCATCACATAACGGCCATCAGCAGATACCGCGAGGTTGCGGGTGTTGATGCCGGCGCGGATCTCGGCTACCAGTTTTAGATTGTAAATATCGTACTTGCTGATCCAGCCGTCACGCGAGGCGAAATAGACAAAACGTCCTGATGATGAATATTTTGGGCCTCCGTGCAAGGCAAAGCGTGATTTGAACCTGTGTATGGGCTCCATACGGTCCCCATCGAGCAGGGTGACGTGGTGGTCGCCGAGTTCCACGACCAGGAACATGTTCAACAGATCATCGACCTTGAACACCGGCTTGTTCGGCAGTTCGGATTCATGATTGTGGATGATGTGACTGGCACTTATTTTGTCCAGACCCCAGACAGGCATTTCTTCAGGCGGCGTATAAATGTATTCAACCAGTGCCTTGATGTCTGTTTCTGACAGCTTTTCTGCAAAGGCGGGCATCTGGGTAGCAGCGCGACCATTTGAGATGACATCAACAGCGGTTTTTTTGCGCAGACGTTTAAGATTGCCAGGCAGCAGCGCAGGTCCTATGCCGCCCAGGCGATGTTCGTTGTGGCAAACGGCACAGTTGTCTTTATAGTGTTTTGCAACATCATCCGCGAAAGTCACAGATGTTATTGCGAGCGCAAGGCCCAACAATACAGCTTTTGACAAAATTTCTTTGTATGGCATGAATTACTCTGCTACGTGTACCGTACCCGTCATTTCAGGGTGTGGACCACAACGGTAGGGAAAAGAACCCGCTTGCGTGAATTCACGCTCATAGGAATCATCGGGGAACAGGTAGTCTTCGGGCTCATCTTCGCCCAGCGCCTCGAACCAGACGCTGTGATACTGGCGTTTTTCACGATTTTCCCAGCGCAGGGTCTGGCCACGCTTGATGGTAACTTCCTGCGGGACAAACTTGTAATCCTTGATAATCACCAGCTGGCTATCATCACCATTGGCGAATACGCCATGATTAAAAACTGCCAGCAAAATAACCAGTAGCAATGATTGACGCTTCATGGGCTTGTTCTCTTCATATGATCGTGGTTGAGACAATCATAACCGAGGCTCAGTTCGCAAAAAAGCCGCAGGGACAAATGCGTCCCTGCGGCCCTGGTACGAGTCAGGTTGTACTTACTTCCCTATTGCATTGATTTCTGCATCTTCATCATCAAAGCCCAGCTTCAGCCCCAGTGACACATGATGGAAGCGGCTGTTGCTGTAATCATCGTGAATCGCGAAACCAATGTTATACCACTCATCAGTGCTCATGCTGATGTCGCCGGGCTTGTCCGAGGTCAGCTTGCGGGTCATTTCAACCGTCCATACACCATCCTTGAGGCTGCCCGTGAAATTCACCCCCTGACCGCCGGTCATGACGCGCTCGGCCAGGATATAACCATCTTCGGATTCACCGGTGCCGGACTTGTAGCGCAGCAGGTCCATGAACGAACCGTTCTCCAGCGCTGCCCGGATCGCGGCTTCATCTTTCAGATTGCCCCAGCCACCGCGCATCTTGCCTTCCTTGCCTTCAATCTCGATTGAAGTGCGACTTTCTTTGAGGTACTTGGTGAAGCCCATGCTCAGATCGAGTCGCGCAGCCAGCGGACTGTCCGCCAGGGTGGCCTTGTCAGGCTGGTGAGGCATGTAATTGGCATCGTGGTGACAGGACTGCCAGCAACCTGCACGTTCTGCATATTCCACTTTCGGATCATCTTCATTGTCTGTGGCCAGCATGATGGCCAGCTTGACCGGGTTGTCCGGATCCATCTTGCCACCGTCGGCAAACGGAATGGGCGCGTGCTCACCGTCTTCCCACTGGAAGCGCATGTACAGGTTACTGGCGTCGTGCGCCGCCTGAATGTTGACCGCGATGCTGCCACGCTTGCCGGGAATAGGCGTAGCTTCGGCCTTGTCACCGGATATGATCAGATCACCGATATCAACTTCCTCATCTTCGTGACACTCAAAGCAACGGTCACCCGTTACAAAGGCACGTTTACCACCATGGTCACTGCCTTTCAGGGTCCATTCCATTGAAGCCTGGCCGGGGTAGAACAGGACAACTTCCCTTGGCTCGATGCCTGACCAGTCGATGTTCGCTGCAGGGCCGGTAGACGCAGCTGCTGCGGCGGCAGCGGCTGGAGCAGCAGCTGCGCTTTCTGTTGTGGCTTCAGGGGCCTGTTCCACAGCCGTGGAGGTCGTTTCATCGACCTCTTCCTCGACTTCTTCCTCTTCTTTTGCAGGGGCCTTGCCGGCGGCCTGGGCATCGATAAACGCCTGCCACTGTGGCGGTATCGGGCGCTTGTTCTCCGGGTGCGGCTGTTCCAGTGCCGTCAATTCTTCATCAGTCAGCTGGTCGTGCACCTTTGTATGCGCTATCCCCTTGTGGCAGTCGATACAGGTATTGCCTGCTTCCATGCCGTTGATATGCTGCTTGCGCGAACGTTTTTTCTGATCTTCCGGATTCATGGAATCGAAATCATGACAGTTGCGGCATTCGCGCGAGTCCGTCGTTTTCATTGCACGCCAGACATTTTTTGCCAGTTTAAGGCGTTTTTTATCGAACTTCTCCGGGGTATTAATCGAACCCAGTACTTTATGTACTACCTCGTTACTGGCCTGGATTTTACGCACAACCTTGTGCACCCATGGATCAGGTACGTGACAATCGGAGCAGGTGGCGCGTACACCACTGCGGTTGGTGTAGTGAATGGTTTTTGTGTATTCCTGATAAACGTTTTCTTCCATTTCATGACAGGAAATACAGAATGACAGGGTGTTGGTGGCCTCCATAACCGTATTGAAGCCGCCCCAGAAGATGACACCGACTATCATGAAAAACAGGGCCGCAGCGAGAGTGGTTCCGAACAGAACCTTGCGCGACATCAAGCCGAAGATGGGTTTCTGACTGGCCATTGATATTTATTACCTTAAGGTTCGTTGTCAGGGAATATCAGATTATAGAGTCTTGTGGAACAAGGGCGTACCGCCATTTTCAATGGCTTGGCGGCCATTGAAAATGAAAGAAAAAAATCGCCTGCAATTATGGTCCGCTAGTCTTTTCATGGTTTAGTGATCTGTTGATGAGCGATTCAGCTGATTCTCAAACTGCCTGACAATAATCCACCGGACGAACTTTGCATGTAACAGGTAATTCTGGAGAAAAAAGGGCGGACACAATGTTTAGATTATGTCCGCCCTTGTTATTGCTTACATCGTAACAGGATGTCTGAAGCTCACATCACGTTACGTGGTTGGTACGATTGTAAACATTGAACTTGCCAGTTGGTGTCGTCAGGCCCTTGATGCGTTTCTTCTCCTTGAGAGTCTTGGCATCGTAGACCACGATTTCACCAGTGGGGTTCTTGTTGTCCTTGCGGTTCCAGACCGAAACCCACACCTCTGAGCCATCCTTGTTGAACTCCATGTGCACTGCGGCCTTGCCTTCTTCCTCGGTCACCCGAATGGTTTTGACAACTTTCCGTGTCTTCTTGTCAATGACCTTGACGCTCTGCTGGATTACAGGTTCCGGGTGCTTGGTCTGGTCTGCCCAGACAAAGTCAGATGTCGGATGGGTACGGATAAATACTCCGGCACCGTCCGTTTCAACTTCGTAGCAGATCTTCCAGGCCTCTTTCTTGTGACCCTTGGGATCGTTACCCCAGACGGTGACCTTGCCTTCGCCGAGGTGGGTGGTGCCACCTACAGGTCCGCATTGCGGGTCGTTCCAGTTGGCGCCCGGACCCGGGTGCGGCAACTTGGCGGTGTCGATCATTGCTTCCAGCTTACCGGTGTTGGAGTCGACGATAACCATCTTGTTCGATGCGTTGGCGGCTATCTGGAAGTAACGGCCGGTCGGGTCGAAGAATCCATCGTGCAGGAACTTCGCCGAATTGACCTGTTTGATCGCGAGGTTGTCGAGGTCGGTGTAGTTGACCTGCCACATCTGCCCCAGTTCCTTCATGGCAACCCAGAAGGAAGACTGGCCCGGCGTGGTGTAGATCGCGGCCACGCGAGACTCGTTGACGTAGTCACCATCGATATTGATGCCACGGGTTGAAACTACTTTCAGTGGCTCCATGGTAATTGCGTCGAGAATTACGAAGTGTGGGGGCCAGTACCCGCCACCGATGACATACTTGCCATCACCGGATACGGCAACGTCGCGTGCATCGTAGGCCATCTGCGCCTCAGCCACCAGCATACTGCCAGGCTTTTGCCACAGATCGATCTTGGTCATCTTGCCATCACGGCCCTGGGTATACCAGAAGCGGCCGGCAACACCGCCGACCGGTTTTTCCTTGTCGTGATGTTCTGTCGCCTTGATAACGTGTACCGCATAGCCGGTGTCAATATGGTCAACAATTTCATGCTTGTCACCATCGATAATGGCAATCTTGCCGGCATCACGCTCGATGACCACGAAGAAATTCTCCCAGTTGCGGCCATGCAGCGGCTTCTTCGGGTAATCTTTCGGTTCGATGTATACCTTGTGACGTTCCTTCATTAGTGAAAGAGGCATTTCAGGCGGAATCGGCGGTTCCATCTGGATATACCGGGCCAGCAGGTCGATTTGCTTGTCCGAGAAGACATCATCGAAGTTGTTCATGCCACCTTCGGTGCCCAGCTTGATGATCTTGGTAAGCCGTTTCGTCCCCAGTTTGAGAGTGCCCTTGGACTTTTTGGCTTTGTTTGGCTGTGGTAACAGGCTTTTACCGGTCGCGCCCTTGCGCAGAACACCATGGCAGCCGGCACAGCGCTGGAAATACATGCTTTTTGCCTGTTCGAATTCTGCTTCGTTAAGGGGAACAAATGCCTCTTTTTTGGCAAACGCAATACCGGTTGTCGTTGCCAGGCCCATGCACGAGGCGAGCAGTGCCACCCCGTACCTTGTTATGCGCTTCACGCTCATTGGTTAAACTCCTTAGTTAGTGCTGAAAGTAAATTTCGTTGCGTATAATACTGACTTCTGTGTTCTGAAGAGAATGCTTACTTTTACTATGGTTTGATGGTAACGGGTTGTAGCCAGTTCAGGCAGAAATTTGACGCCCGCTACGGTCAGGATAATTTCGCAGTGCGGTGTGATTATTAAACCCGGACTTAATTGCCTTCTTGATGTAGATCAACCGTGGGCAAATTTTATGGCCGGTTGCAGGGATTGCCAACGCTCTACCAGGGTTTCTGAAAGCGATCCGGGCCGACCGGCAGGAGCCATTTGGATGGTTAACCAGTTCATCAGGATGAGCAAGGTTCTTGCCCTTGTCCGAAATTGATATAGATCAAGGGGTGCAGTAATCGGCTTGTTATATTAAGGATCGATAATATTATCAACGAGACACTAGGTGTGAGAAAAACTAGCAAGCTGCTGTTTGTCCTGGTCATGATGGTCAACCTGCCCGCGCTTTCAGCTGGCGTTGACGCAGCGAGACAGGCTGAGCTGCTGCATCTCCTCAAGCACGATTGTGGTTCCTGCCATGGTATGACCCGCAAGGGTGGGCTGGGCCCGTCGCTGTTACCTGACAAGCTGCGTGCGCGCCCGCAGGCGCTACTGGTAAACACGGTACTCGAAGGCAGGCCTGGCACGCCGATGCCGCCGTGGCGCGGCTTACTTAGTGAGCAGGATGTGCACTGGCTGGTCGAGGCCTTGCGCCAGGGGAAAGGATTGTGAGTGTGTTGATCGCGCCTGCAAGGCGCTCCTACGGATGTTTCTACCTGCGTAGGAGCGCCTTGCAGGCGCGATTTGTTGGATGGTTTCTATTCATTCTGTTGCTGACAGGCCTGACGTTTACTGTGCATGCCGAGTGCCTCACGCGTGGCACAGGTGACCTTGGTGTTGTCATCGAGCGCGCCAGCGGCAGTGTGCAGGTTGTCGATACCACGGCGCGGACGCGCCTGTTCCTGGTCGAGGGCCTGGGTGACCTGTCGCATGCCTCGGCAGTATTTTCACGCGATGCCCGCTACGCATACATTTTCGGCCGTGACGGCGGCCTGTCCAAGATCGACCTGTTGTGCGGTGAACTGGTCAAGCGTGTGGTCCAGGCCGGCAACAGCATCGGCGGCGCAATCTCGCAGGATGGCAGCCTGGTCGCGGTGTCCAACTATGAACCGGGTGGCGTCAAGGTGTTCGATGCCGGCAGCCTGAAACTGGTTGCCGATTTGCCGGCACACGATGCGAAGGGTGGCACATCAAAAGTGGTTGGCCTGGTAGATGCGCCCGGCCAGCGCTTTGTCTATACCCTGTATGATGCCGGCGAGATTCGTATCGCCGACCTGTCTGATCCGGCAAAGCCGGCTGTCCAGGTGTTCCGCAATATCGGCCGGCTACCCTACGATGCACTGATCTCGCCGGATGGCCGTTTTTACATTGCCGGCCTGTTTGGCGAAGATGGTCTGGCGCTGGTGGACCTGTGGGGTTCGCAGAAAACTGCCCGGCGTATCCTCGATGGTTACGGTCGGGGACAGCAGAAACTGCCGGTCTACAAGATGCCGCACCTGGAAGGCTGGGCGATGGCCGGCCGGGAGGCCTTCCTGCCGGCGGTTGGGCAGCATGCAGTGCTGGTGGTTGACAGTGAAGACTGGCAACAGGTGGCACGGATTCCCGTGCACGGACAGCCGGTATTTGTCGTGGCCGAACCGGGTGGACGGCGGGTGTGGGTAAATTTTGCGCACCCGCGTAATGACACGGTACAGGTTATCGATACGCACTCGAGGCAGATCGTGCATACTTTCAAGCCTGGCAAGGGCGTGCTGCACATGGAATTCACTCCGCGTGGCGAGGCAGTCTGGATTTCGGTGCGCGATGCCGATGCCGTGCAGGTTTACGATACCAGCAGCCTGACGCAGGTGGCGACACTTGCTGCTGAAAAACCAAGCGGCATCTTTTTCAGTGCGCGTGCGCACCGGACGGGGTTATAACATGACCAACAGACTACCGAAAACGGGCAAGCTGTCAGTGCTGGATATCCCGCTGTCATTGAGCGCACTGGAAAAATGCCTGCTGAATGAATACCAGCGTGGTTTTCCACTGTGTGAGCAGCCGTATGCGGAAATCGCGCGGCAACTGGAAGTCAGTGAAGCAGAGGTGCTGGCAACCCTGGCATCGCTGCAACAGCGTGGCCTGATCAGCCGGGTTGGTCCGGTGTTCGCGCCGCGCCGTGCCGGCAGCAGCACACTGGCTGCGCTGGCGGTTCCCGAACAGGACCTGGAGGCGGTTGCTGCCATTGTAAACGGGTTTGCCGAGGTAAATCACAACTACCAGCGTGAGCATGCCTGGAACCTGTGGTTCGTTGTGACAGCACCGGATGATGCGCGCATCAGGGAGGTGCTCGGGGAAGTCGAAGTGGCTACTGGCCTGGCGGTGCTTGATTTGCCGCTGGAGCGTTCATTCTATATCGACCTGGGGTTCCCGCTATGGTGTTGAACGAGACGGACCGGCAACTGATTGCAGCCATCCAGGATGGCTTGCCCCTGGCATCGCAACCGTATGCCGTGATTGCCGATCAGCTCGGTATCACGCAGCAAGCGGTTATCACGCGCCTGCAGGCATTGCAGGACAGCGGGCTCATCAAGCGTATGGGTGTCGTGGTCAGGCATCGTGCCCTGGGTTATGACGCGAACGCCATGGTGGTGTGGGATGTGCCGGAGGCGGACATTGAGCGCATTGGAAAACTACTGGCCGACGAAACCTGCGTCACACTGTGTTATCAGCGCCCCCGCCGCCTGCCGGACTGGCCCTATAACCTGTTTTGCATGATTCATGGCCGTGCGCGCGACAGTGTACTGCGCTGTATCGAGCGAATCATCGATAGACACGGGCTGCATGACGTTGACCACGATGTGTTGTTCAGTACACGCGGTTTCAAGCAGTGCGGTGCACGTTACGCGTCGCCGGCAGATCAGGCAGGAGCTGCACGTGGATGAGCTTGACCGCAAGCTGGTCAACTCCCTGCAGGATGGCCTGCCGGTGTGCGATCGTCCGTTTGATGCGCTGGCTGACCAGACTGGAGTAACGGTTACAGAGGTGCTGACGCGCATCCAGAAATTGCTCGATGAAAAGCTGCTGAGCCGTTTCGGTCCCATGTATAACGCCGAGCAACTGGGAGGGGCGGTCACCCTGTGTGCCATGCAGGTTGCCGGAGAACAGTTTGATGCCGTGGCGGAGATGGTCAATGCGCACCCCGAGGTGGCACATAACTACGAGCGCGAACACCCGTTGAATATGTGGTTCGTGGTGGCGGCAGAACATCCCGAACAGCTTGCACGTGTTATCAGGGGCATCGAGCAGGAAACTGCCTGCCGGGTTTACGATATGCCCAAGCAGCAGGAATTTTATATCGGTTTGAAACTGGCGGTGTGAGAGCTATATGCAACAACAAGACATATCCATGGAGCAGCAGGACAACCGGCCAATAGACGAGGTTGACCGCCGTATTATCCTGGCCACGCAGGCCGGTCTGCCACTGGCCGAGCAACCGTATGATGTGCTGGCGCGGCAGCTGGACCTTGCCGTGGAGGAACTCATGGAGCGGCTGCGTGCCATGCAGCAAAGTGGTGTGATCCGGCGTATCGCAGCAGTACCGAACCATTATGCGCTGGGCTATCGTGCCAACGGCATGTCAGTATGGAATGTTCCCGATGAGATTGTTGGCGAACTGGGTGCCAGGGTCGGTGCGCTGGAGTTCGTCAGTCACTGTTACCAGCGACCGCGCCACCTGCCGTTATGGCCGTACAACCTGTTTGCCATGGTACATGGCAAGACACAGGATGCTGTCGAGCAGGGCGTCGAACAGATTGCACTGCTGCTGGGTGAATACTGCCGTGGCCACGAAGTGCTGTATAGCAAGCGTATCCTGAAGAAAACCGGGCTGCGCATCACAGGATAGGATTATGTTCCGTATTTCACAATTCATGAATGAACTGGTCAATCCGGGACCACTTGGCATAAAACGCAATCCTCCCGGTCCGGTGGTGATCTGGAACCTGATCCGGCGCTGCAACCTGACCTGCAAGCATTGCTATTCAATATCGGCCGACATCGACTTCAAGGGTGAGTTGTCGACCGCGGAAGTGTTCACGGTGATGGATGACCTGAAGGCGTTTGGGGTGCCGGTATTAATCCTGTCCGGCGGCGAGCCGCTGTTGCGTCCGGATATTTTCGATATCTCCAGACGCGCAAAAGACATGGGGTTTTATGTGGGCTTGTCGAGCAACGGCACCCTGATCGATGCGAGTAATATTAATGAAATCGCCGCCGTGGGTTATGACTATGTCGGTATCAGCATTGACGGCATGCGCGAGACTCACGATGAATTCCGGCGCAAGCAAGGTGCGTTCGATGCGTCACTCGACGGTATCCGTCGCTGTCGTGAGCATGACATCAAGGTTGGCCTGCGTTTCACCATGACCGAGGACAATGCGCCGGAGTTGCCGGACATGTTGCAGTTGATGAAAGACGAAGGTGTCGACAAGTTTTACCTGTCACACCTGAATTATGCCGGGCGCGGTAACCGTAATCGTGACAGTGATGTGCAACTCGATATTACCCGCAATGCCATGGACCTGCTGTTCGAGACTGCCTACCAGCATGCGCAGCGCGGTGATAGCCTGGAGTTCGTGACCGGCAATAATGATGCCGATGGCGCCTATCTGCTGGAATGGGTAAAAGAACATCACCCGGAAAGCGCCGGTCATATTGCCGGGAAACTGCGTCTGTGGGGCGGCAACAGTTCCGGTGTGAATATCGCCAACATCGACAACCTGGGGGATGTGCATCCGGATACCTTCTGGTGGCATTATTCACTGGGGAATGTACGTGAGAGGGCATTCTCGGAGATCTGGATGGATACCTCGGACCCGATCATGGCGGGCCTGAAACAGTCCCCCAGGAAAATTAAAGGCCGTTGTAAATCATGCCGTTACTTCGATATATGCGGGGGGAATACGCGTGTGCGTGCGCTGCAGTTGAGCGGTGACCCGTGGGCAGAGGACCCTGCATGCTATTTGACCGACGCTGAAATAAAGGCAGATAACGAAAGTATAGAAGTTAATGGTGATATAATTATGGAGGCGGCGCCTGTTTCCATGACCAGACGGTGAGATAGATGAGTGACAAGGTTGTAAGTATTGACGACAAGAAAAACAAGGACATCGTTATCGAAGGCGATGCAATGGCGCGTTTTGCCAATGTCTTCGAGGCTAGCGCCAGGCGCTGGGAGCTGATTATTTACCCGGCCATGCTGGCCTTCGTGGTGCTGGCGGCCTATGGCTTCTTCCTTATCTATAGCCTGAGCAAGGATATCCATACCCTGGCGCAGGGCATGGATCCGCAGATGGGAAAAAACCTTTCGCATATCTCCGAGAGCGTGGTCTACCTGTCCGAGAATATTCGTACCATGACCCGGCGCGTACACAATATGTCCGAGTCGGTTGAGTACATGTCCCAAAAAATGGATTCACTGGAACACCTGGAGCCGATGCTCGTCAACATGCGCGGCATGAATTCCTCGATGGCCGGCATGAACTACAATATGCAACGCATGACAATGACCGGCGAGGGTATGCGTCATGAAGTGGGTAGAATGGGTCAGAGCCTGCAACCGATGAACTTCATGAACAACTTTGTGCCGTGGTAGGGAAAGGATTATTGCCACGCATTCTCCTGCTGCTTGCCTGTTTCCCCCTTCTTTCCCTGGCCGGCGAACAGGTATACCGCGATACGCCCTATTTCTACGATGAATTCGATCCGCAGCGGGTGCCCTGGGTAGCCGGTGAAGAAAAAAACATCGAGGAAGTCTTCAAGAACTACCGCTATTACGCCATCGTCTATTCACAGGGCGGTTCCCGACTGAGTGTCACTGAATACATTCAGGGCAAGGCGAAAGGCGTCATCGATTACCAGCGTGATGTTAATGGGCGACTGCTACCGCAGGGGCAGGATGCTACGGGCGGTGCAGGTCCCGATGTATAAACCCTCCGGCTAGTACAATGTCTATAACAAGATCAATCGCTCGGCCGGTACCAGCCACTGGCAGCGTTGTGCCGTATAATTTGATCCAGGTTAATACCTGTGTCCAGACCATGCGCTAGCATGGTCGCGGTTGAAGAAATTTCCCCATGCACATGTCACCCAACAACGGTCGCGAACTGGATGTTACGACGCGGATCATTCACCTTGGTCTTGTCCTGTTCGGGATCACGGCCTGGTTGAGCGGTGAACTGGCCGAAGACGTCGAGGAAGGTGAGACGTTTGGTTATAACATCCACAGCTGGCTTGGGCTGGCGCTGGCGGTGATTATTGCACTGCGGCTGGTGTACGGTCTGGTCGGTCCGGCCAATATCCGGTTTTCCAGCTGGTTCCCGGTGACCGGTCCCAGGCTGTCTGTGGTGTGGGATGATATTCGTGCCATGTTGTTGCTGAAGTTGCCGGACGGCCCACTGCATCACGGGCTGGCCGGGCTGGTGCAGGCAGCCGGCCTGCTGTTGTTTGCATGGATGGCTGCAACCGGTACCTGGTTGTACTTCAGCCTTGTTCCAGGCAGGGAGGCCGGGGGCATCCTGCACCTGGTTGAGGAATTGCACGAGGTGGGTGAGGGCTTGATACCGTTATACCTGGTGTTGCACGTCGGTGCGGTGGTATTACACGCACTGCTAGGCCGGCACAAGTGGCGCAGGATGTTTTTTATTAACCGGGCGCGCGACGGGGAAACCTGATGTTGCCTGCCTGGCCCCGATTGCGGTCACGGATGTGCTGGCTATACTGAAGATATTCTGTGCAGTACAGATGTACATCATCACGGGAGGATATATGTTTCTTAAACCCCTATCTGCAGTACTGATGCTGCTGATTACGATTTCTCCACTGTACGCGGAGGATGCGGCGCCGGCCGATGCGGTGGCAGCAGATGCACGACCGGAAGCACCGGCAAGCCCGATAGAGCAGCGTATCCGTGCCTATCGCGAGACGTTTGATCGCCGGCAGGAAAATCTCCCTGCGAATGATAAAGTCCTCAGCAGGTATCAGCAGGAGATCCAGGCGCAAATGGAGGCGCACCGGCAGGCCTATATCAAGCAGCGTGAGGAACGTCGTGCGCTGGCAGCGAAGTGGCGTGAGGCAAGGAAGAAATATCGCGAGGCCCAGATGGAAACCTGGCTGAAACAGGCCGAGGATCGACAGGCGCACGATATCAGCCGCCACGAGGCCTTGCGCAACCAGGCGGAAGAACGGCATAACTATCTGGTCAAGAATCATGAAACGTTGCTGGAGAACACGCTGCAGCAACAGATTGACTTCGCCAATCGACACGAAGAGATGCGCGAGCAGGCAGAGGAACGCCGCAAGCAACTGGCGATTTTCCGTGCAAACATAAAAGACATGACGCCGGAGGAACGCTGGGTAGAGCTCGAAAAATATCGCACGGAACTGTTTGGCGAAACGGCAAATCCCCGACGTGTCGTGCCGCCACCCCGCCCGCCATATGCAGGGCCACCTGTAGCTGAATAAGTTGTAATTGTCTGCGCTGGGAAGTGCGCCCGGCCAGGCCGGGCGCTTGCGTGTTGAGTAGGCTTACTTGACCTTGATGACGTGCTCTTCGGTCTTTTTCAGCTTTGGGAGGGTCAGCTCAAGCACGCCATCCTCAAAGCTTGTCCTTGCCTCGCTGTCGTCTACCTCAGCCGGAAGGTACAGGGTGCGCTGGTACTCACCATGGCTCATTTCATAGTGATAGTAGCGGTCTTCCTCTGTCTTTTCCTCATGCTGCGTCTGTGCCCTTATCGTCACATGTTGTCCGCTAACGGTGATCTCCACGTCATCCTTGCTGACACCGGGTAACTCAGCGCGCACGACAATCTCTCCTTTTCTGTCCAGCATGTCGACTTTCGGCGCCTTGCCTCCAAACGGACTGAACGATTCCAACTCATGCAGCCAGTCATGATTGAATGGATCAAACCAGCCGCGCCGACCGAACATCCCTGGTCGGCGTCCAAGCTCACCCTGTGGACCCAGCCCACGCTCCACTGGTTGCTGCTCCAGTGGCTGTTTGCCCTGCTCTTTTTCAGTTGCGATTACCACGCTACTCACCTCCTTTTAGTCTCTACCTTTCCATTACTACATATAGACCATTTCATGCAGGCGTGCATTGACGCCTGTCAAGGCGACACGTGGTCGGGCAGTGGATGGACCGTGGAGCGGTATAAGTCAGCCCCGGGGGCGTTTTCTGGCTTCCTGTTCGGCCTCGCGAGAGGTCAGGGTGGACAGCAGTGACAGCTCCTGACTGAGCAGACTGAGTATGTCGTCCATGGCAATGATGCCGGCCAGTGCGCCGGTGTCGGCAGTAATGACCGGCACCCGTCGCACACCGCGCGCACGCATGCGCTGTGCAACATCAAAGAGTTCTTCGTCTTCCGATACCTTGAGCAGGGCAAAGGTCATCACATCACCCACCGTGACGTCATTCAGCGGGATGTCTTTTGCAATGACCTCGATCACGATATCGCGGTCAGTCAGGATCCCGACCGGACTGGGATGACCGGCGATATCGTCGGTTATAACCAGGCAGCCGATGTGATGTTCACGCATCAGGCGGGCAGCATCCACTATGGAGGTTTCCCGACTCGCGACGATTACTTCACGTATACAGAGTTCTGCTGCTTTCACCGGCGCTTCCCTCCTTATTTCCGGTGTTATCCACCGGTCTGGTGATGCCTCTGGTGCAGTATAGTTTCATCGTTGTCTGGCAGTAGTTGATCCAGATCAACAATCACTTGTCTGTACGACTGCCTGTCGGTTCCGTGGGCAGGGCTGATCCATAGTGGCTATAAAACCATTTGATCAGAAAAGGCGGAAGCAATGTCGTCAATGCGATTACTATAATGATAGCGGCGTAGACTTCATTGTTGAAGATACCGCCGGTACGGCCCAGTTCCGCAAAGATCAGTCCGACTTCACCGCGTGGAACCATGGCCAGTCCGGTAATAAAACGCATGCGCCATGGCTCATTGATTAACAGGGCACCGGAAAATTTTCCCAGTACCGCAATTCCAAAAAACACCAGAGAGAACTGCCATATAAATGGCGATGACCAGTCGATTTCATTCAGGTTCATGGACAGTCCGACCATGACAAAGAAGATGGGGGTGAACAGCTGGATGATGGGCCGCATCTTGAGATCGATGCGGTCAGAGAAGGCGCGACTGGTACTTAATGCGATACCGAAGGGTAGAAAGAAACGTCGTGACAGCGCCAGACCGGCAGCAAACCCGCCGAGTATCTCGGGTGCGCCAATGACGTGTGCCAGCCACGCGAAGAACAACACCAGTGATATGATCATCGTTGGGATGAGGCCCGGTCGCCTGTGCGTCCGGTCGACCCAGTGGATTAAAATCGAAATTAATTTCGCAGCAATTGGCGCAAGCACAAAGAATGCCGTGATAAACATCAGTACCTTGCCGGCATTTATCAGATTAATGCCACCACCAATGGAAAACTCATAGAGCAATGCGAGTAATACCACGCCCAGTACGTCGTCAACGACCGCGGCACCAATGACAATTTGCCCTTCTTTTTCATTATGGCGCATCAGGTCTGACAGCACGCGCACCGTGATGCCGATACTGGTGGCGGTGAGCGTGCCACCAATGAACAGCGACACCAGCAGCGAAAGGCCGAAGAACTGATATGCCAGGATAAAGCCGAGCAGGAACGGTACTGCAAACCCGCCGATTGCCACTAACAGTGACTTGTTGCCGGCATGTGCCAGCTTTCGTACGTCGGTTTCCAGGCCAACCTCAAACAGCAGCAGGATGATACCGATCTCGGCCAGCATGCGGAGCACCTCATTCGGCTCCAGTATGCCGAGCAGGCTCGGTCCCAGGATGATTCCCGCAGTCAGTTCACCTATGACTGCGGGCGCCCCGAGCGTTAATGCGACTTCGGCCAGCAGGCGTGCACTAAGCAGGATAATCAGCAGGTGCAGGAAAAATACGTGTGTTTCCATGGATATGTTTCCCGGCAGCTGCCTGGCGTTGCCTTCACGTCGGCCAGGGATTCGAAAATATTCACCATTTGCATTATATATATGGTGTATAAGGCCGATATGATAGCAATCAAGTGGAAAAAAATACTGCTCTATGTACTGGATTTCATTTAAAAAGAAGCAGGAAGAGCAGGTCACGGGGCTGATCCTGCCGGGCGGTGGTGCGCGTAATGCCTACCAGGCCGGGGTACTGAAGGCGATTGCCGACATGCTGCCGGAAGACGCGGAAAACCCGTTTCCGGTGATTTGCGGCACCTCGTCAGGGGCGCTGAATGCCGTCTTGCTGGCCAGCAGTGCAAACCGTTTCAGGGAAGGTGTCGACCGCCTGTGGGGGATCTGGGCCAACTTTCATATCGGCAAGGTATTCAAGACCGATGGCTGGACGGCCTTCGTCAGCGCCTGGCGCTGGGCCACCACGTTCCTGCTCGGCGGGCTGACAAAAAAGCAGCCCCGGTCGGTACTGGACAATTCACCGTTGCGCGAGTTGATGGAACGGCATATCCGTTTTGCCAGAATCCAGCAGGCAATAGACAGCGGCGCCTTGCGCGCCGTGTCAGTAACTACATCCGGCTATACCAGTGACAACTCGGTCACCTTCTACCAGGGGCTGAAGGAGCTGCAGCCCTGGAAGCGTACCCGCCGCATCGGGCAACCAACCGAGTTGACTCTCAACCACCTGATGGCGTCTTCGGCAATCCCGGTGCTGTTTCCTGCCGTCAAGTTGCGCAATGAATTCTTCGGGGATGGTTCAATGCGCCAGACCGCGCCACTGAGCCCGGCCTTGCACATGGGTGCCAACCGCCTGCTGATTATCGGTGTCAGGAACCCGAAACAGGACATGCCGCCGGAAGACGACCGTGATGTCAAATATCCTTCCTTTGGGCAGATTTCCGGTTATATCTTTGACAGCCTGTTCATGGACAGCCTGGATGCTGACATCGAACGGATGCGGCGCATCAACCACACCATCTCCGAAACAAAGGACAACCGCGTCGAGTACAAGGATACAGCGCTGCGCCAGATCGATTACCTGGTAATTTCACCGAGTACCGACGTGCGCGAGATCGTGGCCCGGCACGTGGGTGACTTCCCTCGCTCGGTACGCGTCCTGCTCAAGGGGATTGGCGCATTGACGCGCGAGGGCCGACCACTGATGAGTTACCTGATGTTTGACGCGCCGTTCTGCAAGGAACTGATGGAACTTGGATACAAGGACGGGCTTGCCGCGCGCGAGCAGATCCTGCGCCTGATCGGGCGCGACGAACTGATCGAGGAAGAGGCGGCCGGATAGCCGCCGGGTAGTTTTCCCTAGCGGTGCAGGCGGTCCTGCCGGCGCCAGCGATTCACAATATCATCCACATCGAGATCTTCCAGCCCGGAGCTCCAGTGTTGGTAGAAATCCACGCTGGAACTGTTCGGTGGCGGGTCCGGCTTGAACAGTTGTACGCGAGTCGGCAGAGGTACTGCCAACCCCATGATCATGGCCTCACCCTGGCCAAGCGATGACAGGATGTCGATAAAGTCACGCTCGGCTTCCGGTACCAGATCACGCACGTAATCCTGGTCGTCCGGGTTGGTCAGGCGCAGGCAAACGAAGGTATTGCACTGGGCCAGTACCGTTTCGGACAGGTCATGCGGACGCTGTGTCACCACGGCAAGGCCTACACCGTACTTGCGTCCCTCCTTGGCGATACGTTGCATGGACTGTCGGGTACCCTCGAACTGCGAGTTGCCATCGCGCGGAATGTAGGCATGTGCCTCTTCGCAGACCAGCAACAGCGGGAATTCCTTGAACATCGGGTTCCAGTAGTTGAATTCGAACGCAACACGTCCGACCTGCGCAGTTACTACAGGGCGCACATCAAACGGCACCGAACTCATGTCGATAATGGTGATCTGTGCGCGTGGCTCACCCAGGCCGACAAAGTCCCGCAACAGGCCGGGCAGCGTATCAGACGAGGTGCGATGCTTCGGATTGAGCAGGAAGTCATAACGCACATCGTTCATGCGGCTCTGCAGGCGCATGAGGAACTGGTCAAACAGGCCGGCCAGCGGACCCTTGTCCTTGCCGAAGTTCGAGGTCATCTTGTTGGCGGCCTCGAAGTGTTTATACAACTCCTGCAGGTCGAAGAAGACCGGCGCGTCGATTGATAAATCGCCGATGCCGAGGTCCTTGTTCGCCTTGTTGCGCAGCTCATGCACGCTGTCGCGCAGAAAAGAAATCTGTGATGAGGCTGACGCATCGGCGCGATCGATCAGCAGGTCGACCAGCTCGGAGAAGGTCATCAGCCAGTAGGGAATTTCCAGGTCGCGTGCATCGATATAGCGGGCGGTATCCTGAGTAAATGCATACTGCCGTTTGCCCTCATTATTCAGCCAGCTGTATTCGCCATGCAGGTCGAGCAGGACGATGTGCGCATTGGGCATGGTCTTGACGGCGCGTTGCAACAGGTTGGCTACAGTCCAGGATTTACCTGCACCTGACTGGCCCAGGATCGCAAAGTGACGGCCAAACAGTGCGGCCGGGTCGAGGCAGACATCAATGCTTTCATCAGCGGTGGCATTGCCAACTGCGTAACCCTGTGAGCGAAACTTGATGAAGATCGATTCAACATCTTCCTTGTCGACGGTGTGTACTTCGGCGCCGGTGACCGGGTAGCTCTTGATACCGTTCTGAAAGGTGCCGCTGCGTACAATTTCGCCCAGCGGGATGAGCTGAATGCTCCTGCAGCTACCCGAGCCGTTCGGGTCCGGCATTTCACAGATCGAGGTGATGACGGCCAGTATCCGGATGTCGCCCTGGATGATGGCGACGTAGGAGCCGGGCTGGGCCCTCATATCGTCATCTCCATCGGCCGAAATGCGTGGCAGTCTGCCCTCGTTGTCCTCGACCAGGCGCGCGGAAAGCGACCCGGTCTCGACGTTTGTGAGATGGCCAACCAGTGTTTTCGTATACGGTGTCATCGTCGGTACCTTGTTTTGGCAGGCCTGTTGCCTTGTGCGGGCCTGCGTGTCTTGATGATGAGGTGTGCCTGCAGGGGTCGACATGGACCCTGTCAAATACTGACTATGCAAACAACACTGATATATAACGGCACCTGTCCGTCATCTATTAAGTGCCGGTAGGAAATTCAGAAGAGTGGATGGGAATCAGGGGGTTGCCGGACGGCAGGCGCCGCCCGCATGTCTCATGCGAGCGGCATTTTCAGTGCAAACTAGTAGTAAGGGGAGCGGCGCTCCGGCTGCATCAGGTTGCGGAACTGCTTGCGGTAATAGACCACGGCGCTGTTACCCTCGGCCTTGACGTCAAAAATCTTCCATCCGTCCTGGCTTCTGTAAAAGCGGAATTCCAGCTTGGTCGGGATGCCATTCGGCTGCATGATCCAGGCACTGACACGGACATCGTTGCTACCCTGGCCGCGTGGCGTGAAGTAACGGATCGACTGGTTGGTGTAGGTCACCAGTTTTTGCGCCAGTGTGTCCATGAACGATGTTTTCAGCTTGGTCTCCATACCCGCGCGTTGCTGCGGAGACATGCGTCTCCAGGCGGGGCCTGCTGCCCAGCGCGTCATGTAGCCGAAGTCAAAATAGGGCTCGATTTCCGTGGCCATGAATGCCAGTGCCTGCTCACGATTCTGTGCGCGTCCACTCTTGATGAAATTGGTGAGCTTGGTGACGCCGGCCCTGACAATGGCGCCGGGATGGGTTGAATCAATTTTATCTGCCGCCGGGGCTTGCCAGGGGGCCTGGTGGCCGGACGGGTAGGGTGCTGCCGTGGCAGTTTGTGTTGCCGCGAATACAGCAAGAAGAAAAACAGCGAGTCGGTGTATTTTCATTGCGACCTCGGTAAGTGAGTCGGGGTGTGAAAAATAAAACAGGCCTGTAAAACAGACCTGTTTTATACCTTACGCAGAGCTGGCTTGCCAGCGCATGCACATCCCTGTGCATGACACGGCAGGTCGTGCTTACTGGCTGGCGGCCGGAGCGGCCGGAGCGGCCGGAGCTGCTGGTGCGCCATAGGGAACACCGCCGTACGGCGCATAGCCGTAGCCCGGGTAGCCACCACCGTAGCCGTAGCCCGGGTAGCCACCACCGTAGCCGTAGCCCGGATAGCCGCCGTAGCCGTAACCCGGCCCATAACCGTCATAACCATAGCCTCGACCATAACCACGACCGTAACCGCGACCGTAGCCGGAACCCCGGCCGCCGCCGCTGAAGCCCATGTTGAAGTCGCCGTCGAAGTCGCCACTGCCGTCGCCCCAACCGTCGTTGCCCCAGCCATTATTACCGCTCCACGGACCCCAACCACCCCATGCATGGGCAGATGTCATCGGCAGTGCGGCCAGTCCGGCGATTGCGGCAATTGCAATTGTCATTTTCAAGCTTTTCATCGGTAAATCCTCCTTTACAATGAGTCCATACAGAATTATAGACAGCATTATGATTGCTGAATTGGATCCAAGGAGCATTGACCTGCGTCAAAAAAACATACATATATATGATAATATTATTATAACGTTGATTTCTTATTATTAAAGGTGTGCGCCCACGGGAGATTATCCTGATTATGCGTTTGATTATTGGACTTTTTTTACTTGCTGTTAGCCTGGTTGCCGTTGCTGCGCCGGATGGCACGGCCCTGTATGCAAGCCACTGTGCGGCCTGTCATGGCGACAAGGGCGGTGGTGGTGTCGGTGTGCCGCTGTCGTTGCCGTCCTTTCTCGACAGCGTCGATGACCGGTTTCTGGCTATCAGCATACGTTACGGACGCCCCGGCCGGGTCATGCCTGCCTTCAGTGCATTGAGTGATGCGCAGACCAACGCGATTGTGGCCTTCATACGTAGCTGGTCGAAGCAACCGGCTCCGGTTTACGCGTCGACACCGGTGTCGGGCGATGCGCAGCATGGCAAGGCACTGTTTGCCACCCGTTGTGCAGGTTGTCACGGGGCCAGTGGCGAGGGGGGGAGAGGGACAGGTATTACCCTTTCACGTCATCGGGACCAGCCAATTATTGCGCCGGCGCTCAACAACAGCGGCTTCCTGCGCGCCGCGACAGACGCCATGATAAAGCACACCTTGCAGTTCGGGCGTAAAGGCTCGCCAATGCGTTCCTTCCTTGAGCAGGGCCTGTCCGAGCGCGATATCGATGACCTGGTCAGTTACGTGAGGTCCTTCGAGAGCAAGGACCCCGTCAAGGCAGCAGATAAAACCGGTGAACTGGCGACAATAACGGTTGACTCACCTTACTCGATTGAGGAAACCGTCGAAAACCTCAAACAGGCCATCATCAGCCAGAATTTCGTCCTGATCCGGTCCGATACCCTGGAACACGGACTGGTAGAGAAAGCGCAGGAGAACCAGCAGCAGGTCATCCTGCATTTCTGTAATTTCAGGTTCCTGTATGAGGCGCTGGCAGTTGACCCGCGTGTGGGTATATTCCTGCCCTGCCGGGTCACGGTAACGGAGCAGGGCGGCAAGGTGACCATCAGTACCCTTAACCCCCCGTACCTCAGTCACCTGTTTAACAATTCCGATCTGGATGAATATTGCAGGCGCATGCGCGCGGTGTACCTGGAGATCATGGAGGAGGCGACGCTGTGAGAAAAAGTACTCTGCAAGTGCTGCTGGTGTGGCTGTTACTACAGGTCACGGTGACGGCAGCGGCTGAAGACATGATCATGATACGTTCGGTGTTACCGTTTCCCGAGACCATGCTGGCATTGCAGGAATCCATTACCGGACATGGCTACACGGTATCACGGGTGCAGCGTATTGATATCGGGCTGACCGGCATGGGTTACCCGACTGACAAGTACCGTATCGTGTTTGCCGGCAAGATCGATGAAATCCGCATGTTGACAGAGAAGGCGCCGCAGCTGATCCCCTACATGCCCCCGAAAATCTCCATTTTTGCCGAGGGCGGACAGACAGTGCTGGTGACGATTAACCCGGGAGTGTATGCCCGGATTGCAGGTGATGCGATTGATCCTGTTTTCTTTGCGCGCTGGGAGAGCGATCTGCGATCGATCTTTCACGACGTTCTCAGTGCGCGCTAACCGGTTTTCTTAAGGATTCCTGTGTGCCAGAGCAGGTCAACAGGCAAAAAGACGCGGGCACAAGGCCCGCGAAGTGTGGGAGATGTTGCAAGCTCAATGTCACAACATGGGTACATACTGTCAGGTGCGCGCTGCTGAGACATTGACATAGATCAATTCAGAACCATTTGGCCTTCCAGCTGGACCGGGACTCATGTTTATTCAGCAGATCTAATATATTGTCGTAACCCCCGGCGGTGGCAATATCGCGTGCCCGTGCGCGGCTGTTGTTACGGATGCGCAGATCCGCGCCGCCTTCCAGCAGGGTGCGGACAGTTACCGTCTCGCCACGGGCGACGGCCAGCATCAGCGCGGTATCGCCCTGCCGGTTCCTGGCATTCACCTCGGCGCCGGAATCGATCAGGTGTTGTGCAAGCCCGTCAGCACCCGCCTGTGCGGCCAGCATCAGGGGCGTGTTTTCATCATGGGTGCGGACGTTGATATCGGCCTTGTGCCTGACCAGCTGCTTGGCGATTACCTTGTCTGCCCGTGAGGCAGCCAGTGTCAGCGCGGTATGACCCTTGCGGTCACTAACCTCCGGATCGGCGCCCCGCTGCAGCAGTAAACCGGTGTTACGTGGCAGCCCATTGCGGGTTGCGTGCCAGAGTGCCGTATGTGCATTGCGGTCGCGGGCATTGATGGCGGGGTTGCGGTCCAGCAGGTCTCCCAGTATGTGCGGACTGTCGAGCTGCGCTGCCAGCATCAGCACGGTTCTGTCATCTGAATCGGCCAGCGCGATGTCGGCCTGATGTAACAGCAGTAGCCGGACAATATCTGTGTAGTCGCCGGCTACAGCCAGGTGTAATGCGGTGCGTCCGTCGTGCTGTCGGGCGTTGGTATCAACGCCGCTATCCAGTAATGCAACAACCGTAGCATCATCACCCGAGAGCGTGCCGTACATCAGCGGCGTTATGCCGCCATCGAGTACAATGTCCGCGCGGGCTCCACTGTCCAGGAGTAATTCGACAATTGCACTGTGTCCCTTCCATGCGGCGCGCGACAATGCGGTATGACCTTCGCTATCACGGCTGTTGATGCTGGCGTCTTGCCTGATGAGTTCGCGCACGATGTTTTCCTGTCCGCGCCATGCTGCCTCGTTTAGTGGAGACATGGCATGCTGCGGTGAAGGTCTGTCTGCCGCTGTTTCTTCCTGCAGAGCGAGCAGTTCCGAGGCATGTGCGGGTGACTTTGTATGGCTTCGGGCAGGGTATATGCCATGCCCCGACAACAGTTTCAGGATTTTTTCGTTTTGCTTGCGCGCAGCAATATCAGCAGCCGTCAGTCCGGCGCTGTTACTGGCTTCGGGGCGTGAGTGACTGTCAAGCAGTGCTCTGAAAATGGTGAGCTGGTTTCTGCCGGCGGCAATCATAAGTGGCGTGTTACCGCGTTGATCCGCGATGCCGGCGCTGGCCCCCGCTGAAAGCAGTAGTTTTACGATCGGCTGGCGGTCGTTACTGACTGCGATATGCAGAGCGGTTTCGCCGCTGGCATCCTGTAAGTCCGGTTTTCTGCTGTGGCTAACCAGCAGTGCGAAGATCTCGGGGTTACCCAGTTCTGCGGCATCCATCAGGATTGTTCTCTGGTAATCGTCGCTACTATCGACATCCGCGCCGGCCACAAGCAGGGAACGGGTGGATGACAGGTCGTCCCTGATGACCGCGCGGCGTAACAATTCTTCTGCGCTGACATCACTCTGAATTGCATTGTCTGCAGGAGTGTCTTCCAGTTTACGGACAGCCATTTTGTGTCCGTGGCTGGCGGCAAGCCGGTACCAGTGCAAGGCATTCTTCGAATCTGCTTCGGTACCCCAGCCCTGTTCGTACATGACACCAAGGTTGTACTGTGCCTGTGCATGGTCCTGTGCAGCTGCCTTCTGCAGCCACTGGAATGCCATACGGTGGTCCTTTTCTACTCCATTGCCCGAGCGGTACAGCGCGGCCAGCTGGTACTGGGCCTCCGCCATGCCGTCCCTGGCCAGCGGCAAGAGAATTTTCGCTGCCCTGTCCATGTCGCGCACACGTACCGCGGCATGGTATTCATCCAGTTTGGTAGTGTCCGCAAGCGTAACTGACGGGTTGCACAGTGCTGACAGCATGCAAAGCAGGCAGACACGCGCCAGCGTCGCCATGACGCCCAGGGGGAATGTATGCCAGGTGCTCCTGGTCATGTCAGCTGGTGCCATATTTTGTTTCTACCTCGATGCCGGTCTTTTGAAGAAATGCGGTGGGCAGTATGCCGCCTGCGCAGACAATAACCGCGTCGTTTCCCAGTTGTATCTGTGTGCCCTGTTGCTCGATGACAACATCAGCATCGTTAATGGACATGACATTGGAGGACATCAGCACTTTCAGTCTGCCACTGTCGCTGAGTTCAGCCACGCGGATACGGTTTTTCTCCTTGGCCCGAGAGAATGATGCGCTGCGGTAGGACAGGCTGACACAGGTTCCGGGTTGTTCGGCAATACTTGCCGCGGCTTCCAGTGCACTGTCGCCCCCGCCAACGACCAGCACGCTTTGCCCGCGATACTGTTCCGGGTCAACCAGCCGGTACACGACCTTGGCAGAATCTTCACCAGGCACGCCAAGCCTGCGTGGTGTGCCGCGCCGGCCAATGGCAATCAGCACGGACGCGGCCTGGTAACTATTGCATGCCGTCTTTACCGCAAATCCTTTACCTTCCGGACTGATCGTTTCGACGCGTTCGCTGAAATTGATGTCAACGCCAGTGTCAGCTATGACTTTCTCCCAGAATTCCAGCAAGGCTTCCTTGGATACCTCCCTGAAATTCATTTTCCCGACGATTGGCAGCTTGACCGGTGCAGTCATGACTACCTTGCCGCGCGGGAAGTGCGCAACCGTGCCGCCCAGCGAGTCCTGTTCAACGGTGATGTAGCGCAGGCCCTGCTCGTGTGCGGCCAGGCTGGCCGACAGTCCGGCCGGTCCGGCACCGACAATCAGCACATCGAGCTGCTGCCCGGTTTGCTGCCGGCGTGAACGGATAATAGATGCCATTGCCTGGCGCCCCTGTTCCACCGCGTTGCGTATCAGCCCCATGCCACCGAGTTCACCGGCGATATAGATGCCCGGTACGTTGGTTTCGAAATCCGGAGACACTAGTGGAATGTCCACGCCGCGTTCTGCGGTACCGAATACCAGGCTGATGGCATTCATCGGGCAGGCAGTATTGCAGGCGCCGTGTCCGATACAGTGCGTGGGGTTGATCAGTTCGGCCTTGTCGCGGATCAGGCCCAGCACGTTCTGTTCCGGGCATGCACTGATGCAGGAGCTGCAGCCGATACACACAGTGCTATTGATCACGGGATGCAGTGATGCCGGTTGGGTGAGTCCGGCTGCCTGCGCGGCCAGCATCTGTGAATGCGCCCTGGACTGTTTCAGGTTGCGCAATGTCAGGTAGCCGGCCCATATCAACAGCATCGGAAGGCCATAAACAATGATCAGGTGTTCGGTCATGGCAGGGAAGCGATCCGGTTTTCTCCCGGATTTCTGCTCCGGGGCTCAATGTGCCGGCAGTGGATTACCGGCATGTAACGATGGATTGCATTCTACAATAAATGGGAATATATTCCCAAAATGTGATGGCGGTCACAGTTACGGGCGACGTATTTTTGACTCGTTTCTCAGAAACCGGTCGGCAGCACACGGATACTGATGCGACGGTCTGATCCGTATGCCTGGCAGGGACATGTAATGACACAGAGTGACGGTCAATATGCAGCGATTAATGAGGTGGTACAGGGCTGTATCCGTGATGGGGTTCACGGAATTCAGTGCGTAAACCGGTTTGCTGTGGACCCTGGGTGAAACTGACATGAAGCCGGAAAACGTATCATCGGGCACCGGAAGCCTGGTTGCGGAACAGCTCGTTGAGCTGCCGCGGGCCGCCGCAAACGAGGCAGATCCGGGTCGTAACGAGCGCTTGCGCTCGATGGCGGTCCGGGGTTGGCGAACCCTGTTGTTCTATGCCGCGGTAGCAGCGGTATTGGCAGCCGGCTGGCAGCGGCGGGGTGATGTCTATCTGTCACCGGAGCAGGGCGCGGGATATGCACTGGGAATAGCCGGGGCGATCATGATGCTGCTACTGCTTCTGTATCCGTTGCGAAAGCATGCCGGCTGGATGCGGCGCCTGGGTCGTGTACGGCACTGGTTTCGCATGCACATGCTGATGGGAATTATTGGACCGGTTTGTATTCTTTATCATTGTAACTTCCAGCTGGGTTCCATGAACGGGAATGTGGCGCTGTTCAGCATGCTGCTGGTGGCTTCCAGCGGGTTGGTGGGAAGGTATTTTTATACACGGGTGCACTACGGTCTGTATGGCAGGAAGGCCGATCTTGCGCACCTGGGCAGCGACGCCGTAGCACTGAGGAAATCCATGCAAGTTGTGTTTGATGTCATGCCAGCCCTGAGTGAAAACCTGGTTCGGCTCGAACGTCAGACACTGCAGCTTCCGCACGGGCTGATTGGCAGTCTTGTCCATGTGCTTGCAACCTGGGTCAAGTCCCGCTGGTGCGGTCTTGTTGCCGGTATCCGCCTGCGTCGTGCACTCGGAATTCTCAAGCGGCAGGGCGGGATTGATAACAGGCAGCTCCACTCTCTGCGCCAGAGCAGCCGCTTTTATCTGCGAAGTTACCTGGAAACCATCCGGCGGGTTGCCGGCTTCACATTTTATGAACGCCTGTTTGCACTCTGGCATGTGCTGCACCTGCCATTATTCGTGATGTTGTTGCTGTCGGGTGTCATTCATGTCTATGCAGTTCATATGTATTGACACGTGTGACGACGGTAGTTGTGAAGAGACTGGTCCTGATTCTGGTGATGTCCATGCCTGTAATGATGTTTGCTAACAGTGACAAGGCATATGCCGCCGGCATTGAATCGCTGGTGATGCCCGGGAAGCTCATTCAGGGGCATGCGAAGTACGAGAGTGAATGCAGTCGCTGCCATCGTCCATTCAGCAAGGGAAGCCAGAATGTGCTGTGCCTGGATTGTCACGAGGATGTGGCTGACGATGTGAAGGAAAACAAGGGGTTTCACGGTCGCACCCGGGCAGGCAAGGAAAGCTGCAGTAGCTGCCACGATGATCACGAGGGTCGCGATGCAATTGTCGTGCAGTTCAGCAGGGAAACGTTTGATCACGAACAGACGGATTATGCGCTGAAAGGAGCGCATGCCGGAACAGATTGCGTGGCATGCCATGCAATCGGAAAAAAGTATCGCAGTGCAGAACACCGCTGTATTTCATGTCACAGCAAAGATGATATTCACCGGGAAAACCTTGGCGAGCAATGCGATGACTGCCATACCGCACAGGGTTGGCGCAGACAGGACTTCGACCATAACGAGACAGATTTCGCCTTGCATGGTGAGCACGCCGAGGTGGCCTGCAATAGCTGCCATGTTGACCAACAGTATGAAGATACGGCTACGGAGTGCCATGCCTGTCACCGTTTCAATGATGTGCATGCAGGCCGTTATGGTGCGGAGTGTGCTGACTGTCATCAAGAAAAGGGCTGGAAACGTATCAGCTTCAATCATGACAGGAATACTGATTATCCGTTAACCGGAAAACACCGGAAGGTTGCCTGCGACACCTGCCACAGTGATGGTTCATTTGATCGTGAACTGGGAACCGATTGTGTTTCCTGTCACCGCGATGATGACGTGCACAGGGAGCGATATGGTGAGCGTTGTGATTCCTGTCACCGAACCAGCGGATGGGAAAAAATGGTTTTTGATCATGATGCCAAGACGGATTTTCTGCTGCGCGGGCGGCACGATGAGTTGCTCTGCAGTGCATGCCACCGCGGTGAGCTGGAAGAGGAGAAACTGGGTACGCAGTGTCAGGACTGCCACAAGCCGGATGACGTGCATGCGGGCAAGTTGGGCGAGCAGTGCGGTAGTTGCCATAACGAGAGTGGCTGGGCGGGACAGCTGCGATTCGATCATGACCTGACGAACTTTCCGCTGATCGGACTGCACGCAGTTACTCCCTGTGAGGAGTGTCATTTGTCCGCGTTGTTTACCGATGCGCCGGGCGACTGCAACACCTGTCACCAGGACGGCGATGTGCACCGGCAACGGCTCGGTCCGAACTGTGAGACCTGCCACAACCCGAACGCCTGGTCATTGTGGGAGTTCGATCATGATGCAGGTACCGATTTCCGTCTGGATGGAGGGCATCAGGGCATCGATTGCCACGCCTGTCACAAGCAGCCGGCCAAACGCCGTATCAGCATGACAACAAGCTGCGACGGATGTCACCGCCAGGATGACATCCACGATGGACAGTTCGGTCGTCACTGTGAGCGCTGCCATGACGCAGAGTCATTTGAATCGGCAGAGATGCGCTGAAGCGGGTGATGACGGGTATGAAGCCATGAACAGCAAGACACGGGAACGAAGCATGTCCGCAAATATGACGGCTATTATGTTGCGGGCAGGTGTGGCCCTGATGCTGGTAGCTATCGTCGCCATGTTTACCAGTCCGCAGGCCGCTGCGGAACGCAATCCTGTCAGCTTTGAGCACCTGTCGACCGGGTTTGCGCTTGAAGGTGCACACGAGGCTGCCGACTGTTCCAGTTGTCATTTGCGTGGCGTGTTCGAGGGAACGCCGGCAGAGTGTAATGTCTGTCATGCCGACAGCAGCCGGATGACCGGGCAAACACTGCCGGCCGACCACATCAAGACCATGCCCCTGTGCGGGGAATGTCATTCCAGTGCACAGTGGATGCCGCTGGTGCGTATGAATCACGATGTCGTTACCGGAAGTTGTGTCAGCTGTCACGATGGCGGCCAGGCCACTGGCAAGTCGACCAGTCATGTAGAAGCCGGCACTCTGTGCGAGGACTGCCATAACACAACGAGCTGGTCCGGCGCGCTGTTTGTGCATGACAGCGTGTCACCCGGCAGCTGTTTCAGTTGCCATGATGGTACGGTTGCAACGGGTAAAACGATCAATCACATTGTCAGTGGCAACAGCTGTGACGATTGCCATACAAGCAATGCCTGGACGCCGGCCCTGTTCGACCACAATACGGTCACCGGCAGTTGTTTCTCCTGTCACAATGGCACGGTTGCAACGGGTAAAACGATCAATCACATTCCCAGTGATGACACCTGTGATGATTGTCATGCGACCAATGCCTGGACGCCGGCTTTGTTCGATCACGCTACGGTGACCGGTAGCTGCTCTTCCTGTCACAACGGCACCACAGCGACTGGCAAGTCGACCAGCCATATCCAGACCACCGGTGCCTGCGAGGATTGCCACGGTACGACCAGCTGGAGCCCGGTGCTGCAGGTCAACCACGCCGCTGTGCTGGGTACCTGCTTCAGCTGCCACAACGGCACCACGGCGGTTGGCAAGACAGCAACCCACATCACCAGTAGCAATACCTGTGACGATTGCCACACGAGCAACGCCTGGACCCCGGCCCTGTTTGACCACGCTACGGTGACCGGCAACTGTTCATCCTGTCACAACGGCACCATTGCGACCGGCAAGTCGACCAGTCATATCCAGACCACCGGTGCCTGCGAGGACTGCC
>Ga0224514_10000029_pt1 | contig 62321 bp, 57 predicted proteins | sample SF_May12_sed_USG_3_FD_169107 | JGI IMG/M metagenome (GOLD analysis project Ga0224514, IMG submission 169107) | Sediment microbial communities from San Francisco Bay, California, United States - SF_May12_sed_USGS_24 | ecosystem: Environmental > Aquatic > Marine > Sediment | place: USA... | reverse complement strand
CGCTTCCTCCGGAGGAAGCGCTGAAGTCTCCTCTTCCGTCATCAGCTTTTGCCCTTTTGCAGTTTAATCTGGTTCAGGAAATTCTCCGCCTCTTGCCCGATAGCTCCTCCAAAATCCAGTTCTTTGGCCTTTGTAAGAGGTTCTACAGCTTCATCAAACTTGCCGACAGACATAAGAATAAAGCCCTTGGTGAGCCAGGTATTTTTGTAAAGAGGGTCAGCCTTAATGCCATTGTTTGAAGATTCCAGCGCCGTATCGGTATTGCCTGTGTAAAAATAAGCAAGCGCCATGTCATTATAACAATCTGCACTTTTAGGATTAACAATGACGGCTTTTTTATAAATCTCTATTGCCTGGGCATACTGCCCCGATTCAAAATAGGCATCTCCCAGCGTTGCCAACAACCCGTAATTGTCAGGATCATCAAAAAGCTTTGCCTTAAGCATTTCTATCCGCTGGTCCGGCTGGGCAAGGTCTGGATTAAAATCCTTCAATCCTTTCGTAGGGGCCTCTTCCTTACCCTTGCTGCAAGCCGTCAAGACCAGTAAAACGAGAAAAACTCCCATAAGGAGTTTACTCTGAGGGGAAGCCCCCCTGAATTTAAGACTCATATGAAATACCTCCTGAATATATTAGAACAGAGCAATAATACAATAATTTAAAAAAATTAACAGGCTTTTTTCTTAAACTACCTCTTTTTTCTATCAAAAGCAGAATCTACCTTACTGACAATTTCTTCCGTACTATAGCCCTTTTTATGGAGATCATGGGCCATGATGGCCTCATCCATACAGATCCCACACTCAGCCCCATGCTTGTCTGTAAAACAGGTAAGAAGACTTTTATGGCCAAAGTTATGCTGGCACTTGCAATAACAATAGATCTTATCGAGAACCTGTGGAATTTCTTTAGCCGCCTTATAAGCTTTGGCTGTTTTGCCGACAAAGTAAGCCGGTGACATGGTCGGTCTTTTCTCGCCGCCTATTACGTCCGGCCGGTTTGGAGAACCGCCTCCACCAGTAAGCGCATAGCCCAGCCCCAGACTGACTGCCACAGCGATGACCGCCACAGCGAGTTTCTTGTAAACAGATGAGTTGCTGCCGGCGGAAGGGTTATTTTTTTTCTTTTTTCGAGACATAAGTTCTCCAGATATTATTTATCAAAGGTCAATACCTTGTAGGAAGTATTGCCATCTCTCCAGATAAGAAACAGCACCGTATCTCCCTTTTTAAGCTTTTTCATTACTTTCCTGTAGTCACCCTTATCTTTAATTTCATCCTTATTGATCTCCATGATCACATCCCCTCTTCGAAGGCCTCCACGATCTGCAATGCCCCCACTTTCGATCATGCTTATAATAACACCTTCCTTACCCTCAAAATCCAGCCTTTTTGTCAATTCAGGGGTCATTTCCTGTACAGACATGCCGAGTTCGTCAATGATGGATTCTTCCTCTTTTTCTTCTCCGCTCCCCTCAAGTTTTTCTATCTTCACCTTAAGTACCTTTGTTTTACCATTTCTTACAACCTTAACCTTTACTTTCCTGCCCACAGGAGTTGCCGCAACAATTGCCGGTAAATCTCTCATTTTTCCTATTTTTTCACCATCAAAAAAGGTAATTACGTCACCACGCTTGATACCGCTTTTCTCAGCCGGACTCCCTTCCACAACATCAGCAACAAGCGCACCCTCTTCGGAGGGGAGATCAAAAGATTCAGCCAACTCTTTTGTAATAGGTTGAATCATCACACCAAGCCACCCCCTGGTGACGCCTCCCGTCTCCTTCAGTTGTGGAATAAGCCGCTTTGCCATATTGACAGGAATGGCGAATCCAATCCCTACATTCCCCCCGGAGGGAGAAAAAATAGCTGTATTAATACCGACGACCTCACCCTTCACATTAAAAAGAGGACCGCCGCTGTTACCGGGATTAATGGATGCATCGGTCTGAATAAAATCATCATAGGGACCAGCGCCAATGTCTCTCCCCTTGGCGCTCACAATCCCCGCCGTTACGGTCTGTCCCACACCAAAGGGATTACCGATAGCTATCACCCACTCACCGACTTCAATAGAGTCTGAGTCACCAAGTACCGCAAGGGGGAGATCATCGTGATCCTTTATCTTGATGAGGGCAACATCCGTTTTGGGATCCTTTCCCACCAGTTCGGCCTTGAATTCTCTCTCATCGGAAAGTCTCACGATGATTTCATCGGCCTTCTCTACAACATGGTTATTGGTAAGAATGTATCCATCTTTACTGATAATAAATCCCGAACCGAGATTCTGCGCCTTATACTCCCTTCGGGGTCTTTCCCCAAAAAACTTTTCAAAAAAGTCATCCCCAAAAAAATCTCTGAAGGGATCAAACTGGCCGTGGGGACTGCCATATCTCCTGTCTTTTATCACCCTTGTCGTTGCAATATTGACAACGGCCTCTTTCCGGCTTTTCACTATGCCTGCAAAGGAAGGCAATAAAGCCCCCCCCGTTGCCGAGGAATCACTCCTCCCTCCGGACAAGGCAACAACATCTTCAGGAACATCCCAAATATAGGAAAAAAGAGAACCTGCGCCAAAGAGCGCAGCGGCGATTGCCACATAAACCAGTTTCTTTATAAAACGATTACTTTTCATTTCCCTAATACCCTCTCTTTGAATTCAATTGCCAGATCAACCAGCCCCTTTTTTGAAACTTCTCCAACAATAACGTAACGATGCTTATCAGATATGAAATTGAGTATATTCTCCCCTCCCCTGTTACAGTAATAGCCCTCAAAGTTTTTTTCCCTGATCCTCTCAACAATGCCGCCGGAAGAAGCCTCCATCTTTTTCAGAAAGCCCGCCTTGTCCTTATTCCAGTCTTCACTGAAAATAGAAACCATATTGAGGCCATCATGATAGATTAACTGCAGATTACCCTTTTCATGGGGCAGGCTTTCTTTCAGTTCATATCCGCCACCGAGGTTGAAGTAAGGAAGCTTTTTCAGCTTCTTTTCCTCATTTTGAGGTTTCGAAGAGGACGGGGGCTGTTCATAGGCAACGGTACCGCCGGGAACCATTATGACAAAGTAATCCTGGCTAAAGGAAGGGTTAATAACAATGTTTGAAAGTGTGCTGTGAAAGGACAATGACCCATCAATTGAATAGGTCTCCGTCTTTAAAGGCATTGATGTTTTATGATCTATCCAAACCTTGTAGGAGGGCCTCGAACCTCTATCTTTTGGATTTATGGAAACGATAACAGAGGGCCTCGACGAAATGACGGCATTCCCGACAAACACGACGTCATAGTTCTTTTTAACAAGATCAATAAGCTTCCTCTTCTCATCGGCCCTCACACCGGTCTTGTTTCGCGGGCTTCTTACCACAATATTTTGTTTAGGATAGGAAACAATCTGAAGTTCATCATCATGGACTATAATTTCTTCCACTGAACCATCGATGGCATACTTCTCCCTTCTCATCTTATGCGGTTTTAATTTTCCCACCTTAAACCGGTTTATTTGAGGTTCCCCGTGGGAGAAGTGTATTGTCAACTCTTCCGCTTCAAAAGAGACATAATAGTCTCCACGAAGAAGGTTTTCAAGAAGGCTGTCCACCTGCTCCGATGAGAAGGATGCTCCCCACAAAGAGGAAGAATGGGAAAGCAGGAACAACAGGACAAAGGAGACGAAGTATGATCTGTTGAAGTATGATCTGTTAAGGATTGTAGCAGACATAGGGTTTTACTTGTTTCTTAAAGCTCCTGATTCAAAGGATACATAACTGGTAACGGCGCTGCCATAGCGATTAGAATAATTGACAGGTTTACTGCGCAAGGCATTGGTGTGCTTTTTGACGTAATAACTAAAATCACTCCCTGCATTATTTGCAGAAGACAGGCTTGCCTTTTTTAAGATACTGGCCTTGATAACCTTGGCATCGGTCATCATCTGCTGATGCGACAGGTTTGTATTTGCTCCTTTGTAGTAAAAGGTTAGGGAGGCAACAAGCATAAGAGATGCCGCAAAGGACCATGACAGAGAAGGTACAGGCAGAGAAACGGCCCTTGCCTTATCTAAAAAGGCGCCAAAAACATTTCCTTTAGCAGGAACCTGAGGAATGATTTTCCGGGAAGGGTTAAGCTCCTCTTCAATAAGCGCCGTAATATGGGCTGAAAACTGCGAGGGAAGCTGATGAGGAAAGGCAGGAGCGGAAGATTTGACAATGTCACTAAGGGAAAGGAGCTGAGAGTATTCACTGCGGCAACCATCGCATCGAACAAGGTGGCGCATCAGGACGAGAGCCCTTGCTTCAGTGAGTTCTTCATCAATTTCATCTGAAATCATATCTACATATTCTGAACAATCCATAACTTCTCTCCTTGCTCTGCCTGTTTATAAATATTCCTTTAACAAACCTTTAAGGATATTTCTTCCCCTGAAAATCCTGGACCGAACCGTGCCGATAGGGCAATCCATTATTTCCGCAATTTCTTCATAGGAAAGCCCTTCATACTCTCTGAGCATAACCGCCTTTTTAATATCGTCAGGCAGCGTTTCTATGGCCTCTGAGATAGCATTGGCCGATTCCCTGTTAAGCGTATGCCTTTCAGGTGATATTTCCCGACCGGGCGCACTCTCGGTTACAGAGGCTCTTTCAAGATGCTCTTCATCGATAAATGTCGCTTTTTTATTTTTTGACAGGTAATTAATACTTACATTTGCCGCTATCCTGTAAAGCCAGGTGTAAAAGGATGACCCCCCTTTAAAACCTTTTATCGCCTTAAAGGCATTGAGAAATGCCTCCTGGGCCAAATCCTCAACGGCAACAGAATCCTTTACTATTCTGAATATCACATTGAATATTCTTTTCTGATATTTAACGACAAGAAGTTCAAAGGACCTTATATCCCCTTCCTGGCTTCTCTTTACAAGATAGGCATCGGATTTTTCCACTAAATGAAGTCCTATACATGACTATTGACAAACAGTTTGTAAAAAAGTTCAAAAAAGTTTTAAATCTATCCCTCTTGTTCAAGGATTTCCTCAAGTCTTTTTCGATCTTCATCTCCTATTTTTTCTGTTGTCTCTTTTTTTATTTCCTTTTTCCTGCTGCTTTCAACAGCAGATTCAGGCAGCGCTTCCACATTTTGATTGACTTTAAGAGGCCCCTTTTCAACGGTTGCCTTCTTCTTTTTATATTCAAGGCCTTTCAGGGAAAGAAAATAGATCGTCTTTTCAATAAGGTCTTTGCCTCTCTCAGACATTTTATCAAAACTAATTTCCTCTCCCACCTTTTTTTCAAACTTTTTGCCCGATTCCGTATTATGGTAAATAACGGCGGCAAGGGCTATAATAAAAACAATGGCCAGCTTAAAAAAGAACTTAATCAACTCGCTCCCCTTTGTTCATATCAAAGATTTCCTTTAATCCTTCAAGGGTGAGATTGTCGACGACCTCATCAATACAAAGAGATTCTTTTGCTATTAAAGACGCCAGTCCACCGGTAGCAACAACTTTCGCCGGGGACTTTATTTCCTCCTTCATTTTAAGGACAATGCCGTCAACAAGACTAACATAACCATGGATAATACCTGACTGGATACTGTTAACTGTATTCCGTCCTATCACCTTCTTTGGCCTGACAAGGTCGATTCGGGGCAATTTGGAAGCTCTCTGGAAAAGCGCCTCCACTGAAATACCAATACCGGGCGCAATAACGCCGCCTGCATATTCCCCCTTTTTCGTGATGAAATCGAAGGTCGTTGCCGTACCAAAATCAACAACAATGACAGGTCCACCGAAGCGTTTCAGGGCCGCTACGGCATTAACGATCCTGTCGGCGCCTACCTCTTTGGGATTTTCATAGAGAATAGGGATCCCGCTTTTCAGCCCTTGCCCCACAAAGAGGGGTCTAATGCCAAAATATTTCCCGGACATATTCACAAGGGTACTGTCCAGAGGAGGCACAACAGAAGAAACAATAATATCACTAATTAGCCGAGAGTCAATACTTGAAAAAGAGAGGAGCTCCTTAAGGAGAATTCCATACTCATCTACAGTCCGCCCTCTTTTTGTTCCCACTCTCCAGCTTTCAAGAAGAGTATCACCTTCATAAATACCAAGAACTATATTTGTATTTCCTACATCGATAACAAAAAGCATAAAAAGTTCACTTTATAATATATTTATATCGCCGACGGTGACATTGATTAGACTGCCATCCTGTTTCTCAAGCAAAAGAGAACCGTCATCATTTATTCCCATGGCCCTGCCCTCTTCATAATCATGCATTCCCGATGCTGCTCTCACCTGCATTCCCCCTATTCCTGAAAGGGCGTTCCATTTCTCCCTCACAGGCAGGAACCCTTCCAGAAGGTACCTTTTATACCAACTTTCAATATTACGGTAAAGGTCCCGCAAAAGCGCCCCTCTTGAAATAAGCTGCCCCGCTTCCATCGACATTGAAGTCGCCGGCGATAAAAGGTCAGGGGGCATATGGTCCTCTTTCATATTAACGTTAATACCTATGCCTATGACCACAAAATCGACATCATTTCCGTTGCACTTCATTTCCGTTAATATACCGGCACACTTTTTTTTGCCGAGTAAAATATCGTTGGGCCATTTTATCCTGGCGCATTCTATTGAAGTCCCTTTCACAAAGGAAGAGATCGTTTCCGCCAGGGCGACGGCGGCAACAAGAGTCAGCTTGGGCGCATCCGGCGGAGCAAGAGGAGGGCGAAGAATGATGGAAGTATAAATATTCTTTCCCCCGGGCGAAAGCCAGACCCTTCCCCTGCGCCCCTTTCCACGGCTCTGGCTTTCAGCAACAACAACCGTCCCTTCGGCGGCGCCTAAATGGGCAAGGTCAAAAGCCTTGACACTGGTTGAACTTATTTCACGGTAATAATGAATAACCGTGCCCATAAATTCTGTATTCAGATCGAAAATACCGGCAGAATGCCCCGGTTCATGGCCATAAACTTCTGAAAAATCCCTAAACTCGTGATTTTGAAAAATCCTTTTCCCAATACCGGTCATGGTGATTGTTATGAAATACCCTTAATTTCCTGAAATGATTTCAAGGGAACGTCCCCTTTCCCCCCTGAACATAAAAATATACTATAAACGGATGACACTTATAAAGAATTAAATCGTTAACAGGCAAGGGGAAAGCAAGCGCCTTGATAAGCATGAATAAAAAATGCCCCCGAAGGGGCACCGGAATTGATCATTAAAGGGGACGTTCAGATCAGAATAAAAATTTGACTCCCAAAAGGACTTCCTCTGAATCATCGGCAATATCCCACTTGGTAAACTCAATCTCTGCGGCTACAAAGGTCTTGTCACTGAAATAATAATTGACCCCGCCGGCAAGCTTTAATTCCTGCCTGTCCTCAGTGGGGTCTGGATTTTCATCGTCTATTACTTCCTGCCTTACCTTAATGAGAAAGTCTTTAAGTTTGAAGTCAGCGCCAACCTGGGTAACATCCAGGTCGTAATCTTTTTCATGATCATGGTCAATAATTATCGTTCTTTCTCCATGAAAAGTAAAATCACCCCATTTAAAAACAGCACCTCCGCTTAAACGAGACTCATCCTTTTCACCGGGAGGAGCAGCGCCCACATCTTTTCCAATCCTGGCCATAGAAACCTGCACCGAAAGATTTTTTACCAGTTGGTCCAGGGTAGCTTTTGCGGCATAACTGTCCTGCACCTTTGTATTAGCAATCCGGTCTCTTTCAAAGACAGCGGCGGCAATGCTGCCTAAACCTTTAAAGTTATAAATGGCGTGAAGCCCCCAGACCTTGTCAATCTCCAGTTTATGAGTTTCCGAGTTAAGCAGAAATTGCTCATAGTCCTGACCGAAAGGCATTTCGTCCTTACCGGCAACAATGGAAAGGCCGTCAAGGCCAAGCTCACTGAATATGATCTGGGCCTCTTCCACATATTTGCTGTCATCACGTGCGTTATCATCATATCTGTCCATATCGGCGCCATCGAGTTTAAGCAGTACTTCCACACCCTCGTCAATTTTCTTTGAAACCTGAAGGTACAGCTCTTCCGGTATAATTACATCACCACCTGTTTCACCATTATGATCAATGCTTGGGTATTCAGCAGGGGCATTATCATCATAATAATCATCACTCGATCGATATTGAATCTCTACAGCACCACTCACTACCACACCGTCTTCCGCAATCGCCGGCGTTGCAAAAGAACAAATCATTACTGCCATTATTAATTTCTTCATAAACAATTTCTCCTTATCTGTATTTTTAATTATGACTGCGGCAAACACCAGCAGACCCTATTATGTAAACCGCTGCCACTTGCCCCCTTTGATTAAGAGGAAGCATATCAAAATAAAATCACATGTCAAGGGCAAAGAATTATTATAATCCTTACTCCGGCCACCCTTTACGGCCGGCGAAGTAATATCAGGGAAGAGAACAGAAAGAACTTATGGCTGCAAAACCGGTATATATAAAATATACACTGGACGTGGTGGAACTTTTATAGTACAGTTATAGTCTAAAGTTTAGATAATCAATTACAGCGAGGAGAATAGAGATGACAATAACAGCAATAGCTTTGGTAACTCTCGGCACTCTGGTGGCGATCGCTGCAAAAAGCAGGATGGACCGCAAGGAAGCGGTCGTTCTTGTTAGAAGTAAAAAGAATAGAAAAAGATAAGCAACCCTTTATATTTACGTTTAGAAAAGGCGGGCAATAATGCTTCGCCTTTTTTATTAACCTCACGAATAGAGGGGGCAACTGCTCTTTTATAAATTTTGACACCCGCCATATCCCTTATTATTGAAGTCCCCCGTAAAAACTGACCTTCATTCTTTTCATTAAGCTTGAAAGAGCCTCCTTTAAAAACGTAAAATGAATGCGGCAATCCCCCCTGCGATCTCCATGGATCGTGAAAGGAGTAAAGAAAAGACGCAAAGCAGATAGCAATTTACTTTATTACAGCCCTTATGTTATTCTTGCAGGCTTACATTTTTTAACGACTCAACAATTTTCGTTCACAGGAGATATTGATCCATGCCTTTAAAAGAAGAATTCGGCCGACAGGGAAACTGGCTCTTCAGATGGAGAAGCTACCTTCCCGTCCTTCTTATCATACTGCTCATACCCGGTATGGCAAACTTCACACTTCCGGGAAATTCTGAAACGATGCACCTCATGTGGGTTATTTTCTGCATTGCTGTCTCCTTTTTTGGTCTCATCATCAGGGTTTTTACTATAGGCCATACACCGAAAAGCACCTCCGGCAGAAATACGAGCGAGCAAAAAGCGAGTACCGTCAACTCAACAGGTATTTACTCTACCGTAAGGCACCCCCTTTATGTTGGCAACTTTTTTATGTGGTTCGGCATTTTTCTCTACGTTCATTCAATTTGGGTAGCGCTGACATTCATACTCATCTACTGGTTATACTATGAACGGATCATGTACGCCGAAGAGGAATTTTTGAGAGGAAAATTTGGCGAAGCCTATGAATCATGGGCATCAAAAACACCTGCCTTTATTCCCAGCTTTAAGCGCTACGCTCCACCGGCGCTTGCCTTTTCTCTCAGGAACGTACTCAAAAGAGAGTACTCCGGTTTTTTTGCCGTCATCTTCTGCTTTACCCTGCTGGAAGTGATAAAAAACTATCTTCTCCAGGGAAAGGTTGCGCTCCATACAGGCTGGATCATTTTCTTCATCTTTGGCCTTGCTGTCTACCTTCTCCTTAGGACCTTAAAGAGGAATACGAGAATGCTTCACGTAGAAGGAAGATAGCCCGTATTTTTCACCAGAATTCGTGAAAGATTCATCCCTGGTTTTTGCAACTGAGAGCCGCGCAGACATAGTCAACACGCTGTCGGACAGCCCGGCTGAGCAAAAAACGATCAGGCCGTGACCTTTAGCCACTACAGCAGAAATTTGCTGAGAAATGGGACCAAATCAATTGTCAGGAGGACCTGGGGCCTTCAATTTTTTCAGAAAGCGGATAGCCTCATCCCTGTTTTCAATCTCCCCGTCAATACGGGCATCTTCAATCAATCCCAGATATTTACCTACCAGGGCGCCCTCTCCTATCCCCCTTATACGCATAACATCATTGCCTTTTAGAAGCGGCGCCGGTGAAAGTTTGCTGACTTCATCGCAGCGGTCAATCAACTTCTGAACGAGCCCCTCCACATCGGTAAATTCGACCTTCCTGGCATCCCTCGTTGCCAGCGTATCAGCCAGCGCAAGAAGAAGCACTTCAATCAGTTCATCGCCACAATCCCTGATCATCCTGTCCATGGCGCGGCCCGTCAGCATGCCCGCCTTTGACAGGTGAAGCGGCCTCATATGTCTTTTTGTAATATTTGAAAGGACCTTTCCGGCATGGCTTCCCAGCTTTAGCCTTCTTGCTATCCCTTTATTAAGGATGGCGCCTTCTTCTTCATGGCCATGGAAGGAAACCTTGGCCGCTTCCCTTTTAAAAGTAAGGGGCTTTCCCGAATCGTGGAGAAAGGCTGCAAACTTGAGAAGCCCCCTGCGATCAATTCCCTGAACAATCTTTTCATCAAGATGGATTGCAATCATTTCCCTTTGGACGGGAGAAAAAAGAGATTCATCAAGCAGTATTTCCTCAAGGCAGGCAAAGGTCTTCAGGGAGTGCATGAGCAGATCAAACTTATGAAATGAGCCCTGGTCAAGCTTTTCCCATTCAATTATTTCGGGGAGAATTACCTGGAGAACACCGGTTTCAACCATCAATTGCAGCGTCGATGAAGCCCTGGCGGCAGAAAAGGTTTTAAAAAGTTCTGCTCTAATCCTTTCATGGGCAACCTTTTTCAAAGCGGAACAATAACGCACGGCAAGTATTAAAAAATCCTCTGACCGTTGCAGATCAAAGAGGGCCATGAGGCGAAATCCTCTGATAATTCTCAAAGGGTCCTCTTTAAGGGCCTCTTCCGAAAGGGGCCTTAAAATCCCTTTTTCAAGATCACCCCTGCCATCGAAGGGATCGATAAGCCCCGGTGAAGAGGCTTCGAAAAGATCTGACAGGGAAAGGGCAATGGCATTAATAGTAAAATCACGTTTCGCCAGGTCCGCTTCTATATTGTCCCCCTTAAAGGCGGTAAAATCCATTTCAAGAAGCTCATCGTCATCACTAAGGGCAACGCGCCAGCAGGATTTTTTTTCGCTGCCGAGAGAAAACGATGTTCCACCCAGCGATTCGGCAACAGCACAAGCAACAGCCTCAACCTTCTCATGAACAGCAAAATCGAGGTCGGCAAAATGTCCTTTTACAAAAAGGTCTCTTATGGAACCGCCGACAATATAGAGAGGGGAAGAGATTTCTCTGGAGATTAAATAAATTTTTTCAAGAAGCGGATTTTTTCTCAGTAAAGAGAATATGCAGGTATCCTTAATCATGGTGTGACCAGGATCAAATGTTTTTGTAAAAAGAAGTGTTTGAAACCTACTCTGTCAGCTTGTCCAGAATATTGTCGATTTCATGAAGGCTCTCCGACTGCTCGATTTTAACGCTTGAGGCGGCCGATGTCTCTTTGAATTTTTCCCTCGATTCTTCATCGAGGCGTAAATCCTTGCCGACGCTATTTACCAGCGATTCACTGATAACATCTTTTTTAAGAAGATATCCTTCAAAAAGCGCATTATCGCAGAGCGTATTGATCAGCCGCGGAACGCCTCGCGACAGTTTGTATACGGATTCCACCGCTTCCCTGGAGAAAAACATCCTTTTAGCCCCTGCCACATGAAGCCTGTGCTTCATGTAAGACTCGGTAGATTCCTCACTGAGTGATTTAAGGTGATATTTTACGGCAACCCGCTGGTCGAGCGGTTCATCAAGTTTGAGATAGTCCTCAACCTCGGGAAGGCCAAAAAAGATAAAAGTAAGCAGTTTTTTACCGGGCACTTCCAGATTTAAAAGCCCCCTGAATTCCTCCATAATCTCCTTCGACTGAAGCATCTGTACTTCATCAACAATGAGAATGGCCTTTTTACCTGCTTCGTTGATCTCCTTAAGCTTTTCATAAATAAGACCGAGGATGGTCGCCTTGTCATGGGGAGGTTCATCGATGCCGAGAAGTGTCGCAATTCTCCTGAGAAGCCAGTCAGCCGTAATGGCGGAATGAATAATAACAAGCATGGCCGCTTCATATTCTTCATCAGGAAGCTGGTCGAGCATCCTTCTCGCCAGCGTCGTCTTTCCGGAACCAATATCACCAACGACCATGGCAAGCCCTTTCATGGCATCCGCCGCATACATCATACGAAGAAGCGCCTGCGAATGCTGAGCGCTGTTATAAAAAAACTTTGATGATACGGGCGCATTGCCAAAGGGTTCTTCCGTCAACCCGTAAAACTCAAGATAGCTCAACTTAAACTCCTTTTATAAATAAGAAACCTTGTCTTTAGGGTTGCCCTCGCCCTCACCGGGCACATCTTTTTCACTCACCGTTTCCATGCCCGGAATCTCTTCTCCCCCCCCTTTGCCATACATTTCCTTAACTTCGGCATATTCACGGGAAACTTCTCTGAAGGTTTTATCAGAACTATAGACCTTTTCAAGAGCCTCTTTCGCTTCAACGACCATATTCGCTTTTTTATAAGCAAGGCCGAGTTCATAGGTAAGATTCAGTTCCGCCTCTTTAGTTATTCCCTCACTATCGAGACCAATTCTGAAATATTCAATGGCATCTTCAGGCTGACCGTTATCGAAGCTGCAAAGCCCCAGCATGGAATAGGAATCAAACTTTTTGCCAGGGTCCTTCATGGCAATTTTAAACTCTTCAATGGCATCATCGAAGAGCCCCATTTCCTTGTATGCAATACCGAGGTTGTAATGGGTCTCACTATCTTCACCGGATACCTGCTGCGACACGCCTTCCTTGAAAGAATCGAAGAGAGCGTCAAAACTGAGCATTTCTTCGTCCCCAAGGGAGCCTGCAGCCGTCCCTGTGCCGGTAATTTCGTCAGACAGTTCTGCCGAGAGGTCAAAAAAGCTTTCTTCAGCAGCTTCCACTTCCTGCACCGGCATTTCACAAAGGCTCTGAGATTCGAGGTCTTCAATTTTTTCAAGCATTTCAGCAGCTTCACTGTTACCGGGAGCAAGTTCTTCAATTTCTTTAAGACTTATTCTTGCCTTTTCAAAAAGTTCCTGGTGAATATAAAACTGGGCCTCCTCAAGCAACTCTCCCACATCTGCAATACTTAAAGGTTCTGCAACATCAAGAACAAGCGCTTCTTCCTCTTCAAGGGGAGCAGGTTCTTCTGCCACTGCTTCTTCCAGTTCCTCTTCTTCTATCAACTCTGCTTCAAGAGGCTCAAGCTCCATCGCTTCCTCTTCAAGCGCTTCAATCTCCTCAACGGCCTCTATCTCTTCAACTTCCTCAACTTCCTCAACTTCTTCAACGGCCTCTATCTCTTCAACTTCCTCTATTTCCTCAACTTCTTCAACGGCCTCTATCTCTTCTACTGCTTCTACTTCCTCAACTTCCTCTACCCCGGCGACAACTTGAGCTTCTTCCTCTTCTTCAACCTTAACTTCTTCTTCACCTTCAATTTCAAGCTCAATTTCATCAGGAAAGGCTTCTTCCGCTATAAGTTCTTCTTCCTCCCCTGCCAGGGATTTATGCAGAGCTGCCGCTTCTTTATGGCCGGGTTTTATTTTTAAAAGATCTTTCAGGCTTTCAAGAACCTTCTCATCTTCGCCGAGCTTTTTATAAATATGAATGGCCTCAAAATAAACAGAAGCCCCTTCATCGGGTTTCTTCTGACTGACAAAGAAATCTTTAAGTTTTAGTCTTGCTTCAATGTTATCGGGATTTCGATTGAGCACCACCTGGAGGGCTTCTTCAACCTTGTCTTCCATGCCGTACTTGAGGTAGACATCGACTTCCGTCAGTATCTTTGTAACTTCTGCGCGACTCAAAGGCCCCGTCTCATCAGCAGCCTCTTCTTTTTCCCCGGCTTCAGCTTTTTCTTCTGCCTCAGGGACTTTCCCCTCAGCCGTCGCCGCCTTCGCTTCTTCATCGGCCGGCCTCAGTTCAAGCACTCTGCCATAAACCTCGCGGGCTTTACTCTCTTCACCCTGTTCAGTATAAAGCCTGGCCAGTTCCTTGTATGATTCGACAAGCTTATCCTGGTCTTTCATTATCCAGTGAATCTCACAGAGCTTGCCCATAACCCGCGAGTTGCCGGGCATTTTTTCCTTTAAACTTTCAATCAGTTGCAAGGCATCATCAAAGAGTTCGTCTTTGAGGTAGAGATCTACCAGCATTTCATACTCTGAAAGGGCCCTTTCCTGGTCACCTGCGTCAACATAGATAACGGCAATTTCTTTTCTCGCTTCAATAGACATGGAGTCTATTTTAAGAATATGCTGGAGAGAGCTTTTTGCCTTATCCGGTTCACCTTTCTTTTTATAAAGGCCCGTAAGAAGGAAAAGGGTTTCTATATCTTCAGAATCAATTTGAAGCGCTTTTTGAAGTTTGGCAAGGGCCTTATCATCGTCACCGCTCTCGATACAGGCCGTTGCAAGACCTTTATATATTTCTTTAGAGGACTGATCTACACCGGTAAACTTTTCATAAAGCTTAATTATCTCATCATGCTTTTCATCTTTTTTATACTCTTCTCCAGCCTTGAGTATCTGCTCTATGGCCTTATCATTGATTCCTTCCTTCACATAACGTTCAGCAAGCTTAATTCTGATCATTACGTTGGAGGGGTCAATATCAGCCATCTGGCCGATGACTTGAAGGGCATCCCTTATTTTACCGCTCTTTTCGTACTGGCCTGCCACCAGCCTGTATTGAGAAATGGCTTCGTTAGGCAGTCCCTGTTTATTGTAGAGGTCTGCAAGTTTGAGGTTGAGAGCCAGCTGTGACGGATCAGCTCTCAGGATCTGCTTGTATACGGCTATCGCTTTTAGGTAAAAACCTTTTGCCGTATAATCTTCGGCAACTTTTTCCTGATATTTCTGGGCTTCTTTTTTGTTACCTTTTTTATTATAAAGATCACCCAGCTTTTGACAGACCTTTATATCTTCCGGGTCATCATCAAAGAGCAGGAGATATTCCTTTATCGCTTTATCAGTCTGACCTTTGAGCGCAAACTTTTGTGCCTGGGCCTGTACTTTACTTTTATCAATTGCCAAGTGTCGAACTCCTTAAACTTTCCCTGGAAGCATCAATATGCGCCTCCTTAAAACAATATTTGACCGGGAACAATTTAAATTATATTTTTTTTGGTTAAATGAGGTGAGCTATACGGCATGCCTGAAAGAAAGGCAAAGCAATACACTGTGCTCTACAGTGTTAGTCTATTATAGCTTGTCTTAAAAAGTCAAGATCAAGCAAGGAATGGTTTTATAAATTAATTAACGCTCTTACACATTTTGTTAAGCAAAAATATAAAAGTTGAAATGACGATAAAAGTGATATAAAGTTTTTGAAACGACTTTACGAATTAAACATCATTACTCTTCTATTCAGGAACATGAAATCAATAAGGGAGGCTACATTTTGCTCATAAAGAAGGTCAAGGAAAACTATAGTTTTACGTCATGGGATGAAAACCTGCTCAGGAAGCTTGCTCCTGTTATGGAGAAACACGGTGATGAGTTTGTCGATGCTTTTTACAATAAAGCCATGCAGTTTAAAAATGCATCCAAATATCTGAAAAATGATGAGATTATTAACAAGCATAAGGGGGCTTTAAAGGGTTGGTTTTTAAAACTGTTTAATGGGCCCTATAATGCAGATTACACCTATTACCTGGAACGGATAGGCCATGCCCATGTGAAAGTTAACCTGCCTTCACATTATGTTAATGTGTCCATAAGTTTTGTCAGAAAATTCTGCTCCGACATTATTATGAAAGAAATTTCCGCCTGTGAAGAGAGAGGCGATATGCTCCTTTCCGTAGGGAAAATCCTCGATATAAACCTGGATATTCTCACCGCTTCCTATATCGAAGAAGAAAAAAACCTCTTCTTTATCTCAAAAAAGGCGGAGAACAAACTCATCAATTTTGCGAAAAGATTCTCTTACGGTCTGAACCTCGTTCTTGTTATAGGCCTCGTTTTTCTCGGCGTTACCGTTCTCGGCCTTTTTGCCTACGACATTACCCACTTATTTGACGGCAACATTGAAAAAGGACTACTGGCCACACTGGGAAGCCTCATGATTCTCTGGGTAGTTATCGAACTGGTCGATACGGAAATCGATCACCTGAAGGGTGCGAAATTCTCTATCAAGGTCTTTGTCAGCGTCGCCATGGTGGCCATTATCAGGAAAATACTGGTAACCTCTCTCAAAACGGAGGAAGTGGGCGCCCAGATATCGCTCATTGCCGCCCTTGCCGTCCTTGGTGTCGTCTACTGGATAGTGTCACATACGGAGAAGCGGGAGCAAGAGCGCTAATTTGTAACCGTTTTTTTTATCAAATAGCCCGTTAATTCAAGAAAAACCTCTGAAAGGCGCTAATCAGATTTTTTATAAACAGATAATACCGGAAAGGGCCGTTGGCCATGAATTTATAGCGCAGCATAGCGGTTTCACGATGCTTTAAAAAATACCCCTTTCACCTGCAGGTGAAAGGGGTATTTTTTTAAAGTGCTGTGGGACCAAGAGCTTGCGCCGGAAATCATAGGCCAACGGCCCTTTTTTGGATCACAACCCTGAACAGACTCAACCCTTCTGATTTTCATCTTTTCCTCCCCTGGAAAGAGGAGGGGATCTTATCATCCCCTCCTTAAAGGGGGAGGGCGTTGAGTGAGGGGGGTTATTTTATAATGTCCCTTGAGAGGCGCTATTTTCGGTCCTCCCTTGAATGGCATGACTACCTTGACAAAAGCATTTTCTGCCTTTTCCCGGCAGAAAATGCTTTTTAAGGGACTAAAACTCCCTAAACTCCTCATCATCCATGGGGATGACATCTTTGGGATGCACCGTTTTTGATGTCGCTCCCTTAGCAGGAGCGACTTTTCTGACAGGCACTTTTTCAGGGCCTTCTTTATGTAATATTTCATGGATATTTTCAGCAATATGCGCCTTTGCAGCAGCGGCCCTCCTTACGCCGCCCCCCCTTTGCCCGGCAACGCCTCTGCCTGCCACCCTGTGAACGATATGTCCTTTTCCGGCTACTGCGGCGCCACCGACAATCTCTCCCAGCCTGTCAACGAGATCTTTGAGGCTTTCCGCCTGGGAAGACAGTTCCTCACTTGCTGAAGCCGTCTCTTCGGAAAAGGCTGAATTCTGCTGCGTCACCTGGTCCATCTGGGTCACGGCCTTCGTCACCTGGTTGATACCTTCCGCCTGCTCTCTCGATGCAGCGGCAATCTCGGAAATAAGGTCTGACGCTTTTGTCGTGTTCGATACAATCTCATTCAATACTTCACCCGATTCAGTGGCAAGCTCGCTCCCCATTTTAGCCTTGGCCGTGCTGTCCTCAATAAGTCCGGACGTTGTTTTGGCCGCTTCGGCGCTGCGTCCGGCAAGATTTCTCACCTCTTCGGCAACAACGGCAAAACCCTTGCCGTGTTCACCGGCACGGGCCGCCTCTACGGCTGCATTGAGGGCCAGCAGATTGGTCTGAAAAGCAATCTCATCAATAACCTTGATAATCTTGGAGACCTCTTCACTGCTCGTATTAATCTCGTTGACGGCATCGATCATCTTGTTAACGGAATCAGCCCCCTTAACAGCCGTATCCTTTGCCACTGTCGAAAGCTGCTGCGCCTGACCGGCATTATCGGCATTTTGCTGCACCGTAGAGGACATCTGCTCCAGTGATGAGGAAGTCTCCTCCAGTGAAGCCGCCTGTTCCGTCGCCCCTTCCGCCAGGGACTGGCTCGATGAAGATATCTCGGCAGAGGCTGATGCTACCTGATCGGCGCCTTCCGCTACACCGTCTATAACAGCATTGATGGGCCTTGTAATGCTACGCGTAATAAGTATCCCCAATGCAATGGCAAGGACAAAACCTGCAACGATACCCGAAAATATCTGTGTAATCGATGATTCAGCTACTTGCACCGATTCTTCGGCTGTTGCGTCAACAGTTGCCCCCGCCCTTTGTTCAACACCTTCCAAAATCGTCATCATCTTGCTGCCGACAACATCAGCCTCTTCATCCAGTTTATGCTCCTTTGCCCTTATATCGCCAAGTTCGTTCTGGACAGAGAAGAAGCTTTCTGCAGCCGGACTGAACTGCTGATCGTGAACCTTGTCCAGGTTAGCGGCAAGACCTCTAAGTTCCGGCACATCAATGGCCGCAATCATTCCCTCAGCCGTAGTCCCTCCCTGAAGCAGGGCCGATATCCAGCCATCAAATTCATCTATTTTTTCATCATATTCATTCCTGAGACCAGCCAGGTGCCCTGCCTCAAAGCTTTGGCCCGCCTCTTCGATGACTATCCTCGTTTCGGCAAGCGTCGTTTTTATCTCCATCGACAGATCTGCCCATCCGCTTTCTTTATTCTGTATCTCTTCGGCAGAAGCACCTTTCGCAATGAGTGAATTAATTCGATTTTTTATATTCCCTTCAAGGCTTTCCGCTGTTTCTATAACCTCGTCATATGCTTTTTCTACGTCTCTCATATTCTCTTCAGCCTTTTTAGAAAGCGCTATTTCATCCACGGTCAAGTCATGAATTTCCTTGATAAGAGGCTGGAAACTACCATTATGAAATTCATCAGCGTCCTTCACCAATTGTCTCAACTTCTCATCCTTCGCTGCGAATATCATTCCGGCTTCCGTCTCACCGCCCCCAAGTATTCCATCAGCAAAGGAATCAAAACTTTCTACATTTTCCTCATGTTCCTTCCATATTTCCTCCACCTTTTCTGCATCATTAGTCTCTAGCATATCCATAATCACTAACTCATCTTTCAGTACGGCTAACATCATCTCCATCGAGGCGTCTGCCAGAGGCATTGTCTCTATAATTGTTTTCGTCTCCCCCTCCATAACTGTTGCAGAGCGGTACCCTACCATGCCGACAGCAAGAACTACCAGGGCGATACCAATAAATCCCGATATCAGTTTTTTCCCAAGACTCGAATTACCAAACATTTTTCTACCTCCCTGTTTGCTAGAAAGTTAATCCACCATTAAATAGTAAAGCGCAAAGAAAGGTTTTATTCTTCATCCTTCTTTTTGCCTTTCTTTCCTTCCCCGGCTATGGGAGCCACTTTCGCTATCTCCTCCATCATCACCATTTCCTCGGAAGTGAGCACCTCACCGATATCGAGGAGTATCTTGACGGCGCCCTGCACCTTCCCCATGCCCAGTATATAGTCCGTATTGATTTGGGTGCCGAATGAGGGCGCCGCCTCAATATTTTCGGCATCAATGTCCATCACCTCCGACACGGTATCAACGACAATACCCATCTGGAGGCCGTTAACATTAACGACAACGATACAGGTCCTTTTTCCGTACTCTCCCTCAGGCATGCCGAACTTGAGCCGAAGATCGATAACGGGTATGACCTGCCCTCTCAGGTTTATAACGCCTTTCACGTAGGCAGGCGTTTTGGGAACAGTCGTAATATCCATGATTCCGATAATTTCTCTCACCGTCAATATTTCAAGGCCATACTCCTCATTAAGCAACTGAAAGGTAAGAAATTTCCCCCCCTCCAGACGCTCTCCCGCAGTCTTTGCCGGAGCTGAAACTGTTTCTGTCGCTTCCATAATATTCTTCAACCTCCTTTCAGGCAAAAATTATGACCGGCACACATTTGCCCTCTGCCATCAGTTAGACCTAAGGGTAAGTCCCAGAAAGAAACCCACCAGGAAAAAGAAAAGTACGCACAATTCAAAAAACCTGCCGTAATACCAGTTGTTCCCCTCAATTTTTTTTAAATAATAAGCGTTAAACATATTTTTTTTGATTTTTGTTAAATAAGTCATGATCCGCCACTCCTTTATTTTATAGATTTGTTTTTTTTAATGCAGCGCCTGCTGCTAAATCAATTATTTCGGAAAATGCTCTCTTCAACTATGAATCTCAACCGCTAAACCTGCAGCTTCCCCTTAGCGGGTCCCGCAATCTCACCCAGCATTTTGACTAAAAAATTAATCTCAAAAGGCTTATGTATAAAATCCATGACACCTGTCATTTGAGCGTCCAGATAATCATCTATCGTCCCTGAACCCGACATTAACAGGGCATTAATATGAGGATACTTTGAGAGAACCATCCTGGCCAGTTCTATACCTCTCACGCAGGGCAGATGCAAATCTATTAATGTAACGTCATACCGCTTTCTTGACAGCATGAGCATGGCCTCATTGGCAGTCTCTGCAAAATCCGCCTCTATATTGTGAGAAGCGAGCAACTTTCTTACGGCAAAAGCAAAGCTTTTTTCATCATCAACGATAAGTATCCTTTGTCCCATAAGGAATAAATCTCCTCTCTTTGCACAAATGATTACTGCCCTGCCGGACCTTCCCACCTTCTCTCCGGCTTTGGCGAAACAGGTTCAAAACCTGCCGGGTTCAGCGTCCGGCATCCTTTTTCGACGGCAAGTAAGGCTCCGAAAAACTTTCCCTGTAAACCTTTATATAGAAAGGGCATCGCTTATAGGCTTCCCCCTTGCAATACTCCTTGACCTGAAACATGGAGGGAGAATAGAAGGCCTGGCCGTAGCTTTTTTGAACTTCACTGCATACGGCAATCATGGCTTTACTGACAGGCACTTCCCATAGAGCAAAATAAGGGCACTTCATAGTTTTCTCCTTAATATCATTGATGTTTTAAGAATATTTTCCAGCACCTTTCGACTTCCTCCTCGCCGTCATGGAGACCGGCCTGAAATCCCGGATATCAACCTTACAAGCGGGACCGGCAAATTCTCAAAATGAAGTTCCATACCGCTTGATGCCTCACAAATTCTGCAGCCGGCCCTTGCCGGGGCTACTGCTGCCAACGGGCATTGAGGATCATCATCATCAACAGGTAAATATCTCCCCACCATTTTTCCTTAAGCTGTTCCCTATTAACAACTGTCCAAAATTATTAGAGATTCTCTTAAACTGAATACTATTAGAGCAGGAACAATGCCACATTAACGATTTTTTTATTCTCTTATAAATCCAGTACTTATAACGGACAGGTCCGTTATGGTTTTCCCGGGGGGAGCGACGGATATTGCGATATTTGAGAAGAGATTAGCAAGATGGCAGTCGTCGTTGATCTTTCGGTTAAAGAGACATTTTTTGACAAAGAAAATGATGTCTCACCCCTTTTTAATTACTCACCTGCTTCTTTCTAATGAGACGTTTATTTAAGGCCTGCCGTGTGATGCCCAGCATTTCTGATGCAAGGCGCTGGTTGTTGTTGGCCTTTTCCATGGCCTTGCTGATAAGGAGTTCTTCCGCTTCCTTGAGTGTGAGGAGACGCCCCGAGACTTCAAGTCTGACACGGGTATGATCATTGACGGTTGAATGTATGACCTGATTCTTCTCCGTTTCCAGCTTGATTGAATCCCGGAAGCTTCGTGTAGACAAGATACCTGTTTTATGCCTTGTTACGGCATCAAAAACCATTCCCTCAAGCTCTCTCACATTACCGGGGAAATGGTAAGCAGAAAGGAGGTCAAATAGTTCATTGGGAGGTGTCGGTTTTTTCTTTTTAAGAATAAAGGATGATTTCTTAATGAAATGCTTGACAAGGAGTGGCGTATCACCGGTTCTTTCCCTCAGGGGAGGAATATAAATTTTGTGTGAATTAAGGCGATAATAAAGGTCTTTTCTAAATAGCCCCTGTGACACCATTTTTGAAAGGTCTCTGTTGGTGGAAACAACAACCCGGGCATTACTTATCTTTTGATTATCCGAACCGAGGGGGTAATAACTGCTTTCCTGCAATAAGCGCAAAAGCTTGACCTGGGAAGACTCAGACAGGTCGCCTATTTCATCGAGAAAAAGGGTTCCCTCTGCCGCTTTTTCTACAAGACCGTTCCTCGACTGTTCAGCCCCGCTATACGCCCCTTTTGCATGGCCAAAAAGGGTATCGGAAAACATATTATCATCAAGGCCGGCAACATTGACGGCAACAAAAGCGCCTCTCAGACTGCTGACTTCATGGATGGCGCCGGCAAAAAGCTCCTTGCCCGTCCCTGTTTCACCGGTAATGAGAATCGGTTGCGGGGAAGGGGCTGTGGCTTCAATATATTGAAAAATGGAACGGATCTTTTTGCTCCGCGTAATGATCGACTTAAATGCTTCCTCATGCTCCAGGTTGTCGCTTAGGAGATACTCCTTGAGTGACGATACCTGAGAGCGCAGTTCCTCCATTTCTATCGCTTTTTTTATGGATGAAACAAGCCGGTTCCTGTCAGCCGGTTTAGTCAGATAATCAAAGGCCCCTTCCTTCATGCACTCTACCGCCGTATCAACTTCGCCTGTACCGGTCATAACGATTACCGGCAGAAGGGGAAATTTTACAGCAATTTCCTTGAGGAGGGTGAGCCCTGAAATGGAAGGCATGAAAAGATCAAGCACAACGACTGCCGCTTCATTATTTTCAAGAAAATGAAGCAGCTTACGGCCTTTTGTGAAGGTTATAATCTCATGGGAAAATGCTTTCCTCAAAGCCTGTTTATAGGCGTGGAGGATGTCTTCTTCGTCATCGACAAGCAGAATGGGAAGACCTGAAATATACTTGTTCATCTTTTAATTAATAATAGAGGTTATTTTTTTAAAATATTCTGTACAAAAAAAGAATTAATGTGCTTTTTTGAGCGCCTTATCCAGCTTTTCCAGAACTTCATTTCTTGAAAACGGTTTGGGTAATACATCACAAAAACCGTATTTTTCATAATCGGAAATGACATCTCCTTCAGAATAACCACTGCAAACGATGGCTTTTACAAGTGGATCAATTTTTTTCAGCCTTTTCAGGGTTTCAACGCCTCCCATACCGCCTGCAATGGTTAAATCCATCATGACCACATCAAAGTGCTCCCCTATTTCACGGGCCTTTTTATATATTTTTATGGCATCTTTACCGTCTTCAACATGTTGCAGATCATACCCTGCCCTTACGACGACACTTTTTATCGAGTTGGCAACAATCTGTTCGTCTTCAAGAAGAAGCACCCGTCCTGTTCCCTGATAAGCATTCTTTTCTTTGACAGAGCTTTTGCGGGAAGCTTTTTCGCTGCTTGCCGGGAGATAGACATAAAAGGCAGTGCCTGCTCCGGCCTTTGATTCGGCAAAAATATGCCCTTTATGCTTTTTGACAACCATGTAGGATGTAGCCAGTCCGAGGCCATTTCCTTCTCCCTTTGTTGTAAAGTAAGGATCAAATATCCTGTCCATATTCTCAGGCAATATTCCGGTACCCCTGTCTTTTATCGTTATTTTTATATAGTTTCCACGCTCCAGAGGCAAGGGGCTGTCGTCATCAACAAATTTATTTTCCGCTTTGATTGAAACGGTGCCCCCTTTCGGCATCGATTGTTTCGCATTAATGAGAAGGTTGTTCAGCACCTGGCTGATTTGCCCGGTATCAATTCTTGCATCCCAGAGATTTTCCGGAATAATGCACCGCCTTCTTACATTAGAGCCCCTCAGGACAAAAGAGGCCGTTTCGGTAATGAGATCTGCCACAGAAGCCGACTTTATGGTAGGCGCCCCGCCTTTGGAAAAAGTAAGCAACTGTTTGGTAAGCTCGGTGGCCCGCAAAGTCGCCGCCTCAGCATAAGCGAGACTGGTGGAGATATCATTTTCATAATTTTCAAAATCATCCAGACAATCTTTGGCTACCTGTATATTGGTAAGAACACCCGTTAAAATATTATTAAAGTCGTGAGCAATGCCACCGGCCAGGAGGCCGATAGACTCAATTCTTCGAGCCTTAAGCAACTCCTCTTCCATATATTTTTTCTCCGTAATATCGGTATGCGACCCGGCGAAGCGGGTAGGTTTCCCCTTGCCGTCTTTTATGGTCGCTCCTCTTGCAAGTATCCACCGGTATGAGCCTTCTTTATGTCTCATCCTGAATTCACTCATGTAAAAGGGGGCCTCCCCCTGAAAGTGATCATTAATATCTTTGACAACATATTGATAATCATCAGGATGAACCCGCTTTTCCCACTCTTCATAGCGATCAGGTATTTCGTCGTCTTTGTAACCGAGCATTTCCTTCCATCGGGGAGAGAAATAAATTTCACCGGTCTGGAGATTTCGGTCCCATATACCGTCACTTACTCCCTTGATGACCAGGGAACATCGCTCCTCACTCTTTTTGAGCTCCGCTTCAGCCTCCTTTCTCTCCGTTACATCCCTTATGCTCACAACGAGGGAGACAATTTCACCGCCTTTACGCAGAGGCCCTACTCTTGATTCAAAAGTCCCAAGGTCATTGCCGGCAACAAAATACTTTGATTCAAAAGTATGTGTCTTGCCATCTTTTAAGGTTTTCATACAACTGTCAACGACGCCATCATGATACTCATGTGGAATATAGTTTAAGAGTCGGGAGCCCAGAATTTTCTCGGTAGAAAGTTCATACATGGGGCGGTTTATATAGATGACTTCCAGCTTTTTATTTAGCAGCACAATGTGATCAGGCGAATTTTGGGCAATATCTCTCCACTTTGATTCCGAGTCTTTAAGCGATTCTTCAATTGCTTTTTGATCGGTAATATTTTCTATCTGAATTATGTAGTATTCAATATTTCCCGCCTTGTCTCTCACGGGAATTGAGCTTATCTGCAACCAGAGGAAGGAACCATCATCTGCTAAGGTTTTCTTTTCAAATTGAATTAAGTTTATTCCACCATCAACCATCATTTTATGGCAGGCATGGGCATCTTCCATGTCATCATTAACAATTAAGTGGAAACAGTTTTTCTTGAGCAGCGCCTCCTTTGAATAGCCAAGCATAGAAGATAAGGCATTATTTGCATGGAGGAAGAATCCATCGGGACTAACCATAGCCAGACCGATTGTCGAATTTTCGAAAATGCTCCGGAAGACTTTCTCTTTTTTCAGCAAATATTCTGAATTAACGTGTTCAGCATTCATACAAGACTTCTTATTTTCAAACCCCATGAAACTCTCCATTAATCATTCAGGAAATAGTTACATTGACTTAAAGGGGCAATTAAATGTATTACACATTGATATGCACCACCCCCTCCCAAGCTGCGCTATGAACCCTTAGCTTCGGGCCATAGCGCCCTGGCAAGAATTTATGCCGCTTAAGGGCAGGGGCAAAGAGAAGATCAAAATCCGTGCCTGCTCATAAGCAAAAAATCGTCTATTGAATGACCGGGAAAATAACCAGTTAAAGAAAGCCTAGCAAAAAAAAATCACATTTGTGCGACAGATATTGCTTTTTTTGCGACAGATATTGCTTTAGAGGTTTTTTTTTTGTTCTTTCAGTCAAGGAATGACTATAGATTGCCTTTTTAAGAGATTTTGCCTGTAAACGCTTTTGAGCTGTCTTGCTTAACAAAATGACGGGAGTAAATCAAGCGCTACGCCACAAACAGCGGCGCAGCGAGGTGAAAGCTTCTCCATTAATTAGGGCAGGCAGGAGGGAATAGAACCGCTAGCCCGTAAAATATTTACCAATGGCATGGGCAAGTGATTGCGTTGTAGATTTTAAAGGGATAATGTCCGTTTTGAGGCCCTCTTCTTCGGCAATGCCGGCCGTCACCTCGCTAATACAGGCGATTTTCGTACCGGCCAGCAGAGCAAGGTTTTCCCTGCCGAGAATATCGAGAAAATTTCGTACCGTAGAACCGCTGGTAAAAGTAATTACCTCCACCCCTTTTGATAGAAGACCCTTAAGTTCATCTTCCTTTCTTTCAGGTTTAACGGTGCGGTAAAGGGGAACAAGCGTCACCCGGGCGCCCAGCTTTGCCAGCGCATCAGGGAGAAGCTCCCGACCCGCTTCCGCTCTTGGAAACAATACTTTCTTACCTTTTATCCCGATACCCTGAAAAGCGCTGATAACGCCTTCGGCCTGGAAATTATCAGGAATAAGGTCAATAGTAATACCCGCCTTTTCCGCTGCTTCAGCTGTCTTTGGACCGACAGCGCAAACAGGGACATCCCCCGGAGACGAAAGAGTTATCCCCCTCTCTTTAAGGGCACCCATAAAAAACCTGACGGCATTGGCGCTGGTCAGCAATATCCAGTCATAGGAAGAAAGATGACGGAAAGCCCTTTCCACTATGCCCTTATCTTCCGTGGGCTGAAATTCTATAACTGGAAAAATGAGCGGTTCAAATCCGAGGGATTGCAAAGCGCCCGCAAATTCTCCGGCCTGTTCTTCGGCCCTTGTTACAAGGACCTTAAGTTTCACTTTCCAAGATCCATTTTATAGATCTCTTCCAGTATTTCACCGGCGCCCCTGTCGAGAAGATTTTCAGCCAGGTCAATTCCAAGTGATTCGGGTTCAGCCACCCGTCCCCTCAGTTCATCCGTAATAAGTGTCTTTCCGTCAAGGCTGCCCACAAGACCACGCAAGCGAAGCTGTTCATCTTCCAGTTCACCGTAAGCGGCGATAGGCACCTGACAGCCCCCTTCGAGTCTTTTAAGAAGGGCCCTTTCAGCTTTTACTGCCGCCGCTGTTTCACTGTGGTTCAAAAAAGAAATAATTTCATTGGTTTGGCCGTCGTCATTTCTTGTTTCTATTCCAAGCGCCCCCTGGGCGATGGCAGGAAGGAGAATGTCCGGTGAGATGCATTCGGTAATTCTTTCCTCCCAGCCAAGGCGTCTCATACCCGCCGCAGCCAGAATGATGGCATCAAACTCACCGGCCTCGACCTTCTTAATTCTCGTATCGAGGTTACCTCTTAAAGAAACAATATTAAGGTCGGGCCTTACCTTAAGCAGCTGACACTGGCGCCTTAAGGAAGAACTCCCGATTTTCGCGCCCTCCGGCAACTCAGCGAGGGTCTTTTTTCCATTCGATATGAGAGCGTCCCGGGAATCTTCCCGCTCTGTAATGGCAGCCAGTCCCAGACCTTCGGGCAACTCGGTAGGAACGTCTTTAAGACTGTGTACGGCAAGGTCTGCCCTGCCATCGATAAGCGCTTCCTCAATTTCCTTGACAAAGAGTCCTTTTCCCCCCACCATTGCCAGGGGAACGTCGAGTATCTTGTCTCCCGTCGTCTTGATTTTAAGCAGTTCCACAGCTGTGCCGGGATGCGCTTCCTCGATGGAATCCTTTATATGGTTTGCCTGCCAGAGAGCCAGCATACTGCCCCTGGTCGCAATGGTAATCTTTTTCTTCATAATATTCCTTTCTAATATCAGTCTAGATCAAAGAGCTTTCGCGCCGAATCAACGTAGAGGTCACCCTCTGCCGTATCGGACATCTTTTTAAGGTTCGATACGGGCATATGGAGAATTTTGTTGATCATGGCCGCCGTCGCCGATTCAATTGCCTTCCTGTCATTTTCCGACAGGCCATTTAGCTTTCCAAAAGTTTTTCCATCTCAAGCGCCCTTACCTTATTAAACTTCTCTCTCAGTGAGATAATGGTGGGCGTAACATCGAGGGTCTTCAGCCAGGCATGAAATTGCCCTATTTCTGCCTCGATTATCTTCTCCGCCGCCGCCGCTTCTTTCTCCCTCTCTTTTTTGTTCGATTCAACGACACCCTGTAAATCATCGATATCGTACAAATAAGCATTATCCAGCTTGTTTATGTCCGGGTCGATATCTCTCGGCACGGCAATGTCGATAAAAAACATGGGCCTGTTCCTTCGCTTGTGCAGGGCCTCACTCACCTGCCGGGCATTGATGATGGGCAGGGGGGAACCTGTCGAGGAGAGTATAATATCCACTTCATCGAGATCGAGGTAAACATTCTCGAAAAGCAGGGCCCTGCCGTCAAATTCCCGGGCCAGCTTTTCCGCTCTTGAATGGGTCCTGTTGGTAACAAGGATTTCCTTGATCCCGCTGTTAATAAAATGCCTTGCCGCCAGTTCACACATTTCACCGGCGCCGATAAGCATGACTCTTTTATCTTCAAGGGTTCCAAATATTTTTTTTGCCAGTTCGACAGCGGCATAGCTGATGGAAACAGCGCTTGACGCAATATTGGTTTCCGTCCTTACCCGTTTTGCTACGGAAAAAGCCTTGCTGAAAAGTTTATTCAGGATAATGCCCGTTACGTTATGTTCAAGGGCATACTGGTAGGCATCCTTCATCTGACCCAGTATCTGGGGTTCACCCACAACCATTGAATCAAGGCTCGATGCAACCCTGAAGAGATGTTTGATAGCATCTTCAGAAGTATGGCTATAGAGATGATTAGCCAGCCGGTCCCTGGAAATCCCGTTCGATTCGGCAATAAAGGTTTTCAGTTCTTCAATACCGTCCTGGATATGGGAGGTTATGGCTATAACCTCGACGCGGTTGCAAGTGGAAAGAATAACTCCCTCGGTCACCCCTTTTCTGTCAATGAGGTCGTGAAGATAATCAGGCATTTTCTCTGAAGGAAAGGAGACCTTCTCCCTTATCTCTACAGGGGCCGTTTTATGACTTAATCCTACAACAACTATATTCATGAATCCATCTGCTCAGTGAAACCTGAAGCCCTCTCCTACCGTCAAATTTATGCCGAAAAAGGTAACCAGGAGAATGATGAAGGACACAATGGAAATGGTTGACGCCTTTCTGCCTCTCCAGCCTGAATAGATCCTGCCATGGAGAAGGACGGCATAAAGCAGCCAGATCATCAAAGTCCATATTTCTCTCTTCCCCCACAAAAGCAAACCTCCCTGCATCTGCTGAACCACGATGGCGCCTGAAATAACACCCAGCGTAAGAAGAGGAAAGCCCCAGAGAAGGGACTTGTAATTCACATTATCCAGAATATCGAGTGAAGGAAGGGCGCGGTAAAGCTTACCTATTTTTTTGGATTTAAGCTGATACTCCTGGATCATATACATAATTGCCACGGCAAAAGCGACGGCAAGAAAACCGTTGCCGAAAAAAACAAGAATAATATGGGCAGGCAGCCAGAAAGTCTTCAGGTAGGGAACGACGATAGGGGCAATGTCCTTCGGTAAAGAGTAGGCTGAAAGCATAAGGACCAGCGCCAGCGGTGAAATAAAAGCGCCGATAATCCTTATTTTATACCAGATAAGAATGATAAGGTAAATGCCGATAATGGCCCATGCCATAAAGGACAAGGCATCGTGAAGGTTAGTGATGGGAGGAAATCCTATGGTCCTGATGCGGGAAGTAAAACAGCCCGTATGCAGAATAAAACCTGCCAGCAGGCTCAGTGACGCCGTCCGGTAAGCCCATTTCTTGGGGAAAAAGAGATAAACGGCGTAAGCAACGGTGCCTGTCAAATAAAAAGTAGTGGCAAATCTGAAAAGTGTCAGTCCTAAATCCATGCAATTCGTCTCTATCTTTTCTAATGGAGAGCAGCCCGGGCAATGGTTTCTTCCGCCAGCTTTTCAGCCTCGTTCCGCTTGCCCTCTCTCACAAGATCCATTATATTTGTTTTTATCAAATTATTCAATAAATCTCTACACTTATCAGACTCAACACCCTGTTCCAAAATTTTTTGCCTCGTCCTGGCCAGAATGTCAAGAACCTCACCGCAGGAATCATCGATGATCTCTTCCAGTGTGTGCCTCATATGCCTCGAATAGGCAGGGCATTTTCCACCCGTGGAAATGGTAAACAGAAGGTCGCCCCGCTCAATGTAAGAAGAGAGCGTAAAGGTGCACTGCTGTGGAATATCGGCAACGTTAATGAGAAGGTTTAACTTTTTTGCCTCTTCAGCCACCACGGCGCCAACGGCAGGATCATCGACGGCGACAAAAACGATTGTGCTTCCTTCGAGGTCTCCCGCTTCATATTCCCTCCTGACCCAGGTGATCTTTCCTTCATCAACGAATGACTTGACGCCCTCTTTTATCTCGGGGGAAATAAGCCTGATTTTTGCCCCTGCCTTTAGAAGCGAGTGAACTTTACGGTAAGCGACTTTACCGCCGCCGATAACCACGCAAAGCCTGTTTTGCAGATCAACATTTATGGGAAAATAACGCATCGGCAAAGAATAGCAGGGGAAGCGTGTTGTGTCAATGAGGAAAGGGGAGAAAGTAAAGGACAGGAGAAAAAGGGAAAAAAGAGGCCATTAATTGAGAAGGTCCAAATTGGGCACAAGAGTAGGTGTCCATTGGTAATCTGCAGGTATTATGGGGCTTGTCACATCACCATCCCCCTGATTTCCGTCACCAATCTGACCAAACTCATTACTCCCCCAGGCCCAGACAGAACCATTGGTCTCCATCACCAGAGCATGCTCATCTCCAGCAAATATAGCTTCAACACCTGGCAAGCCGGAAATAACCGTTGGTGAAGGCTTATCCAAAAGTGTGCCATCACCGAGTTGTCCATAATCATTCCTTCCCCACGCCAATACCGCTCCATCCGTTTTAAGGGCCAGTGTAAAAAAATCACCGGCTGCTATCGCCTTTACGCCTGTCAGAGGGACTTGAACAGGATAGCTTTCAGGTGCTCCTGGACTTCCGATACCAACCTGCCCCGCTGAATTATCTCCCCATGCCCAGACAGCGCTGTGATTATCCAGTGCCACGCTGTGATAAGATCCTGCCGCTATGGCAATGACTGTTATATTCTTAAAACCGGCATCACCCACCACCGCCGCTACAGACATATTGTCGTATAAACCATTACCCAACTGACCATAAACGTTATAACCCCATGCCCAGACCGTGCCATCCGGTGTAAGGGCCAGGTTGTGGTCTGCTCCGGCGGAGATTGCCATAATACCGGTAAGATTATTACTTGCATTCGTTTTGACCTGGACCGGTCTGGTTACATGTGAAGTAAAATTATTATATCCTAATTGACCAAAAGCATTTGCACCCCAGTCCCAGACGGTGCTGTCATTTTTTAGCACCACAGTATGGGCTGTTCCTGCCTGTACGGCGCTGACATTTCCAAAAACACTCCCATCAACTGAAGATACAACCCTGAAGGGTGAAGGTTCGTTGCCAGCTGAAGGTGAACTGTAATCACAAAAAACAGCCGCTCCATTGCCAAGCTGCCCACATTCATTATCTCCCCATGTCCACACGGAACCATCATACCTTAAAGCGACAGAATGCAACGATTCCGAATCGAGATCGATTACCCCTATTAGCTCCGTTAACTGTGAAGTATGAACCGGTGACGTATATGGAGTAGAGCTTGTGACCCCATTACCAAGCTGCCCCTCATCATTAAGCCCCCATGCCCAGAGGTTCCCATCCGACTTAAGCGCCAGAGAATGACCAAACCCCCCTGCCATAACAGGCTTAATCGCCGTTTCAAGCTTAACCTCAGTGGCATAGAGCGACACATGGGTCGTCTTGTTTTCGAAAACGATAATTGTCGTCATGCCTCTGAATATGGCTGCTCCTGCCGCATTCATCCCGGAAACGGTAAGCGTTCTGTTTGAACCTGCCGGAACATCTGATAAAGACCCTGTTTTATCGGCAAAGGGGAATTCTGCCGAAAGAGACCTCATATTAGGACCGGATATATCAATGAGAACTTTGCTGATATCAGCAACCTTGCGGGAAGCTTTCTCACCGGCTGCCGTTCTTTTTCCCAGCCTCCTCCCCTGCGTACCGCCATCATTCCAGATAACGTTAGCAGCGATGGAACCAAGGCCGCTGGCGCCGAAATTGGGCGCAAAAGAGGAAAGGTCCTCGCCATCGACGAAACCGCTGCCGGTAAAATCAGCCGCCGCAGACCATTTAGGTGAATTTTTACCGGCGCCGAAAGTCAGTGAAAAAAGCGCAAGGTCATTTCCATCAACGGTCCCTGATCCATCCATATCCCCCACAATGGCATGGAGAGGAAAAGCGATCAGAAACAAGAAAATGAATGTTAATAACGCTGCAAGCCCTGTTTTTTTCATAGCAGTAATCCCATCCAATTTAATTACCAGCCGACAACGACCGCCCCTCCATCGGCAGTGGAGTCATCATTGGCAATGGCCGTGCCAACAGCCGCCAGAACAATGGCCCAGAACCACCATCGCTTGTTGATCGGTTTTTTGTCCATATTTTTAAAGGCCTTTTTCTGCCCTTCCGATACCTCAAGGGGCAACAATACAACCTCCATCTCCATCTGTTCACCGGCAGTCAAAATCAGATCTTTGCGCCAACCGGTAAAGCCCTCTTTTTCTACTCTTATCATATGATAGCCGGCTTCTACCGCTAAAGGTTCACTTACAGGCGTTACAAGGCCCGTATCCTTGCCATCGAGATAGAGACTGGCGCCATCAATATTTGAAATAATTTTAATTGACGATGAAGAAGGCTCGGCAGCAAAGAGATAAAGAGGAAAAAACAGATTAAACAGGAATGATGATAAAAGTATCCGGGCGGCAATATTTTTCAAGCTGCATTTCCTCCATTTGCGGCAAAGGGCCCTTTATTATTTTAATGATTTAAGTAAGAAACAGCCACCATAAAACCGGCTGAAACAAGAAAAGAAGCCCCGCTTTATCTTGCTGAATATAACCTATGGTCAAACTTCATGTCAAACAGTAAATAGGGAAAAGGGTTAAAAAATTGACTGAAATATCAAGTGCACCAAAAAGATATAAAGAGCCACTCCGCCTTAAGCTGCGGGGAAAAGGCCTGCCGGGGCTTAAAAAGCGGTAAATAAAAAAAGGGCAGTATCAAACTGCCCTTTCCGGTCTTATATTACCTCTGCTATCAGGAAACGGAAGGTTTCATCATACCGAATTGAGGCACCTTGAACCTGACCTTTTCCTTTTCTTTCTTCTTGAGTTCAACAATTTTCCAGGCTTTGGAATCATTAATTACCTTTTTAGCCAACTCGAAGTTCAGCCTGTGACCTGACTTGTGCAGGGAAAGGTGACCTATTACCGGCATTCCGAGAATAGAAATATCCCCGATGGCATCAAGCATCTTGTGGCGCACAAACTCATCCGGGAATCTTAACCCACCCTCATTTAAAACCCTGAAATCATCAATTACAATAGCATTGTCAAGAGAACCGCCCTTTATAAGTCCCCGGCTTCTGAGGTACTCGACATCATTGAGAAAACCGAAGGTTCTGGCCATACTCAATTCCTTTTCAAAGTTTGTATCGGAAAAATTCATTTTATAGGCCTGTTTCTGCAACATGGGATGATCAAAGTCAACAGAGCAGGAAACCTTGAATTCCCTGGCAGGTGAAAGCTCGGCCCAGCCATGCTCGTCTCCGGTCCTGACGGTCTTCCTGATAACAAGAAAGCGCTTGCTCGTATGTTGAATTCTTATGCCCCCGCTTTTTATTAAAAAGAGTAAAGGACCGGCACTGCCATCCATTATCGGCACTTCAGGCGCATCAACCTCGACAAAGGCATTATCAATACCAAGGCCGGCGAAAGAAGCCATGAGGTGCTCTATAGTCGACACCCTCGCATCGCCTCTGCCTATGGTCGTTGCATGTGTCGTATCGACAACATTTTCAACGGATGCCTTTATGGTCGGTGAAGAAGGAAGGTCAGTCCTTATAAAGACTATCCCGTTATCTACCGGCGCAGGCCTTACCTTGAGACTTACCTTACTGCCGGAATGAAGCCCGATTCCTACACATCCAACTGATTCGGCTATCGTTCTTTGATACATGACATACACCCTTAATTAATTAAGTTAGCAAAAGTCAATCTTTTTACAGGGCCATACAATACAAATTGCATGCCAATGCAATTTCCTTCATTTTTTGCCCTTTTTTAACAGCAAAGAGGACGAAAACACCCCTTTTAGCATCAGCACAATCATGACTGTTGCACTTTTTATACACCCCACTGAAGCGTTTTAGACACACTAAAATATTTCAATTCAGTCCTTTTCAGATATCCCCTGATCCCATTTTCAAAAAAGCCATTTTATATGAAAAGGCGATCAAAAGTTTAATTATTTTTCCGGAAAAGAAACCCCTTGGCTCCCTTAAGGTGAATCCTTTATCCTTGACTCATAAAAATTGTAGAACTATAATCCTCGGAATAACTGAAGATCGTTCTAACTTTTGGGAGGATGAAGTGACAAAGATAAAATTCGGAACTTCCGGATGGCGTGCAATCCTGGCCGATGAATTTACTGTAGACAATGTAAGAATCGTCTGTCAGGCCATTGCCGACTACCTGAAAGAAAGCAACGAAGCCCGGAAAGGGATTATCATCGGTTATGATACCCGTTTTATGGGACAGCGGTTTGCCGAAGAAGCAGCCATGGTTCTTGCCGCCAACAAAATTAAAGCCTACCTTTGCACGAGAGACGTGCCGACGCCCGTTATTTCCTATGAAATAATCAAGCGTGGCCTTAACGGAGGCATTAACTTCACTGCAAGCCATAATCCTTCAGAATATAACGGGCTTAAGTTTTCTCCTGCATCAGGGGGCCCTGCCCTGCCTGAAACAACGAAAAGAATAGAAGAACTGGCCAATCAGATGATGGGTGAGGCGGCGTACAGGGAAATTTCCATGGAAGAGGGAAAGTACAGTCATTTTATAGAGTCCATCGACCCGAGAGATGAATACCTGGAAAACCTGAAAAGCAAGATTGACCTCGATATGATAAAGAAAGCGGGAATCAGGGTGGCGGCAGACTTTCTTTACGGCACATCGAGAGGCTACCTGGATACGGTTCTTCTTGAGGCAGGGTGCAAGATAAATACTATTCATGGCTACCTGGACCCCTATTTCGGAGGCAACCCTCCCGAACCGGCCGAGGAAAACATCAAGGAACTCATAGACCTTGTCAATGAAGATAATGATATCTGTATCGGTCTTGCAACCGATCTCGACGCCGACCGCTTCGGCATTGTCGACAGCGACGGAAGCTACATTGAACCGAACCAGATTATCGCCCTTCTTCTCGACTATCTGATCAAAAGTAAAAAATGGACGGGCGCTGTGGCGCGTTCCGTTGCCACGACCCACCTCATCGATGCCGTGGCAAAAAATCACGGCATCGAGGTGTACGAAACTCCTGTCGGCTTCAAATACATCGGCGAGTATATCTGCCAGGATAAAATCATCATCGGCGGCGAGGAGAGTGCAGGCCTTTCCATTAAAGGCCATATCCCTGAAAAAGACGGCATCCTTGCATGCCTCCTTGTAACCGAGATGGTTGCAAGCGGTGGAAAGTCGATAAAAGAGTTGCTCTACGATCTTTACAAGGAGGTGGGAACTATTGTTACCAAAAGGGAAAATATCCACCTGTCACTTGAAAAGAAGAGCGCCTTTAAGACAAAACTCGATTCCTACCCCGACGAATTTGCCGGATTTAAGGTAATGGAAGTAAACAAGCTTGACGGCACCAAGTTTCTCATGGAAGATGGAAAAAGCTGGCTTCTTATGCGTGAATCGGGAACAGAGCCTGTCGTCAGACTCTATGGAGAAGCTGAATCTGACCAGAAGCTCAAATCGCTCATGGAAGCAGGAAAAGAGTTTATTCTTTCATAAAAACGATTCTTCATAAATTTATCTCTTCTATAAACAAACAGAGGTTTTATTCCTGCATATTTCCAATTCCACACACAAAGCAGATCAAGATAAAGAAAGCCCCCAAATGGTATTGACAGTCCCCCCCAAGAGGGGACAATGCTCGTCTATCATGGCTTTACATCTCAAAACACCCTTTATCGACATGAAGGAGAGCGATATTGATTGTTGAAAGCAAAACATTATTCAGGCATATGGACAACTTCAGCGACAGGAAGATTCTTGTCATTGGAGACCTTATCCTTGATGAATTCATATGGGGAAAGGTAAGAAGAATTTCACCGGAAGCGCCTGTGCCTGTTGTTGAAGTGGAAAGAGAGTCACTGCGTCTGGGTGGTTCAGCCAATGTGGTTAACAACCTGAAGGCCCTGGGATGCAAGGTCGCCCTTTCCGGCGTTATGGGCAATGACTCCAATGGCGACAGGTTGAGAGACCTTCTGGAAGACATGGACGTAAACTGTGAAGGCGTCATCATTAAAGACAACAGGCCCACAGCCATAAAGACAAGAGTTATTGCCCAGCACCAGCAGATAGTAAGGTTCGACAGGGAAAGATCCATCCCTATCAAGGAATCGACGACAAAAAGCATACTGGCCTATCTGAAAGATAACCTTGGTGACATAGATGCCGTTATCATTTCCGATTATGGAAAGGGTGTTATCTCAAAAAAACTCCTCCACAGGGCGCTTCCTGAAATAGCAGGCAGGGGGATACCCATAGCCGTTGATCCCAAACCGGTCAACTTTCCCTATTACAAGGGAGTTACCGTAACAACACCAAACCATCATGAAGCGGCGGCGGCGGCGGATACGGAAACGGACTCTGAAAAGGGGCTTGCCGGAGCAGCGCAAAAGCTGCTTGCCAAAAACAAGGCAAAATCCATTCTCATTACGAGAGGAGAAAACGGCATGTCCTTATTTGAAAGTGACGGTCAGGTTACCCATATACCGACTGTCGCCCGCGATGTCTACGATGTGACCGGCGCCGGTGATACGGTTATTGCAACAATGGCGCTGTCCATAGCAAGCGGAGCCACACTGAAAGAAGCAGCCCTCATGGCTAACCATGCCGCAGGTATTGTCGTCGGCAAACTGGGAACAGCTACGACTACGGTAGAAGAACTTAAAGCCGCCATTAACGGTGAAGAAATTCAGGGAGCCTGAGAAAAGCATATGATAAAAAGCATGACAGGTTACGGCAGAGCGTCCTCAGCGTCGACAATGGGAGAAATCACCATAGAAATAAAGAGCGTAAACCACCGTTTCAGGGATATTTCGGCAAAGCTGCCGCCAAAACTCGCCTTCCTTGACAGCCAGATAAGAAAAGAGATAGAAAAGGTGGTAATGAGAGGGAAAGTGGACACCTTCATATCATTTGATAAAAAAGGTGAAGCGCTTGCATTGGAAGTCAACCTCCCTCTGGCCAGGGAGTATTACCGGGCCATATCGAGTTTAAAAGAGGAGCTTGCCGTTGAAAGTAATATAACTCTCTCTGAACTGGCTTCCGTCAAAGACATTATTAAATCTTCCGATGTTCCTGTCGATGAAGCTTCCGTCAAAAACCTCCTTTTTCCTGTCCTGTCACAGGCCCTTGCCTCGCTCGATGAAATGAGGCTCAAGGAAGGAGAAACATTGAAGAGGGACCTCCTGGACCGGCTTTCGGCAATAGGAAGCCTTTCCGGAGAGATCGAAGCGGGACAGCCGGAGCAGACAAGGCTCTATGCCGATAAACTCATAAAAAGGATTGGAGAATTGTCGGAAGGCATAGAGATCGACGAGAGCAGAATCACCCAGGAAGTTGCCATTATGGCTGAAAAAAGCGACGTAACGGAGGAGGTTGTCCGCCTTGACAGCCACTTGAAGCAATTCAGGGAGCTTCTGGACTCGGGGGAATCGATCGGAAGAAAACTCGACTTTCTCATCCAGGAAATGAACAGGGAAGTCAATACGATAGGCTCCAAAAGCAATGATGCCGGGATTTCGAGAAAAGTCGTTGAAATGAAAGCGGAAATTGAGAAAATCAGGGAGCAGGTCCAGAATATCGAATAGATCCGCTCTGCTTAAGGGAGAATGCACTTGAAGAGAAAGGGAATACTTTTTGTCATATCTGCGCCTTCCGGCGCCGGAAAAACAACGCTTTGCAGGGAGCTAATGAATACCTTCCCCGACTTAAAATTCTCCATTTCCTATACGACGAGAGATAAGAGAAAGGGTGAAGTTGACGGCAAAGACTATCATTTTACCCCTGAAGAAAGCTTCAGGAAAATGATAAGTGAAGGCGCTTTTGCAGAGTGGGCGGAAGTTCATGGCAAGCTCTATGGAACAAAAACAGAGGACATAAAAAAGGCAACCCGGGAAGGCAATGATATTATACTGGATATTGACTGGCAGGGAGCGAGACAGATCAGGGAAAAGATGGGGGAAGGCGTCTATATCTTTATTTTACCCCCAGGCATTGAAGAACTGGAAAAACGTCTCAGGGAAAGGGGAAAGGACTCGGAAGAAATTATCAGGAAAAGAGTCCGCAATGCCGGAGAGGAAATGTCCCATTCGTCCTGGTATGACTATAACATCACTAATGACGACCTTCCTCTGGCGGCAAATGCGCTAAAATCGATCATTGTGGCAGAAAGATGCCGCACATCATTATATTCGAGGCCTTAGTCTCACCCCCTTAACATGCGGAACAGGGCCTGACTATTTCTAGTTTTCCCTTCCACTTTCATAAAAAATGCTTTATAATTCATTAACATAACCAACGGAGGATTTAATGGCAAGAGTAACGGTAGAAGATTGTTTAACAAGTGTTGATAACCGGTTTGCCCTGGTAATGGTAGCGGCAAAAAGAACCAAGCAGTTGCTTGATGGCTCAAAGCCAAGAGTTACTGCCAGGCGTGACAAGGCGCACGTGCTGGCATTGCGTGAAATAGCTGATGGGAAAATTAAGGTTATCAAAAACTCAGCTTCCTGATTTAGCCTCCCGGTTCTTCTTTTCACTCCAGGGAAAGTAACAGGCTTGACCATCCAGGTGATTGATGAATGGCAATGCAGGTCTCTATCGTTTCATGAAGGTTTGCAAGGGTGGGTTAATCGTTAGTGGGGACCTGGCTGACTGCTTTAGTACTTTTCTCTTCTAATCATTCGATTCGTCCCTAACATTTGCAATAAGGTACGGTGCAGTGGTAAGACTTAATGACATCCTTGAAAAGATAGAAGAGTATAATCCTGCCGGCGACCTGGCTGTTATTAAAAAGGCTTACGTCTTTTCCGCCAAGGTCCACCAGGGCCAGAACCGGCTTTCCGGTGAACCTTACCTGAACCACCCCCTTGAAGTTTCAAGAATCCTGGCCCAGCTCAAAATGGATGTCCCCACCATCGTAACGGGCCTTCTCCATGACACTGTTGAAGATACGAAGGCAACCCTTGAAGAGATAGAGTCCCTCTTCGGCTCGGAAATCATGTTCCTTGTAGACGGCGTCACAAAAATCAGCAAAATGGTCTTCAGCACAAAAGAGGAACGCCAGGCTGAAAGCCTCAGAAAAATGGTCATCTCCATGGCCAAAGACATTCGTGTCGTCATTATCAAACTTGCCGACAGACTCCACAACATAAGAACGCTGCAGCATCACTCCCCCGAAAAAAGCAAGGCAATAGCCCAGGAAACTCTCGACATCTATGCTCCCCTGGCAAACAGGCTCGGCATTTCATGGATAAAGTCGGAACTTGAAGACCATTCACTTCGCTACATCAAACCTGAAATATACAAGGATTTGATTAAAAAGGTTGCCAAGAAGAAAAAAGAGCGGGAAAAGTACATCCTTGAAGTTAAAATGATTCTCGATGAGAAACTGGCTGAACATGATATCCGCTGTGAAATCTACGGAAGACCGAAGCATTTCTTCAGCATTTATAAAAAAATGGAAACCCAGGGTATTGATTTTGAACAGATAAACGACCTTATTGCATTCAGGATCATTGCCGAAAATGTGAGGGAATGCTACGAAGCCCTCGGTATTATCCACTCCCTCTGGAAGCCTGTGCCTGGCCGTTTTAAGGACTATATTGCCATACCCAAGGGCAATATGTACCAGTCGCTCCATACAACGGTAATCGGACCCAAGGGGGAACGTCTTGAAATCCAGATGAGAACGGAAGAGATGCACCGTGTTGCCGAGCAGGGCATTGCCGCCCACTGGAAATACAAGGAAGGCAAAGGGTTCAGTGAACATGACGATGAACGCTTCGGCTGGTTGAGACAGATCATGGAGTGGCAACAGGATATGCAGGACCCCAAATCTTTCATGGAGAGTTTCAGGACCGATCTCTTTACCGATGAAGTCTATGTTTTTACACCTGAAGGGGATGTAATAGAACTGCCCCTTAGCGCCACACCTGTTGACTTTGCATTCAGAATCCACACGGACATTGGCATGAAATGCGCCGGGGCAAGGGTAAACGGCGCCATTGTTCCCTTAAAGTATCATCTTAGAAACGGCGATACCGTCGAAATCCTTACGTCACCCAAACATACGCCAAGCAAAGACTGGCTGAGATTTGTAAAAACATCGAAAGCCAGAACCTCCATCATGCACTGGAGCAAGAAGGAAGAGAGAAAGCAGAGCATCGACGTTGGAAAAGAGATCCTCGAAAGAGAGCTGCGAAAAAGAGGAAAGAGCCTGAGCAAAATATTAAAAGACAAGAGCCTTCCCGATATGATGAAAGCATTTCACATCAAAACCGAGGAAGATATGATGTCGGCCATCTCCTACGGAAAAATCACTTCCACCCAGCTAATCGAAAAATTATTCCCTGAAGAAGGTGAGAGTGGAAAGAAAAAGAAGAGCAAATCCAGGCTTGACAGTATCATTGAAAAAATCTCTTTTCAGAAGAAGGGCGCCGTAGAAATTCAGGGAATCGATGACCTGCTTATCAGGTATGCCCAATGCTGCAATCCCATTGCGGGAGATAAAATTATCGGTTTTATCACAAGAGGGCGGGGTGTAACGGTCCACCGTATCGACTGTGCACATGTTCAGGAAAGTGATCCCGAAAGGAGAATCGAACTTCAGTGGAGCAAAGATGCCGTCTTTACAAGGCCCGTAAAAATCAAAGTCATCTGTAAAAATGAGAAAGGGCTTCTGGCCAATTTGACGGCCAGGATCAGCGACGAAAAGCTCAATATTAACAGCGCCCAGATTAATACGGCTCAGGCCAATGCCTGCTGTATTTTTGAAATAGATGTTCAGTCGCTGGCACACCTGGAAAAAGTGATTAATTCCCTTCAAAAGGTAAAGGGAGTGTCCAAAGTCGAAAGAGTTTCAGCATAAGAAAGGAAAGTTTATGAACAAAGAAATCATTAAGACAAATAATGCGCCGGCGGCAATCGGCCCCTATTCGCAGGCGGTAAAAGCGGGCGGATTTATTTTCCTCTCAGGCCAGATACCACTCGATCCGGCGACAGGGAACGTAGTTGAGGGAGGAATAAAGGAACAGACGGAAAGGGTAATGATGAACCTGGAGGCTGTCCTTAAAGCGGCAGGCGCAGGAATGGAAGCCATTGTAAAAACAACGATCTACCTTACCAGGCTGTCAGACTTTTCAACGGTTAACGAGATTTACGGGAATTACTTCAAAGAAAATCCCCCTGCAAGGGCCACTGTTGAAGTAAGCAGCCTCCCCAGGGGGGTAGAAGTTGAGATTGAAGCAGTCGCTCTGGCCGGTTAAGCGGCCTTGGTTACAGCGCCTGACCTGATACAGCGGGTACAAACCTTGATCTTTTTCACCGTGCCGTCTACAACGGCTCTTACCGTCTGAAGGTTAACCTGCCAGGCGCTTTTTGTCTTATTATGAGCATGACTGACGTTGTTGCCAACCATGCGGCCTTTTCCACAAATTTCACATACCTTTGCCATTACAAATCTCCTGCTAGAATTTAAATTAGCCCATATATATAGCACAGGCAAGCGTCGATTTTCAAGAAAATTCATGAAAAACTCTTTTGCGCCCTCGACGGTAATAATTTTAACCGGTTTTTAAAAAAAAGATTTCTCCCTGCAGTCGAAATGACGGGACAGGAGAAAATTGATCGGCAACCGGCAAAGCCTAAGGTCTGGATATAGGCTTGTCATAGGATAACTTCAGGATATTTCCGTTAGAACTGAAAGAAAGGAGATCGCTGGAGCAGCTTACCCGCACCTTCACTTCCCCTCTTCCGGAGCTGCTCACATAACTGGAAAGGTCTCCCGGCGGGACAAGATCATCGATGCCTATCTCCTCTTCCCCTGCCTCACGTGAATCGAGTTCAATCCATACTTCCAGGTCCCAGTCCCATATATGCAGGCTCTGGAAACAAGACTGGCTGTTATTACCCGCATAAGCTATCTTCAGATCGCGCCCCCTCCTGTCTATCCCATTAAAAAGGGCATACCAGGAAGTCATATAGGGCGCCTGTGCCGTTGCCCAGACACGGTAATACCTGTCGTCATCGAGATTGAGCCGGTTTGCTGTTCCATTAGCGCCGCTCCCCACCAGCTTTACGACACTGATGGGATTTTTCGTCTTTCTTATTAAGAGAGCGCTTATGACGAATGAGGGAGAATGGCTATGGCCATGGATTTCCCATTCAGAATAGTAGGTTTTCGGCTTTTTGCAGGCAAGGCCCCCTTCCTGATAAAAGACCTCATAGGCCACAACCTTTTCCCTGGCCTGCCACTTGTAGGCGACGCCATGCATAAGACCGGCCACATTGAGTGGGCCATATTCAAAGGCTCCGCAGTCCCTGTTAGTCCTGCTGATGAGGGGAGAGTTATGTGTCGGATTGCCGGTAAAATCTTCAACGGCAGGTCTTAGTTCAACTTCCAGAGAATAGTCCCAGGGACAGTCGTTGAGGGAGCAGCTTGTTGTCCTCGCCGAGAGGCTTAGAGAAGCAGTCTCCACTTCAGAACCCATCTTTACGGGAAAGCCCTTTTGATCCCTCTGCGCCAAACCTTCAGGTGCCCGCCGGCCGGCCATGGACTCCGGTTCCCGGGCCGGAAGCGTTCCTGCCTGAACCAGATAAAAGGCCAGCATTACAGTTATGAGAAAAAAAGACCGGCTCATACTTTATGAGTATAGCAGATATAATGTGAGGAAAAAGCAAGTTATGGACAGGTATAAAGGGGGAAACATTACCCGCCTTCACAAACTGCCTGTTTCCCCGCTTTAACACCCTCAATGGGCAGCTCGACGGTAAAGGTCGTCCCCTTGCCTACCTCACTTTTTACAGAAATATTGCCGCCGTGATTCTTGATTATATTGAATGACATGCTCAAGCCCAGGCCTGTCCCTACACCGACAGGTTTTGTCGTAAAAAAGGGCTCAAATATCTTTCCCATTTTTTCTTCCGCAATGCCCTGCCCTGTATCGCTGATCTCCACAAAAACACTTTCCCCCTTAGTGGTCGTCCTTATAGCTATCTCACCTTCATTCTCTATGGCCTGGGCCGCATTTACCAGCAGATTCATAAAAACCTGGTTCAGTTGCTGGGGATAGCACCTGATCCGGGGTATTTCTCCAAGCTCCTTCCTTACCGTCGCCACATATTTAATTTCATTCTTTACGATATTAAGGGTGCTTTCAATCCCCTTGTTAATATCAGCAAAGATAAGTTTGGCTTCGTCAATATGTGAAAACTCCTTCAGGTTCTCCACAATTTCCCTGACCCTGTTTGTGCCGTCGATGGATTCTTCAATAATATTTGAAAGGTCTGCCATAATGAAATCGAAGTTTACCTTACCCTTAAAGTCGACAATCTCCTTTGCCTGGGCAGACAATTCGCTATGAGCGCTTTTTTCAGCCACAGGCAGGATACTTTCAATCTTTTCAATAAACCCCTTCATATCACTTAAATATTCACGGAGTGAACCAAGATTGCTGTTGATAAAGGCAATGGGATTATTGATCTCATGGGCAACACCGGCAGCAAGCTGACCGACACAGGCCATCTTTTCGCTTTGCAGCAACTGGAACTGGGCCTGCTGAAGTTCCTTATAGGCCACTTCAATATCATCTTTTGTTTTTTCAAGATCTTTCGTTCTTTCCTTTACCTTGATTTCAAGTTCATTTCTGCTCTCATTAAGGGCCCTGTTTTTTTCTTCAAGTTCAAGGTTGGCAATTTCCACGTTATTATAAAGATAGGCAATCTGCTTGCTCTTTTCTTCAGATTCCTTGAGGGCACATTCAAGTTTATAGGTAAGCTGGTCGATACTTCTCATCTCGTTCATAATCAAAATCATTCCAATAAGGCCCCCTTCCCCGTCCCGCATGGAAGAGCCGTTAAAATCAATAGCGATTTTTTTACCGTTTTTCTTGATACATGCAATGGGATAATTATTAAGAGCCACCCCTGAAATCAGTTTATCCATAAAATCGGCAGAGTTAATACTGCTATCATGGACAATATCCCCGAAACCTTTTCCCTTCAGTTCCTCTTCACAGTAACCCAGCAGTTTCTCGACCGCGCTATTTGCCATGATAATGGTGAGGTCCTTATCTATAATAATAAGCGCATGGGGAAGATTATTGAGAATAAGGGAGGGTGTTGCAAATATTTCATCCTTCTTTTTTTTAACAGGTAAAACCTTTAAATCATCCATAAAACATTACTCCCCCGGAAGCCTTTTAAAAAAAAGACTGCTATTCGCCCCAAAGGGGCAGTCTTTTTTAACAGGCTGACAATATTGAGTTAATCCTATAAATTACCCCATGTCAAGGTGTGAAGGGAGGAAGCGGTTTCAACTATGCCTAAAGAGGTTTTTCTGCAAACACATAAGCCCGGCGGCTTTCATACTCCACGCCGGGATAGGGGGCTCTCTCCATTAGCTCTATTTTTTTAAAGCCCCTCTTTTTCAGACAATCGGAAATAAATTGAGCAGTAAAAAACATGAGATCCAGGTCAACTTCCCTGCCGAGAAACTCATCCACGTGAATTGTCTCCTCTCCAATATGATATGTAAAAAGGAATAGGCCACGGGGCTGCAACACACGAAAGACTTCACTAAAGGCTTTCTCCACCTCTTCTTCCGTCAAGTGAACAATTGCGTAAATGCGACGATACCGGCTATTGAGTCCGTCTCAAAGGGGAGGTCAAGAATATCCCCCTTTCTAAAGTGTATCTCCGGGTGAAGCCTTACGGCCTGTTCCAGCATTATTTCCGACAAGTCCATTCCCGAGATTTCAATACCGAGGTCTTTCAGGTATTTTGACGTATTACCGGGTCCACAGCCCAAATCCCGGACAGGCTTTCTGCCCTCGATTTTTTGCGCAAACCTGCCGAGAATTTCCCGGTCTTTCCTTTTCTTCTCATGTTCACCGGAAAAGGCTTCCGCCCATTCTTTTGCTATTTTATCGTACCGGCTCTCTACTTTTCTTGAATTCTGTCCCATAATCCTATGCCCTTTCTCCCATAAAGGGAATGAGATACGGAATGATCGGCCAGTTCGACATTTAGTGCTTGCAGCTTGTTAATATATGCAATGCTTTTAGCATCAAAATAAAGGGTGTCATTCCAGCTTCTGAAAAAGAACCCACCTGCACTATTTGGGCTGAGTTACCTTCAGTGAAAGGTTCAAATCAGATTTTTGACAAAAGAGCCCTCTTTTTCTTCTTTTGTCCTTGTCTGGCGGGAGCTTTGCAAAAATCAAACAACAACATAAGCCTCATCCAGCGGGCCTGATATAGCGCCCTTCCGTTTCTCCCTGGAGAAGGTGTATTCATAGCCCCGCAGGTAAATACGGTTTTCATCTTTCACCGTGCATTTTTCGGTTACGATGAAGTTACAGTTCCTGGAATCTATCCATGTACCGCAGTTCCCGTATATGACAGATGCCCGGGATGCTTCATGAGGGGCATTTTCGCTGTCCTCTGCGCCGACATACCCCCTTTTAACCTCATACTTATGGGTATGACCGAATATGGCAATTTTCGCATGGCCGGGGATAAGGTACTTAAGCTCCGCCGCCGGCCTTAATATACCACCGTCGCCGGCAGCGGCCAGCGTTGCAGGGATTCCCGACCCTGAACATTTATCCCACTGGTCATAGATATCGCCGAAAACATTTATGACCTCGTCATAGGATACCTCCGCTCCCAAACCATCCATGTTATTCATGAGAAAAGGATCCGTTGCAACGGCACCGACATCCTTGATTTCATAATTCCTGATGGCGTTAAGCACTTGTTTGGCAAAGTCTTTATTGGGGGAGAAGCTTTTTACGAACTTCTCGAGTATTTCCAGATAGTCGGGCTTATCATTTTTCTCGTAAGTGCCAACGGCCGCAAGCTGGGCCATAAAAATCCCCATCGGAAGATGCCCATTATGCCTTGACCAGGTATCAACGGCATTAAACAGACAATACTCATGACCGTGCTCAGCCACAAGAAGACCGTCATAAAACTTCACATGGCCGGTAGCATTGCCCACCACCTCCAGGCCTGAAATATATTTAAGGAGCGTCTCCCTTTTGATGAGCATATCGTGATTGCCGGGAATGTACTTAAGCTTCTTCTGAGAGGCCACCCTGTTGAGCGCCGAAATAACACCGCTATTGTGCTCAGCACTCAGCACATCATCAAATGACGGTGGATTCAACGCTGAGGGGCAAACCCAGGTATCCACAAGATCACCGACGATCATTACCTCCCCGGTGCCGGACGTCTCCTCATGCTGATCCAGCTCAGTCAGGAAATTTTCCAGCTCCACAACATGCTTGTTGGTCCACCCATAAGGATAGGCGCCTTGCTTATCGGGCCGGTAACTGTTATTATCTCCCAAATGCAAATCACTTATAAAGATATACCTCTCGCTATCAGCCTGTTCCATATCGCCTCCTCTTGCTATAAAGTTACTAAATAAATTTTTATAAAATGCCAATACTTATCTATGGCAACAACGCACCCCTTTTTCTTGCTTTGAGCGAATATTCCCGATATCTTCCTCGATCAATCAAGCCTGATGCCGCTAACCACTATCAATGGGCCCCGGCACTCATTCAATGCCTGAAAAAAGGCATTTCAGGTTCTATTATTTACCATGAAGCGCTTACCCCGAAAGCAAGGTTTCCTTACTATTGTAATAATATCAAAAAAACCGGGGCCATGTGACCCCGGTCAATGAATAACTCTTAAATCCATCAATAGTTTCAAGTATGTTTATTCCCGTATTTCCGGAGCCTTAATCCATTGATATCAAGGGAATAGCTTAATCATCCCTGAGCCGGTCCTTTGCCTTCATCTAAAGCCTGGCGCACCTTGACGGCCAGGTCCTGCTTAGTAAATGGCTTATGAATAAAATGCACGCCTTCATCCAGCACACCGTGATGCACAGTCACGTCTCTCGTGTACCCCGACATAAAAAGGCACTTGAGATCGGGACAGGATTGCAGCAGCTTGGCGGCAAGAGCCCCTCCATTCATTTCAGGCATGACAACGTCAGACAAAAGAAGATCAATCTCACCGGTATATGATTTGGTGATATCTATAGCCTCAGCCGGACTGCCGGAGGCAATGACAGTGTAACCAAGACTTTCGAGCATCACTGACATCATCTTTAAAATTGATTTTTCATCTTCTACCAGCAAAATAACTTCACCGTGACCTGCTGCCACCGCAGTGGTAATTATCTTTTTTTCCTCTTCAATTTTTCCGGTATAGCGAGGCAGGTAGACCTTAAAAACAGTCCCTTCATCAAGCTCGCTATAAACGTCAATGAAGCCATTGTTCTGTTTAACAATGCCATATACTGTAGCCAGTCCTAATCCCGTTCCCTTACCAACGCCCTTTGTCGTAAAAAAGGGTTCAAAAATATACTTGAGCGTTTTTTTATCCATTCCACAACCATTATCGCTCACTGCGATCATAACGTAGTCGCCGGCCTTCAAACCGACATGATCCCGGCAAGCGTCCTCATCAATGCTCATATTATCTGTCTCAATGACAACTTTGCCGATACCTGTAATAGAATCTCTTGCATTGACGCATAAATTGGCCAGGATTTGATCTATTTGCGAGGGATCTAACTTAACGGGCCATAAATCCTTTTTGGGACACCATGAAAGATCAATGTCTTCACCGATTAAACGTCTTAACATTTTTAACATCTCTTCCAATACTTCATTGAGATGGAGTACCTTTAGTTCCATCGTCTGCTTGCGCGCAAAGGCCAGCAGTTGCCGGGTGAGATTAGTTGAGCGTTCCGCAGCTTTTCTGACTTCCTCAAGCCTGGGAAAAAGCGGACTTGTCTCCTCTAAATCATCGAGAATCATTTCCGTATGACCCATGATGAGACTCAGCATATTATTGAAATCATGAGCCACGCCGCCGGCAAGTCTCCCTATTGATTCCATCTTCTGTGCCTGATAGAGTTGAGCTTCAAGCTTTTGTTCTTCGCTTATATCAAAGCAGACCTCTAAAGTAGCGTACATTTCACCCTTTCCGTCAAACAATGGATAGCTTGAAAATAAAGCGGGAAATTTTTCGCCCGACTTTCTTACCAGGGTGGTCTCACCGGAAAATCCCTTTTTACTTTCTCGCATTTGCCTATGCGCTTCAGGGAATTTCACTGCATCATCGGGCAGATAAAAGAGAGAGACATGTTTTCCAATTATCTCGCTTTTACTATAGCCAAATATATTTTCAGAGCCCGGACTAAATTCCAACACGATGGGGTCCGGGTCCCGGACGTCAGTTACGATAAAAGACACTTCATTGGCTGCCTTAAAAACCGTTCTGAATCGTTCCTCGCTCTTTCGCAGCGCTTCCTCCGATCGCTTGCGCTCGGTAATATCAATATGGGTTCCCACAACGCGGCCTTCTTTTCCCTCTTCATTGTAAGTAACATTTGCCCGTGATAAAATATCAACCCAATGACCGTCTTTATGCAGCATCCTCATTTCCTTCTCGAAGCGGTCTCTTTTTCCTTCAAGAAGTTCATTTAGCATCTCCATGGAAGCTTTGATATCATCTTTATGGGTAAGCCTTTCCCATTCGGAAAACTTATTTTCAATTTCATTATCTTTATAGCCAAGTAATCGCTTCCATCCCGGCGAATAATAGATTTCATTAGTTTCCACATTCCAGTCAAAAAGGCCGTCATTAGCAAACTGCATAGCAAGTTCGTATCTTTCTTCACTCGCTTTCAGGGATTCCTGGGAACGGTTTCTTTCTTCAATGCTTTCTTTCAGCCGGGTTCTCATAAAATTTACTGAATTGACAAGACGACCGAACTCATCGGGGTAGTCAGGTTCTCTTTTTCGCTGAATGGAAAGGGGGGCATCTAATTTGTTTATATCAAAGGCGCTGAAATACCTCGCTAAAAGATTGAGGCGCTTCATAATGAGACTATAAAAAATAACGAGAATACATATAGATACAAAAAAGGTTTTTAAGGCCTGCGTCGCTAATATTAAAAGTACTTTTTCTTTCAATCGCTCCAAAACATTATCTTTACTGGCAACGACCAATAGACTGCCTAAGGGTATTTCCTGTTGGCCGTATTTAAAAATAAATGTTTTGGAGATAATATTATCCGACACTTTTTTTCCGATTTTTTCTTTTATGGCATCAGCCGAATCTCTGAATTCATTGACCTCCAGGTATTCGATATCGGGTAATTGTAAAGCGCCCTGCAAATTTTTCCTTAATTGCAAGCTGTCCATGGCCCATACATTACCTGCAATAGGCTGAAGATATCCCTGTTCAATATGCCGCAAATCCTCGTATATTCTTTTTATATCTCTGTCATAGTCAAAATAGAGCTGAGTTCCCGTTCCGATAACGGTAAAAAAAGCGCTGCAGAGCATGATATAAATCAATACCTGATAGGATAGCCGATAATCCTTTCTATACTTTAAAACAGGCTTCATTCTATAGTGACCCTCTGCCTTTTATTCAAAGCCGTGCTTTTTCATAATTTCCAAATATTTTCCACTTTGGTGGAGTAAAAAAAGTCCCCGGTTATAGTCTCGCAGTCTCGATATATTTTTTGGATTTGCTTTTGAAAAAGCCATATAAACAGCCTGGCTTTGCAAGGGTTTGCCGATGGCATGAATTTTTTCATGTTGCCCGAGTTTTCTTGCTTCATAAAAAGCAACTGATTTAGCGCTCACGTAAAAATCATAGCGCTGTGCCAACAACATTTTTATCCCCAGTTCATATCCTTTTGTTCCGAACTTTTGAATATAATCAGCCGAATCAAAGGCTTGAGAGAGTGATCCCCCGCTATTGTATCCAAACTTTAATCCTTTTAATTCCCGTAAGTTATTGTAATTTTTTATTGAATGGGATTTAAGCGCTATAAGATAGACCTCGTGAATTGAATAAGGGGCGCCGTACCAGTAGTAATCCAGTCTCTCTTCATTAATGTAAATTTCAGTGATGGCGTCACACTCTTTCCCTTCAATAGCTAAGGATTGTGCACGCTTCCAGGGATAATATTCTTTTTTGATTATATATCCTTGCGGTTCGAAAACAGCTTTAATGATATCAGCCGTATATCCTCCATCTTTTAAAGTTCTCCCGTGATGGGGCGGCCATTCAAAACTGCAAATAGAAATTGTTTTATCTTCAGCCCCTGCTATTGACGAGAACAAAATACAAAGCAAGATAATTGTTTTTTTCATCGTTCCTCATAATAAGTTTTGAGTGCATTTGATTAAACCCGGAAGGAAACCTGGACATATATTTATAGTGTAGCATATTAGCTTCAAAATGCTGATGCTTCACTACAGCTTAAGTGTGTATCTTTATTAAAGTGATGTAAAATCAAGGCGTTGCGCCGGGGACAGTGACAAAAATGCTCTTATCGGGTTAAAACAAGGCTTCCGGTTTTGTAATAAAAAAATCCTCGAGAGATATTCCCTGCGCTCCTACAAGGAGTTTCTTCTTAAGAGGAAATTCTCTCTCAAAAGCCTCAATGCCCGGTAATACCGCTTTTCTTCGTCCACTCTTTACTTCAATTGCGACAAGCTCTTTTCCCCGGCAAAGTACAAAATCAACTTCTTTGTTCCGGCCGGCCCAGTAGAAGAGCTTTATATTCGATCCCCTGATTCCGTTGGCCAGCGCCGCACCGACTGCCGATTCAACAAGCCTCCCCCAATAATCACAATCTTTTCTGGCTTCGTCAAAGGTAAGGCCCGATGAAGTGGTCATGAGGGCAGTATTAAGTACCTGGAGTTTAGGACTGGAACTCCGCCGCCTTACCTTTTGTCCTGCATATTTCTGAAGGCCTGTAAGCAACCCGGCTCCCTCAAGAAGGTTCAGGTAGTGGGCCAGTGTCGTTGTATTTCCCGCATCCTGCAATTGTCCTACCATCTTTTGATAGGAGAGGACCTGCCCTGAATAGCTGCAACCAAGATCAAAAAGCAACCTCAGTAGTACCGGTTTATCTATTCTGGTCATTAACATGATATCCCTTGATATAGACGTTTCTATGAGAGAATTTATGATATATGCCGTCCAGCGCTGATAATCATCCACCACTGGAGCAGCACCGGGATATCCTCCGTAAAAAATATACTTTTCGAGATCCCATCCATAAGCATCCCTCATTTCCCCATATGACCAATGTGTAACAGGGAGAACTTCGAAGCGTCCCGCCAGACTTTCCGTAAGCCCCCGCTGCATAAGCAGGGGGGAAGAACCGAGCAGCACCACGTAAAGCGATCTTTTCCGGGCACTGTCCTCATCCCACAGGCGCTTGACCGTTTCAGACCAGTTCGGTATTTTCTGTACCTCGTCAAGAATGAGGAGCACTTTACCCTTCTGCCTTTCTTTCAGTCTTGCCGCCTCCCACTGCTGCTCAACCCAGATGCGGTCCTTCAACATAGGTTCATCAGCCGACGCGTAATGAGACAGCATACCGCACGCTTCCATAATCTGGCGGGAAATAGTCGTTTTCCCCGTCTGACGTGGTCCCGAAAGGACTTGTATAAAGCGCCTTGCTTCGCTTAGTCTCTCAAGGAGAGTATAAAAAATAGGCCGTTTAAACATTTATATTTCAACCACTTAACAATTTACTCAATACTATGAGTAAATTTACTCATAATTATATTTACTTGTCAACAACAAATATCCATGAATCCTCATAATAAAAACAGTTGCAGGTTGAAAAGGATTCTCACGGCAAAGAATGCAGAGGGCGCAGGGAGAAGCTATTTTTTAACTGCGAAAATGATGGAAAAAAGAGAAAGTTAAATCCTGTCGAAAAAAAATGTGTGAAAGAGGAACTTTTGCCTGAAACTCATTTTTTTGAAGTTTAATCCTATAACACCCCCGAGTACGAACAATAAGGGCATAGCTCTGTGAGTACCGGGAGCCTGTCGGACTTAGGCTGAAGCTGCTGCGGAAAAGTCCGGCTCAAAATTACTTTCCCTCACTACGAGTCCCTAAGTCCGGCAGGCTCCCGGCCCATTTTGGCCGTAAGCTTTTCAGCAAGCTCATCACCTGCTTTTGTTCCCATTGATTTTAATTGCCTGATAACCTCTCTCACATTTTCATCTGTTACGCCGGGATCGCCATATTTAGGTTTCTTATTCGCCATATATCCGGCCTCTTTAAAAACCTTTTCCAACCAGGGATTGGTCGGGCAGTCGAGCATTAAGTGTATTCTGCGAAGGTTACTTTTATTTTGCACCCCATGCCTGACATGCGCATTGATGTACCACGTATCTCCACGGCTGAAATGAATTTTTTCACCGCCGATAGTAAATATCACTTCCGGGTCCGTCTGAATAGGTATGTGGAGGCGAACCATACCATCTTCCAAAGAAGTATCACCGTCGGAGTGTTCTTTGATAATCCCGCCTGCTTCCAGAGACATTAGCCTGACGGAAGTCTTTTCACAGTTGAAGCTATCAATGACCTCCCGGAAATAAGGGCAGCGATCAAGTATCTCCGTATCTTCAAATGTTTCATGGGGCGATGAAACAATATGGTCCTTTTTGCCTTCTACAGAACGGAGAGGCACGCAACACCATCTTTTTTCGCAGGCTTTCACATTAAAGTGATTTATCCACTCATCATCTGCAATCCTGGATAGATCTTCCTCCAGTTTGTCCCTGTCAAATGAAAAAGGCAGTTTAAGAAATTTAGTCCTCTGCAGATCTTCTTCCGGCATTGGCATGTCCCCCTTTGCGGTTTTTTTAATAAAGGTACCCTATTATTATACTCAATACTTTGCAGGTTGCAGCAGAGCCAGGCAGAAGCTGACTTTTACCGGACATTTTGTTGGATTTTATTCTCTCCCCCTCCCCTTTTCTTCTTTCCGTGAACCTTCATGATCCTGGCGGATAAATTCTTCCATGCGGAATTTTTGTTTAAACTTCGCTTAAGGGTAAAGGGATATGTCCTTAAACATTCATACTTCAAGCACTAAACAATAAAGCCCCTTTTTGAGATCAAAAAGGGGCTTTTAAGATGAGAACAGAGGGGGGAAGGTCATTTAATTTTTGAAGATAAGATGCCGCTAAAATAGAAGACCTGAATTCTCATTTACAAAAAAACGCCATACCTTATGAGCCACCAGCGCTCATTCTATATTCATGGAGAGCAGGAATAAGAATTGCGGATAATATACCCAGCCCCCCAATACCGACAATGATCAAAACACCCCAAAAAGACCAGCGTTTTTGCACTGCTTCAAAGTGCTCGAAACTGTCCCACCTTTTATTTCTCCATGCCCACTCTCTTCCTTTAAAGCCCAGTACTATTGAAAAGATCAACCCAACATAAGGGAGGATAGCAAGAAGGCCTATCCACGTACTGTTACCTATTGCCCATATCCAGTTCAATAAAAAAGCACCCCAGCTCCAGCCGCTTACTCCTTCCGGAAGTTCAATATCTTTCCCTCCGCCGGAATTATTTTTAACACTTCCTTCCAAACCTTCTCCTGCTGCCTCATATATTTCGCTCATAGGTCACCTTCCTTTTTTTATCGGGTTAGTTTGTATTTTCAGATACTATCAAAACAAAATATCCATTGCAAATTCTATTGCCATATTTCTCACACAAAGTATACCCTGGCCTCATATTCAGTTCGCAGGTTTCGCAAAAGCCCTGGCCAGGCCGGGGCTTTTATCTAAACAGTCTTTTTGGATTATTTTTCTCCCCCCTGTCAAGGGGGCTTAACTTTCGGCACATGCTTTCAGGAAAAGGGCACTTTTGACATTATTTACCTTTCATATCAACTAGTTAACTCAATCAAGCCCCATCATTTACGGACCCGCCAAGGCTGAGCAAAAATATATTTAAAAAAAGAAAAATCAATCTTGTAATCTATGGAAAGTAATGTTAATTTATGGACGGGTTGGTTCTTTTTCCATCTAAAAAAAAGGGGGGGGATGCTCTCTTCACTCCCTCCTTCTATTCACAATAAATCAGCTTTAAGGGGAGGTGAAGCAAAAGCTGTTATCTGTCAATTTGTTGCAGACCTTAAAAAATACTTTTACTTTAATCGCTTATTTGAAGGAGGACATAATGATTGAAAGAACTAAAAAGATTTTAATCTCAGGCATTGTATTTTCATTTGTATTTTCATTTACCTTCGTTGCCAATGCAGGGGACAAGGGGGTTCCACAGAACCTGGGCAACATTACCGACAAACTGGAAGATGTGGGGGACAACCTCGAGGATATCAAAGATACACTGGCTGACATTGCAGAAAATCTTCAGAATAAGGAATGCTGCAACTGCGCCACCATTAAGGAAGCTGACGATGCCGAAGGTTTGATTACAAATCCCGCCAGCGGCTCAACGCACGATCTGGTTAACATTACAGGCCCCGGAACCTTTGTTGCGGCCCGTATGACCAAACAGGGCGGCGCCAGCGGTCTCACCGCCGTATCTCTCGAAATTGACGGAAAGGTCATCGTTCAGCGCAATATTGCAGCGCTCAAAAACTGGGGATTAACTCAGAACAATCCTTTCGGCGTTGTCGTCAATACTTCGGCAGTCGGCATTGATGCCGTAACCATCGGCTTTCAGCAGCCTATTGAATTCGAAAACAGCCTTGTACTTCGGGCAATCGTGGGAGAGCCGGGCGTTGTGCAGATAATCGGAACGGTAATTCACGGAAAATAGTAAGGAAAGTAAAGTATTATTTAAACTGCTCAGCTTGATCTGCTTCACTCCAGCCTGTCATCCTTTCTCCCGCGGGAAGAGAGGGTGACAGGTTTTTTAATACCCTGATAATCCTGCCGGAAAAGAAGAAAGGTTGAGAGAAGCCGTTGCTTAAAATCCTCTTTTTGAACGTAAAAAGGGGAGCTTAATGCTCCCCCTTCTTCTTAAAAATAAAACAACTGAACTTACAGATTTAGACAGACATTATTCTTGTTGTCCCCTATACAAGCAGGTGGTTTTTGATAGGGTTTTGGTGGCGCACTCCCGGCAATGAGGACCATTACCGGCAATCAGGCCGTCATGTCAAAACTGCCGGCGCAGGAAATATCCAATGGTCCTCCAGGAGTAGAGCCATTAATTACATTGGTAGAGAGCCTGATAACCGGGACCGGGGAAAGCCGGAGGAGGAAAACCACCGACAACATCAGTCCAGCCCATGGCGCCTTCATCCTCATGGGTCAGAATATGGCAATGCATAACCGTCATACCATTATAAACGCTGGAAGTTGCAGGGTTCAAATCAAAGCGTACAAGACAGTTACCGGCAATTGTGTCATAGTATTCACCGTCCTCAAAAGCATCATTACCGCCGCAGGCGCCGTTCATTTGAACGTGGTAGACGTGTTTGTGGAAGGGGTGATTGGTAGCGCCTTTAATCTTCCATTCCTGTACACTACCTGCGGGGACCGTGAAGGTCGGAACGTTACCGTCAAACTTATCTCCATTGATTGTACGGGCTCCCATACTAACATTACGAGTTTCAACCTGAGTTTCAGCCCGAAGGTCTCGTAAATATGGCGGACGTATGGCAGACCAGGTGCTTCCCGAAGCGCCGTTATCATAAGGTCCGACAGCTAAATCGGCAGGCAAGGCGGCGTCGGCGTAAACATTGGCAACGGGCTTCCCATCGACCGAGATGGTTGAATCAGCACTACACCTCACGGCCAGGTCGGCACGAGAGGCGCCGGTCAGGTCAATGGAGCTTGTTGGGAGGTCCAAAGGTGCAACTGTTCGCCATACACCGTCACGAGACAGAAGAGCCACATCACATCCGGGAACAGACACGGTTTTAACCTTGGCGCCGTGGTCAGCAAGCAAAAGGCGCCAGCGCTGCCATTCATTTGCGGGCATACACATGTTCCCCAGCGCCCGGCCGTTCACCGTCCAGCCAGGTGAAAGTGTGCCGGACATGAGAGTGTCGCCACCGGCCCCGGCAGCGCCGGGATCAAGAAAACCGACAACAAGCTCACGTTCCGTCATGCCGGCAACGCCCTGCGGTATACCGTCATTGGAATCGTCAACAATAAGCAGACCAAATGCACCGCCTGCTACCTGCAGATAAGTTGAACCATGGTGATGAGGGTGGTACCAGAGTGTTCCACCCATATGGTTAGCCGGAACTTCATACACATAGTCACCGCAGAAACCGCCGTTAATGAGGCGTGTCACATCATCAGCAGGAGTTTCAGGTGATACGTGAAGACCATGGGTGTGAATGTTGGAAATATTGGGATCCTTTAAGTTGTTATGCTCCGGACTGGGTTCTGCATAGGGCAGCAGGTTCTTAAATGTCAGGACATAAGTTTCTCCCGGTATCATGTTGAGCGTCGGGCCGGGGATAGTAAAGTTTCCGCCCGCCTGACGATAGGCGCGTGTTGTAAAAGTATCACTGCCGATGTTCAGGCTAGCTTCACCCAGTTCCAGAGTGCCGCTCCAATAGCCCCCTGCATCCGTCCACTGGAAAGCAGGCGGTTCTTCAATAACGTTCGAACTCGGGCATACTCCTGCCAGAGCGCTCCCTGTAAGTAAAAGCGTTAACACGCCTATAATGCTGGTTAAAGTTTTCATTTCTTGTCCTCCTTTGCTTGTTAAGTGTAAAATCAATGCAATTTTTTGAGCTTTTGTCATCAGACAGTTGCCGGATAATATCAAAAATCAGAATTGCACTGTACAAGCTGCTTTTATTTTAGATATTTGGATAATACAATGTTTCACATATTGTGGCCTAACAGGGAGGAACTCCTTACTGAATGAATTTGCCACAATCGATACGACCCTTACAAAAACCACCTGTTTTGTTCAAAGCTGAATGATTGGATACTGAAAAAAATGATTAAAAAAACAGAACACTTTAATGATTGAACTCATTCCTATTTAACTTCTCTCATTTTTTATGAATTACTTCTCTTATGATCAAGCAATGGTTGGAAAACTTCATTTTTTTGGTCTTACGATTCACCCCCCTTCCCCAAAAATTAAAAGCCGGGCATACCCTGAAATTCATTTTTCGGCAGTTTATCCACCTTAAAACTATCCGCCACTTTCCGCCCTTACATCCAGGAGCCTGTCGGACTTAGGGCAATTAACTCTCACTGAGAGTCTACTCTATCATTTTGTTATGTCAAGACAGATATTGCACTTTTGCATTTTTTGCCGGGAACATTCAGCTTTTAAGTGCAATAATAAAAAAGGGGAGACTGTAAAATTGGTAAATGGAATACTGCTGCCTAAGCCCTTATTTTGAGCGTAAAAAGAGCGGCTTTATTTCCTCTTGTCAAGGGGGCCGGAGGGGGTATCTCCTGGTGTTTTTTTCAACCACCCCTGGCCCCTACCCTCAAGGGGCATAAATCCATTATCAAGGCGGGGAACTTGTAACTCCCCTCCTGTTTCAGGAGGGGGCGGGGGTGGTAAAACCCGGCACATTAACTAATCTCTATTTTTGCATTGGCTTTCATTCTTCAAGCCGGGTGATGCTTTTTATTAATGTGAGAAAAGCCGAGATATGAAAAAAACAAAGATAAGGAAAATTATGACAGCATAATGCCTTCCTTCCATTTTAAAGAGCTGCTTGCCTTCTTTTGGGGGGTTGAAACGCCGCACAGGATCAGCCTCTGTCTCTTCAACAGGAAGGGTTTTGATAAGCGCTCTGGATTCTTCAAATGCAATTTCAGGAACAAGAACAAGGAAGGAAACACCCGGAACAGGAACGGGTGCAATGGGAATAGGAAGATGTAACCCTACCATGGTATCCTCACGGATAAAAAAGGGGATACCCGCCTCCTTCAGGGCATCTTTAACCATCTCCAGTTCATAAATCTTATCTGTTTTGAAGGCGACTATGTTGGTCATGGTTTCTCTTCAGGGGGAACTTTAAAGGGGAGCCCCTGCCCTATTTACCCTTAAAGTAGCCTGTCCCCATAATTCGATTCAGCTTGGCTTTTGGGGACTATATCGCCCTTTTTAGCCTCAAAAAAGTGAATATATCTCTTAAATCCGCCCTATATTAAGACCTTATCGTTTATTTATCAAGTACTTGGCATGACGACCCCAAACTGGCACTATCGCCTGTATGGGCAGTACGGGCTTTAAATGTCCGGAGCTGTGAATTAAAGGTCCGGACATTTCCTGCAAAAGACCGGAGCTTTTTTGCCGTGTTAAAAAGAGCATTTTTTATCGCTCTAAAATGCATTATTTTAAGTGAAATTTTTTTCTCACTTTTTCATTGCTTTTTTAAAGCCACTTAAGCATAATTATTTATGGAGGCTTTGTCGACGTAAGTTGGCATTGCCTTTTTTATTGTCAAAAAAAAACTATTTCATCTTTTGTCTTTTTGTTCTCAAATCGTTCAATAAAACAAAACTCCATATAGCATGTTCTGAGCCCCTGTTTTCACGGCTCGTTTTATATCGCAGTGTGCAAATCTGCTCTGCAAGGCCATCCAACTCTGTTCGTTTTTCCCTTTTCATCCCAGGCAACCTTACGCCCCATGCTGTAATATAGGCCACAATATCGGCAATCTGTACCGCTGTTGTTAAATGGCTATGCACGAAAAAGGGCTCAGGGATAACTAAAGACGAACGCATGCGCCCCTTTGCCGTTTCCCTGAAATAATGAGTCATCTGGTCCAGCAGCAGATGACACTGCGACTTGTCAAGTTCATCAAAAGCAACCAGACCCTGTGGTTCACCTCTTTGATCTTCAAGGAAGTAGTAAAAACGTTCAAATAAAAAAGCGTAGTCTTTCCTCAAAAATCCCTTGCCCTCGGGGCGTTTCGCGTCACGGTCTACAATACTGGCAAAGGCTTTTACACGATAGTTTGCACATAATTCCAGTAAATGCTCTACAAATGCAATTTTAGCCTGACACAGTGCTGTTAATTCAGATTTTGTAGCGCCGCTGCCGTCTTTCCCCAATGATTTCTGACCTTTTATAAGGCATTGCTGCGCCAGTTGTGTTCTTTCAGTCGACTTAATGTCAGGCAGTTGAGAGGCAATTTTGAATGTCTTCTTCTTGAGCAGTTTCTTTGCCTTCAACTCCAGAAGCCCGCCAAAACCTCATAAGGTGATTCCCTGAGATCATGTCCACTTTCATCCATGAAAAGGAGATAGCTCATGCCACCTCCTCCATTTTGCGCCCGGCCTCTCCTATTGAGATTTCACCGGCGAGGAGTTTGGGGAGAAGCACATCCCTAATAGTTGCAAGAGATTTGTTTTCCTTGAAAACCACACCCGGTGGAAATTCGTCGTCAATAGAGGACGCATCACCATAATATGGGAGATCGAAGGAAAAAGCCTTTCTCGAATCGGCCAACTGCTTCAAGGTAGCTTCTCTCTCTCTTCTTCTTTCATTTTATTCCTGATCATGCAATCGCCATTGCATTGCAAGGTCTCATAGCTTTCAGCCTTCCCTGCCCACTCAAGTTCGAAAAGCTTGTTTGCCAGTGAAACGAGTGTATCTCCATCGGGTGTATAATTCATCTTTTCAATTTCAGGTATGAGATAACAGTTATAATAAACGCCCATCTTTAAGTCCTCCCTTGATTTGTAAATTTATTTTAAAACCTTCTTTTTGAGCTCAAAATGGTGCTTCTAAAGGCTGAAAAGAGTCTTTTTTAAAGCCATTACTATTAAATATCAACTACTTAACTTGGTCCAACCCTGCTGGTCCATCAACCTAAACCAGTACCCAAAAAGTGTTACCCATGTCTATAGGTTAAAGTGTTACCTATCTTTGGGTTGAACAGGTGGTAAACTAATCCTCCTGAAAGAGCTATTTAACTCTGAAAGGAGTCCCAATGCACCACAACTAATTCCCCTATATATAGCTTCGCAGAATGGGTGCAACCCATCAAAACAATTTTTCAATTCGGGGCTAAGGTCTTTGTTCCTGAATTCAGGATTTAAGGCACTGCCCCGTTACTTGCTGCTGTTATACAGTGAAAACTTAATAATGCAGATGTGCGGTAGGTGTGACCCTTTATTTCTCTTTATTTATACCTCGATACTTTTAACCGAATGAAACAAACCATACATTGTGGTGTATGGTATTTGAATCTCTTTATTTTGAATATTAACAAGTGCTTTTCCTTCACGCTGTTTCTGCTTCCAGATAAGCTTATATCGAACGACTTGCCCCGGCCCTGCCTCTATCCTAACCTTTACTCTTCGTGTAATCTGTTCCCCAATCTGAATACCAATAGATTTTGTCAAATTTTTTTTCACCTCTGTTTCAACAAGAGTCCATAAGCTGCTTTTTACAAGACCAGACATAGTTTGAACCTTATCTAATCGAAATGAATTGATAACAGTTCTTGTAAATTCATGCTCACTCACGATTGGGCTTGACCCATGACTGTTGTCCAGGGGGATTTCTTCTTCGGTTAAAATTACTTCCTTTTCACTTATTAGATTATCCGCAATAAACCGAAAGTCGTTGATATCAATATTTAGCTGATGATCACCTCGTTCTGATTCACTACCGAGTGATTGATTCTCGACCTTATTCATCTGCCGAAAAGAGTATTTAGCAATCTTGATCGAAAACCATATGAATAAAAATACGATGGTCAAGATTATAACTTCCGGCATGCCAATTCCAAACATACATGACCTCCGTTTAGTACAAACAAGTAATGATTCAGTTTCTGAAGCTTATCAAAAAAAGGCAACTGAATATTAAATAGTTCTTTTTTCTTTTACTCTAATTTTTTAATAAAGCATATCCCCTGACCCTAAATATAAAAAAAGCCCAAAACCGTTACCGGTCCGGGCTTTCTACTTTTCCGTTAATATAAACTCTCTCCCCCATTTGCTTATCCCCCATAACATTTGTTTTCTTATACCTCAATCATTTCTGATTGTAAATATCTTTTGTTCTAAATGGAACTTTTGAATTCAGGACTCAAGACACGGCCTCATTCCTTGCTGCTCTTGTCCAGTAAAAACTTAATAATGCAGATGTGACCATCTATTCCTTTCTTAAAGTCCATAAACCGTTGTTCAATCTATTTGTTTGTATTCTTGTTAATCAGTTGATTGACGCTCTCTCACCATATCCAGAAAATCCGCAACATCGAAAAGCCAAGTTTGCTGCTCAGGCTTGTATGTACTGTGCAGTAATGAAGGCACAACAAGCTGAAGTGAGTTTGATTGCATTTCGCTCGTCTGGTTTTCACTAATACCCGGCTCCATTGTCAGAAGATGCTTCTCATTTATTCTCGCAGCTTCCGACAAGACCTGACGCCATCTGTCCTTACAGGATGACTTTACACCCAGCATGGAAAGGCGACAATCAGGGAATTCAGGATAATGGTATTTATCAATGTCCGGGAAAATAAAATCAGGTTTTGCCCTGTTCTCTGTTTCCTTGTTCCTAGAATAACTAAGGTTATGTGAAATAAAAACTTGCTCAAGATGGTTTTCAAGTGCATGGCCGACACGTGATTTCCGTCGGTTCTGAACGCTTAGCGAAAAGCTGATAAAGGCATCAACATCATCGCCATGGGTGCCAAATCCTTCTCTTAGTCGTTCTGTCACCAGATGTCGTTCAAAGGTTCTGAAAAGCAGTTCTTCCTGATCCATCCACTGGACAAGGGCGGTATCAGGGTTGTCTATCGGTGAAACTTCAGGTAAGGTTTCCTGGGCGAATGCCGAGAAAACTCTGGTTTTGGGAAATGCCTTACCAAACCTGTCCAGCATTACATCGAGCCAGTTTTCCGCTTCTTCAATGATCTCGATACCAAGATTTTCCAGTATGATACGTGAGGCATAGTTAAGCGTTTCGTCATCATCAACATCTCGGACAATGAATTTCGTGAAGAGTTCTTCCTCGACAATATCAAAAAGCCACATGAGCTGTTGCTCGTAAGTGCTGCCAGCCTCTGCCATCATGACTACAATGTTACCATCCGGTTCGCGGGCAACAATTATCAGATCTTCTGGATTGATGTACTCTTGTACAAGGGTGACTTCGGCATGGTAATATAGACGGTATTCCGGTGACCGATGGGGCTGGTTTTCCCTGGAATCATACCAGCTAAGATCACCTTGTTGACTGATAAGGCCATCATCATGAATATCGGACAGATGAATAAATGTGGCTGAAAACTCATGGCGTTCCGTCCCAAAAAGCTCCCTAAATGCACCTATCCCTTGAAACTCATGACCATGGGAGGTTTCGGGGTCAACTTCTGTAGCAGACAATCTTTTGAAGCCAAATCCTGAAAAATATTCACACAGCTTTCCCTTTATCATTCACATTCCCCCTTATTTCACCTGCAAGCTCATCTGACTCAAGCCAAGCTGCAGCCTTGTTAATGACTTCTTCCAATGGACGTTTCTCCCGGCCCTTTAGAGCACA
>Ga0224514_10000028_pt1 | contig 62783 bp, 73 predicted proteins | sample SF_May12_sed_USG_3_FD_169107 | JGI IMG/M metagenome (GOLD analysis project Ga0224514, IMG submission 169107) | Sediment microbial communities from San Francisco Bay, California, United States - SF_May12_sed_USGS_24 | ecosystem: Environmental > Aquatic > Marine > Sediment | place: USA... | reverse complement strand
ACAAAGAAAACGCGGCATTACGCGAGCAACTCAACAAGCTGGATAACCGGACCCGCGCACAGGCCGGCCGACTCTATGACAGCATCTCATGGGCCATTAATCAGGGCAGTGTCTATGATCTGAACGAGGAAGCATTCAGTGACCGTCGTCTGGCAATCGTGCAACAGCTGGTCACCCGCTTGCAGTCACTCGGCTTCAGGGGTGTGGTACAGATGGAATCCCACCTGGGAAAATTCTGCCTGGTCGGCGATGCCGTCGATGGTTACTACCTCGCACCGGATGACCTCCCGGCCACACAATGCTCCCTGATCGGGCACCCCCTGCAGGAACTGCCGGCCCTGGGTCAGCGCCAGTCGATTGCGTTTGCCAATTTCCTCGACACCTCCCCCCTGCTCGCAAACGGCGACATTCGCATCGATATCATGCCCTACCGGTTCAGTCGTCCGCGCTTCAACTACCCGCCGCAACGCGAGGACATCAAGGCGTTGCGATGGAACCGTATTGCGGCAGCGAACAACCGGGTCAAGGTCAGGCTGATCCCGGACAAAGAGTAGTTGCAGCAGAGAAAACGGCGACCGAAGTCGCCGTTTTCAGTGAGCTTGATAAATGCTATCAAGGTGCCGGCGGGAAAGGATAATCCGTCGTATCGTTAGGGATAATTGTGACCGTTGCCTCGGCCAGGAATGCCACGGTTGCGGCGTCATCATCAACAGCCGGATCATCCGCCGCCGCATCACAGGTGAATGCAATGTGATAGTCGCCCTCAGACAGGAAAGAAACGGTATAGGCATAAACACCATCATCCGGAACCAACACTGAGGTAATCGGGTCCGGACCACCACCCTCTCCGTCTTCATCATCAGGTGCATCGACAGTCCCGCCAAAGAAAACGTAAACTGCCCCACTGCATAAACCCCCGGCAAAGAAGGATGCATCAACATTACCTGTCAATGTTCCAACCAGCGAGTTGTCGACAATGCGCAGCGCCGGTCTCAACAGGTAATCACTACTGCCGACCGGATCATGTACCGACTTGCGCAGATCAAAGTCAACGGTAAAGTCTGCACTTCCGCCTGCCGGGACAACGAAACCCTGGTTCAGTTTCAACCCGCTTTCAGCACCACTGGGAATTTGCAGCTCAAATTCTTCGCCATTCACCACGATGTATGAATCACGCACGTTCGGACTGGCGTTCACCATAAACCGCAACCAGCTGTACTCGCCAGAGGGGACCGTTTCATTATCAAGGATCAGTTCCGAGACTCCGCCATTAAGCGCCAGCAAGTCGATCTGGCAGGAGGCCGGATCAAGGCTGCACTGCTCGGTAAAGTCATAGGTGATAAGTTCGCCACTGGCCGGCTGCAGTTCGACACCAAAAAACTCGACCACAACATTATCCGCATTGTCGACTGCCGCATCTGTAATCGCGACTGACAGTGACCCGGTAGATGCCCCGCCTCCGCCACAACCAGTCAGCGCCAACCCCAGCACGGGTGCCACAAGTATTCCAGCTAACGTCAAATCTGTTGTTTTCATATTCATACCTCGGGTTATGGACTCATGGCATTACCCTGTCGCCATGTTCGCGGTCCACTCTAGCAACGCGTGGCGGGCAGTAATGTGATGCAGTTCATAACCGTCCCTCCATTAATGGCGGTTACTAAACCGTCATTAATGGAGTGATGAATATTTGTTTTATTAGTGTGTTACAGACTTTTCGTTAGACGATACAGCAGATAACAGGCGCGGCCACGCCAGCAAGGTATAGGGCATGGCACCCGGGGCATCGGCCAGCTGTGCGCCTGCCCATCGCGCGGTGCGCAAGGCCTTTTCGGTGTAGTCGGATTTACCGGTGAAGTTGCCCAGGTCCAGTAACACATGCACGGCAATGCCATTCCCGGCCACTGTCGCCCCATCGTTGAGAGATTTGTCACGCAGCCATAACTCCGTGCTGGCCGTGGTGGTAAAAAAACCGCCGTGCCTCTCGTCCCAGAAACGTTCGACCTGTGCGTCCACCAATTGTTGTGCATGACGCAGCCAGCGCTTTTCACCGCTTACCCGGTAAAGGGCCAGCAACCCTTCAGCAAAGGCGGCATGGTCCCGGTTGAACCCCGGCACACCGCGCACCCCGCCGCGCCAGTCGCGAAACAATTGCCCGCTCTTTTCATCATAAAGTTCATCGAGCACAAACTGCGCGGCCTGCCTTGCGGCAGTAACATAACGTGGCTCACCGAGCAGGCGCCCGGCCATCGCCAGCGCCGTAATCTGGTAACCGTTCCAGGCCGTCACCACCTTGTCATCGACCGGAGCCGGGGCGCGCCCGCGGCGCGCCGTCAGTAATCGCCTGTCCAGCTCGACATTACGTTCGCGCACGGTACCGGGATCTACCTTGAACCGCGCTGCCAGCCCATTGTCATCAAGCGCGCGCCACAACACATTGCGGCCCTGCAGTTCACCCAGCGGATCACTCAGGGCGTTACCATGTTGCTTGATGCCATAACGCGCGATCGTCCATTCGCGCAACGCGTCATCCGGCAGGGCCTGCTCCAGCTGCTGCAGGGTCCATGTGTAATACGCCCCTTCCTGCATATGGCCGTCATCACCGTCGGCAGGGCTGTCGGCCCCCAGCGCGGAATAGAATCCGCCCCGCGTATCCCGCATCTCGGAAAGCGTGAAGTCCAGCGTGCTGCGTGCGCAATCGGCATAGTGCTCCGCCTTGTTGTGGCGCCAGGCCGCCAGGCAGACGCGCACCATCAACGCCTGGTCGTAGAGCATCTTTTCAAAATGCGGCACACGCCAGCCGAAGTCCGTGGAGTAGCGATGGAAGCCGCCCGCCAACTGGTCAACAATACCGCCGGCCAGCATGTGATCCAGTGTTGTCAGCGCCATCGTTACGCTGGCCGGATCATCGTCAGCGAGCAGCAACAACAGACGTGCCGGCTGGGGAAACTTGGGGGCGGCTCCGAAACCGCCCTGCAGTTCATCAAAGCTGGCGGCATAGTCACGACGCGCCGCGACCAACGGCGCCATATCCAGCTCCTTCAGGGCTTCAACAGGATCACTCAGCTTGCGCAATGTCTGCACGGCATGAGCTGCAGTTTTTCTCACCCCCTCCTCGTCTGCCCGCCACATCAACGCCAGCTGGCTCAACATTGATTTGAAACCCGGCTGGCCACGACTGGCCTCTGGAGGGAAATAGGTACCCCCAAGAAACGGCGCCCCTTCAGGCGTTGCCCATACCGACATCGGCCAGCCGCCCTGCCCCCGGGTCAGGGTGACGTATTGCATATAGGCGGCGTCCAGGTCAGGGCGCTGTTCCCGGTCAATCTTGATCGGAACGAAATATTCGTTCAGCAGCCCGGCAATGTCCGGATTCTCGAACGATTCACGCGCCATCACGTGACACCAGTGGCAGGTGAAATAACCGATGGAAATGAACAGTGGCTTGTTTTCGCTGCGTGCTTTCTCAAAGGCAACCTCACCCCAGGGATACCATTCGACCGGGTTATCGGCATGCAATAGCAAATAGGGGCTGGAGGCATCGGCCAGCCGCCAGCCACCGCTCTTCAACTGCTCCGCCAGGCCAGCGTTCGTAAAGCTGATGCACAGACACAGGATAGCCACGGCGTTGCGCGGCACAGCCATCAACCGCCATGTTACGGGGATTACACGCATCAGGATAACCCTCCAGCCAGGAAACTCAGTGAATATCGCTATAACAGACAGCAGCAGGTCCGCCAGGTTTCGCACCCTCCGCGGTTACCCAAACTGGTAGTGCTTGCGTATCGGCAGCGTAATATCCCAAACACAGCTCAAACCGGCCGGGAAGGTGACAAAGTCACCGGCAACAATCCGCACCGGTTCGCCCCCGGCCGGGGTGACCGTCACCTCGCCCGCCAGGATGTAGCAGGATTCCGTGACATCGTAAGTCCAGTCAAAACACGAGACTTCCTTTTCCCAAACCGGCCAGTCAAATACACCGCGACTTTCCAGTTGCGCCCGTTCAGGTTCGTGCTCGATATCGATCATGATTTGCTCCGCAATAAAAGGCTCTCAATCGCTAGCGACGAAAGAACAGGTTGATGACAAGACTCAGCACGATACTGATCACGATCATGGAGGTGATCGGGATGAACACGGTACCGTGCTCACCCTCCCTGCGAATGTCCCCTGGCAGGTTGCCAAACCAGCCAAGCCACCCCGGTGCCCAGCTGTAAATGATGCCCAGCAGGACCAGCGCGACACCAGCAATGATCAGTGCTTTCCCGATCATGCCCAGCTAACCGGCAAGGCCCAGCGCGGCACGCGCATTCGAGGTGGTTTGCAGTGCCACGTCGGTGACCTCCTCGCCGCGCACCTCGGCCAGTGCCGCCAGGCAATACGGAAGATACTCCGGGCTGTTGCGTTCGCCGCGGTGCTGCACGACCGTCATATCCGGCGCATCTGTCTCCAGCACCAGCGCTTCCAGCGGCAGCGCCCTGGCCAGCGCCCGCAGCTTGCTGGAACGCTCAAATGTCAGCATGCCGCCAAATCCCAGCCTGAATCCCAGCTCGATATACCGGTTTGCCTGCTGCAGGCTGCCATTGAAAGCATGACAGATGCCGCCGGGCACCCGAATCCGCCGCAGCGTTGCCAGCACGTCATCATGCGCCTTGCGCACGTGCAGGATGACCGGCAGACCGGCCGTGCGCGCGATTTCCAGTTGCGCCTCGAACAACTGCTGCTGCCGCTCCCGGTCCAGCCCGTCGAGGTAATAATCGAGGCCAATCTCACCCACGGCAACCGGGCTGTGTTGCACAAGCAGGGTTTCCAGATGCGCCAGATGTGTGTCCCGGTGCTGATCAAGATAGACCGGGTGCAGACCCAGCGCAGGATACAGGCACGCATCGGTATTGCAGAAGTCCAGCAGCGCATCCCAGCTACAGGCCATCACACCCGGAACCACGATCCCGTCGACGCCATTGTCACGGGCGCGCGCCAGCACCGCATGGCGGTCTTCTGAAAATGCCTCCACATCGAGGTGGCAGTGGGTATCGATCAGTTCCATGCATCGATTGTAAGCGGACTGTGGATTTACGCCCAGCCGTTTTCTGGTATGTTGCCGACATGACAACACCGGATCCCGACATCACCCCTGCCAGCGCCGATTTCGAGCGCCGCTTTGGCGGCATTCGGCGACTGTATGGTGCACAGGCACTGGATAATTTTCGCCAGGCCCACGTGTGCGTGCTGGGCATCGGGGGCGTTGGCTCCTGGGCCACCGAGGCACTGGCACGCTCGGCAATCGGCCAGCTTACGCTGATCGACCTGGACCATGTGGCCGAATCCAATATCAACCGGCAACTGCCTGCGCTGACCGATACCCTTGGCATGTCCAAGGTACAGGTGATGGCGGAACGGATCGGACAGATCAATCCTGAATGTACGGTGCACGCAACCGAGGAATTCCTGACTGTCGAGAATCTCGAGTCATTGCTGGCACCCGGGTTCGATTACATCATCGACTGTATCGACGGCTTTCGCACCAAGGCGCGGCTGATCTCACATTGCAAGCGCAACAAGCAGCGCATCATCACGGTGGGCGGCGCCGGCGGACAAACCGATCCGGGCCGTATCCGCGTTGCCGACCTCAGTCGCACCGAACACGACGCCCTGTTTTCCAAGACCCGCAAGCTACTGCGCAGTGATTACGGCTTCCCGAAAAACCTGAAGCGGCGTTTTGACGTACCCTGCGTATACTCGGAGGAGAACCCGGTGTTTCCTGGAACCGATGGCACAATCAGTGGCGCCAAACCCGACCACCAGACCCTGGGTGGGCTGACCTGCGCAGGCGGACTCGGCTCCGCCATGCCGGTGACCGCCACCTTCGGGCTGATCGCCGCGGCACATGTTTTGCGAAAACTTGCCAGCTGAATACAACGGCAGGGGATCAAACACCGTTTCCGGCATCATCGTGCGTCAGGCAGCTTCACCGGCATAACCAAATTCGGCCAGCCATTCCCCGCGTCGGTAGTCGAGCGTCAACCAGTGCGGGAAGTAGCGCTCCGGTCGCACGATCGGCATGTCACGCACCGGCGGATTATCGCGCGGCACGTCACGGATGGCACAGCTCTGCGTCATCACCGGCCGAAAACTGATGTGCAGCTTGTCGCTCACCGGAATGGCATTCACACCCTTGAAGTCATCGCGCACATAGACGCGCTTGCGAATCAGGCAACTGAAATAAAGCTCCATTTCCAGCAACAGTGCATCGGCACGCCGTTCCAGTGCCCGCTTTGCCGCCTTGCTGAGTGCGACCCGTAACGACTTGCCGTTAACGGTGACAGTGTGATTCATCGGTACACCCGCATAACCCGTGGTAACTGGCGGGACAACAACAATTCGTGAAAGCGCAGGAAGGCGCTGTTACTGAACACTGCCAAATCCCGGATCGGCACTACCGGGAGGCGCTTCCAGACCGGCAATACGGCAGCCCTGTGTAACCGGACCACCGGGGAATAACGTGTACAGGTATCTCATACCACCCAGGCTGTGGAAATGTTCTTCCAGTGCATCATGGAGGTCCCGGGAGTTGATGCTCGGTGTGTCGGCATGACGTGCGAAATATTCCTGCAGGGCGCGTACAGCTTCCCAGTGTGATTCATCAGGCACAACACCGTCTGCCTGTGCCGCACTCGATGCTTCCGCCCGGGTCCAACCGTCCGGGGCATGCGGAAAACCCGGTATTGCCGCCCCGTTCCCACCGTTGCTGTTCATCACGCGCGACCTCCTCTGTAGTGGCCGTGGCAGTTTTTACTGCCATCTGACTAACAGGGTAGCTGCCATTACCGGATCAGGCAAGCCAGCGGCTCACAGCAGGTAGCGACCACCCGAGGCAATGGCAATCACCAGCATACCCAGCACCAGGTTGGCGCCGACCAGCCCCCGGATCTGCGCCAGTTGCTTGCCACCTGCCTGCCAGTCGGCCGTCGCTACCGCCTGTTTCAGACGTTTATAGGGCGCAAAAAACACGTGCAGGAAAAGCAGCATCATGACGTAACCGCTCCAGACCATGATATGCACGTGCAGGCCAACGGCGTCAAAACCGCCATAGAACACCAGCACCATCCAGTAACCGGTTGCCAGTATCGTGGCAATCGCGGCGAACACCCAGGGAAAGAAGCGGCCAAACACACCGGCCCAGAGTGTCAGGCGCTGCGGCGGTTCCAGCAGAGACGCCGCAGTCGGGCGCAGCACCATGTATGCGAAAAACATTCCCCCCACCCAGACAACTGCGGCCAGCATGTGTAGCAGCAACGCAAATCCCATCATTTCATCTCCATCGATCAATTATTGTATTCAGCCCGGAATGCGCATTGTACAATGCAAACTGTACAAGTTACCGCGCGAGAAGGGAAAACCACCCCATGACAGCCAGCGAAACCGAGCAAGTCCATATCAGCCAGTCTGTCGCCATTCTGATCGACGGCAACAACATCGAGCGCAGCATTCACTCGGAGACCAACAAGCCCAACACCATGCTCAATTTCGACACCCTGGTGCCGCGACTGCTAGGCAACCGCGGGCTCAACCGGCTGGTGTATTTCCGCGAAGGCAAGCAGATCTCCTCCAAACTGCAGGAACGCCTGCATGCCAATTACCATGGCTCGGTACGCCCCTGCCACAAGAGTGCAGACATTCCCCTCTCCATCAAGGCGACACAACTGGCCAACAAGGTCGACACCATCATTATCATGTCGGGCGACTCCGACTACGTGGAACTGGTCAGCCACCTGAAATCTGAAGGCGTGCGCGTGGAAATCGCCGCAGTACCGGCCACCACCTCAAGACTGCTGGTAGAGGAAGCGGACTATTTTCATGGAATCACCCGGGACGACTGGTTCACCCTGGAGGTCAAAAAGAAATCCACACACCCCCGCACCCCCCGCAAACCCAGGCCACCGGCAGATCCTGCTCCCGACAGCTGAGTTTTGCCGGCACACTGGCCATTAGCGCTCTACCGTCCCTGTCCGCTCAATCAGCCGCAGCTTTTCGACGCGCCCGAGTTTCTTGATATCAGCCTCGCGTCGGCTCGCCGAGCTGCGTGTGTGCCCCGCTTCCAGGTACACCAGCTGTTTTGGCTTACGGCCCCTAAAATACTTGGCACCCTGCTTGCCGCCGTGCTGTGACAGGCGCCGCTCGATATCATTGGTGATCCCGGTGTAGAGCGAATTATCCGTACAAAGAATGATGTATACCTGCCAGTCCATAGCGGCAGTTTCCCGTTAAATTCCGTCAATTTCAAACAATGTCCACAGCTGTGCTAATATTCGCGGCCAATTTGAGATTGAATAGTACAGCCAAGACACAGGAGTCCAGCGATGCAGATTGAGAACAACCGGGTGGTCAGCCTTTCCTACACCCTGAAAGACAATGATGACAATGTTATCGATCAGTCCGACGATGGCAGCTTCTGCTACCTCCACGGCGCCAGCAATATCATCCCCGGCCTGGAAAACGCACTGGCTGGCAAGGCCGCCGGCGACGAACTGTCAGTTTCCATCCCCCCCGAGGAAGGCTATGGCGTACGTGACGATGCGCGCATCCAGGACGTGCCACGGAACATGTTCCCCGCAGAACAGGAAATCCAGGCCGGCATGCAGTTCAATGCCCAGAGCCCGGAAGGACACTCCATCGTGGTTGTTGTCGCGAAGGTCGAGGAAGACACCGTGACGGTAGATGGCAATCACCCGCTCGCCGGCGTACAGCTCAACTTCGATGTCAGGGTGATGGAGATTCGCGATGCCACCGCCGAGGAACTCGAGCACGGCCACGTACACGGCCCGCACGGACATGCGCACGACTGATTATCCGCGCGTATGAAAGCTGCCGAGTTGAAAAAGGGCATGGTCATCGATATCGATGGCCGCAACATCATTATCAAGACACTGGATGTGCAAAGCCCGTCATCGCGCAGTGGCAGCACGCTGTACAAGGTGCGCGGTCTTGATATCGTCAGTAAAACCAAGTACGAAAACCGCTTCAAGGGTGACGAGATCATCCAGCCGGTTGAGTTCAACCGCCGGCCGGTGCAGTACCTGTACCAGGATGCCGACGGCTGCACCTTCATGGACAGGGAAAATTACGAACAGTACACCCTGGCAACGGATACGCTGGAAGAAGAACTGCAATACCTCGGTGAGGATCTCGATGGCATCCTTGCCATGATTGCCGACGGCGCCATCCTCGGCATCGAACTACCAGCCACCGTGGTGCTGGAAATTGTCGACACCGCGCCGGGCATGAAGGCCGCCTCGGCCTCTTCGCGCACCAAGCCGGCCACGCTGAAAACCGGCCTGGTGGTACAGGTACCGGAATACCTCACTCCCGGCGAACAGATCAAGATCAACACCGGCACCGGAGAGTTTGTCTCGCGGGCGTAATCCCGGAAGCACGGGACAGCCTGGCTAGTTGATCTCCCCCATACGTCCCATTTGATAATCCTTGATGGCCTGCTCGATCTCGGCCCTGGTGTTCATCACGAACGGTCCGTGTTGCACCACTGATTCATTCAGTGGCACACCACCGAGCAGTAACAACTGTGCTTCTCCTTCAGCCGATGCAGGCAGGGACAGCGACAGGGCGTTGCCATCACCCAGTACCCCCATCTGACCATCCAGCAACCGGGTTCCCGCCACCTCGGCCGCACCCTGGAACACGTATGCCAGGCCGTTATGATCGGCCGGCAACGCCTGGCTGACGCTCGCCCCCGGTTGCAGAATCCAGTGCTGGTAGACAATCGGTGTGTGCGTATCAATGCGCGCCGTCACACCCAGCGACTCTCCGGCGATTACGCGTACCCGTGCCAGCCCGTCGTCACTGACTACCTCGGGAATCTGCGTGGCCGCAACCTCCTGGTAACGTGGCGCCGTCATCTTCAAGCGCGCCGGCAGGTTTACCCAGATCTGGAAGCCGTGCACCCGACCACCGGCCTGCATGATGCGCTGCGAGGGCAGCTCCGAGTGCACCACCCCGCGCCCTGCCGTCATCCACTGCACATCGCCAGGGCCGAGCTTGCCGGCATGGCCAGCTGAATCGCGGTGCTCAAACTCACCATCGAGCATGTAGGTTACCGTCTCGAAACCACGATGCGGGTGATCCGGGGCACCAACCGCCTCACCCGGCCGGTAATCCGCCGGCCCCATCTCGTCGATAAGCAGGATCGGGTCGACCCTGCGCATACCTGCCGACGGCAATGGCCGCCGCACCTGGAAACCGCCGCCTTCCAGCTGCCGGCGTGCAGTAATGACCTCACGAATGGCTCTGTGCATATTCCACCTCCGTCTTGTCTCCAGGCTGGCCGTGATATTCCGGCAGTCAGCTGTCGGAAATGAGGCCTTGCAGTTATTCTCCGCAATCCGTGACCCCTGTGCGACGAAACAACTGCACCGCGTTTTCACAGCGAAGCTTGCGTGCGGTGTCTGACGGCATACCCTGCAGCCAGTGGCGATGGTAGTCCCAGAAGCGCCCCAGCTCTTGCCAACCGGTGTCATCCTGGTCCCAGGCATCGAGCTGCTCGACCGGCCAGACCGGGTCGGAGCCAACCATGAAACGCTCCGGATATGCGAGCAATAGCTCACGCCAGGCCGCTAACAGGTGGTTATCTCCTGATGTGACCGGATGGTTCACAAAGCGCCAGGAGTCGCGTGCAGCCAGCCCGGCCCAGACATTGTCACAGGCCTCCAGCACCTGCCTCACCTGCTGCGGCGCCAGGATGGCCCCGGCATGTGCCCACAGGATACGTGTATCCGGAAAACGCTCACACAATTGCAGCATGACATCCGGTTTGGAAAACTCCGTGTGAAGCATGATCGGCACATCGAATTCGGAGGCAAGCTGCATCAATGCCTTTAGCACGTGCATCGCATCAGGCTTCGGTGCAAAACCGCCGATCAGGTGCAGCTCGCCAATACCGTGATATAGCCCCGTCTCCAGTGCAGTCCGCGCACGCTCAACGACACTTTCATCGTGGATCCAGCGATGCCAGTCCCCACCACTGCGATACGGGCCGTAAATGGCCACAATCCGCTGCGGCGCCATCCGCACCAGTTCCAGTGCCAGTTCAGCGGGCGTGCCGATCACCACGCCCATTACAATGTTTTGTGCATCCAGAAAAGCAACGGCATCGGCCGGCGTGGTCACATCACGCTGGCTCCACTTGTAATGCAGGTGCATGTCAGCAACGGGGGGTTGCGCGAACAGCAACAATGGGCACAACAGCACCACAGCAAGCAGTCCCCTCACCCGCCGGCCTCCAGCGACTCCCAGCGCACATAACAGGTCTCCAGCTCGTTGCCCACGCTCTCCAGACGCGCCAGTGTCACGGCAATGGCATCAGCCTCCAGCTGGTAGAAACCGCTGGCATTGATCGCATCCTGCAACGCTGTCTGCTCCGTCTCCAGCGACTCGATGCGGGCCGGCAAGCCATCCAGTTCACGCTGGTCCTTGTATGACAGTTTCTTCGGCTTGTTGTCTGACACGGTTTTCTCTATTACCGGTCGTGATACGGGTGCCGTCGCTTTGGTTGCCGGCGCGGGCCTTGATTCGCGCTGACGTAGCCAGTCGGCATAGCCGCCGACATATTCTCCAACCACGCCGCCGTCCTCAAACACCAGTGTGCTGGTCACCACGTTATCCAGGAAGGCACGGTCGTGACTCACCAGTAGCAGCGTGCCGTCATAGTCCATCAACAACTCTTCCAGCAGCTCCAGTGTCTCGACATCCAGATCATTGGTTGGCTCGTCCATCACCAGCAGATTGGCGGGCCGGGCGAACAGGCGCGCCAGCAACAAACGGTTACGCTCACCACCGGACAACGTGCTGACCGGCGACTGCAGGCGTTCCGGCGGGAACAGGAAGTCGCGCAGGTATCCGGCCACGTGCCGGTCACGCCCGTTCACCCGCACACGTCGACTGCCCTCGGCAACACTGTCCATTACCGCCTTGTCCGGGTCAAGCTGACCGCGCTGCTGGTCGAAATAGGCCACCTGTTGACGCGTGCCACGCCGCACCCGGCCACTGTCTGGCTTCAGCTCACCCAGTAGTGTCCTGATCAGGGTGGACTTGCCTGCACCATTAGGGCCAATGATGCCAACCCGGTCACCACGCAGGATGGTGGTGGAAAAGTCACGCAAGATAACCTTGTCAGAAAAACTGACCGTGACATGCTCGGCCTCGAACACCAGTCGACCGGACTGCTCACCATAATCGAGGTTCAGATCGACATTACCGGAACGCACACGACGCTCACGACGCTGCTCGCGCAGGTCTTTCAGCGCACGCACCCGACCTTCATTGCGCGTGCGCCGCGCCTTGATACCCTGCCGTATCCACGCCTCCTCCTGCGACAGCTTCTTGTCAAACAGGGCATCCTGGCGCGCTTCCACCTCCAGCTGTCCCGCCTTGCGCCGCAGGTAGTCATCATAGCCACCGGGCCAGGAAGTCAGCTGGCCGCGGTCAAGTTCGATAACACGAGTCGCCAGCCTGCGTACGAAGGTACGGTCATGGGTAATAAACAGCAGCGCGCCCGGGAACTCCATCATGAAGTCCTCCAGCCAGGTGATGGCCTCGATGTCGAGATGGTTGGTCGGCTCGTCCAGCAGCAGAATGTCCGGCTCACACACCAGCGCACGCGCCAGCATGACACGACGACGCCAGCCGCCGGAAAGTGTATTGAATGACGCATCACCATCCAGGCCCAGGCGTGACAGCACGGTTTCCACGCGCTGTTCCAGTTGCCAGCCACCGGCCGCCTCGAGCGCCTGTTGCAGATCGGCAAGTCGTTGCAACGCGGCCGGCTCACGCGATTGCTCAAGCTGTGCAGCGGCATGATGGTAATCGGCAATCAGCCTGCCCTGCTCGGGCAGGCCACCGGCCACGATGTCGAACACACTCTCCCGGGAATCGAGCACGACTTCCTGTGCCAGGCTGGCAACACGCATGCCCGGGCGCAGCCAGACGCTGCCATCATCGACAGCATATTCGCCGCTGATCACGCGCAACAGGGAAGACTTTCCCTCACCGTTGCGCCCGACCAGGCAAACCCGCTCACTCTTGTACAATTCCAGGTCGACCGCTTCCAGCAGCGGACGGTGCCCGAAAGCAAGTGAAACCCCGTCAAGCCTGAGTAACGGCATGATCAGATAACGTTCAGGATAGTCATGGAAGTCATGGGGAGAGTTTACTTAATTCAGTACACATTAAGTAAACTCTCCCCATACAATCTAACCGGACTGCACATGCCTGAGTATAAGACTGGCCAACTCCGGTGCCGCACCGAGATAAGGCGCCAGCGTAATAGTGATGCCCGGGTATTCCGCGCGCACGATATCCACCTCACCGGGAATGTCTGTGACCACGTGGCGGCCGGCCGATAGAAAATACGGCATCACCACCACCTCACTGGCTCCGCCTGCTATCGCTGCGCGCAGTCCGTCCGGTATCGAGGGCTCGGCCAGTTCCAGGAAGGCGCAACTCACGCTTTCGAATGATGCGTCCACCTGGCTACCAAGCAGCCGCGCCAGCTCACGCACTTCATCATTGGACTCGGCACGACGGCTGCCATGCGCCACCACCAGCATTGATTTCATCAAAATACCCTCTATATACGCCGGGATTACAAGCCGGCCGTATGACAAACGTGGCAATGATAGCCATGGCCCCACATATATTCTTGCTGTTTTTCACCGTAATTGGGACGAGGACCCGGCAGAAACCCTGTCGATCGGACTTTTCCGTACCTGACAATACGCCTGGTGTCGGTTCTCTGTGTATAATCGCTGCCCTTTAACCCAAGCGCCCTTACGGGGCCGGCATTCCCATGATCAGCAAACTCAGAAATATCGCCATCATCGCTCACGTCGATCATGGCAAGACCACACTCGTCGACCAGTTGCTCAGTCAATCAGGCACATTGGGCGAACGTGCCGCCGTACCGGAACGGGTGATGGACTCCAATGACCTGGAGAAGGAACGCGGCATTACCATCCTGTCCAAGAACACCGCGATCCGCTGGGGTGACTACCGCATCAACATCGTCGACACCCCCGGTCATGCCGACTTTGGCGGCGAGGTGGAGCGGGTGTTGTCGATGGTTGATTCCGTACTGTTGCTGGTCGACGCCGTCGACGGCCCCATGCCGCAAACCCGTTTCGTCACCCAGAAGGCATTTGACCTCGGACTGCACCCCATCGTCGTCATCAACAAGATCGACCGGCCCGGCGCACGCCCCGGTTGGGTGCTGGACCAGACCTTTGACCTGTTCGACCGGCTGGGCGCCACCGATGAACAGCTGGACTTCCCGGTCATCTATGCATCCGCCCTGCAGGGCTACGCCGGTTATGAGCACGACCAGCTGGCCGACGACATGACGCCGCTGTTTGAAACCATCGTCGATAAGGTCGCCCCGCCAAACGTCGACCCGGAGGGCCCGTTCCAGTTACAGGTGATCACGCTGGACTACAGCAGCTACGTCGGTGTAATTGGTGTCGGCCGCATCAGCCGCGGCAAGCTAAAAACCAACATGCCGGTCACGCTCATAGACTCGGACGGCAAGACTCGCAATGGCCGGGTCGGACAGGTGCTGGGCTTCCTCGGACTGGAGCGCACCGAAGTACCTGAGGCACAGGCCGGGGATATCATTGCCTTCACCGGTATCGATAAGCTGAATATCTCCGATACGCTGTGCGATCCGGCCCATGTCGAGGCGCTGCCTGCGCTGAGTGTTGACCAGCCGACCGTCAGCATGACCTTCCAGGTCAACAACTCGCCGTTTGCCGGCAAGGACGGCAAGTATGTGACTTCGCGCAATATCCATGAGCGCCTGCAGCGCGAGCTGATCCACAATGTCGCATTACGTGTGGAGGATACCGGGGATCCGGACAAGTTCCGCGTGTCCGGACGCGGCGAATTGCATCTCGCCATCCTGATTGAAACCATGCGTCGCGAGGGTTTTGAACTGGGTGTGTCGCGCCCCGAGGTCATCCTGCGCGAGGTGGATGGTGAGACACACGAACCGTATGAACAGGTTACGGTTGACGTGGAAGAAACACACCAGGGCGCCGTCATGGAGAAGCTGGGTACACGTGGCGGGGAATTGTCCGACATGATGCCCGATGGCAAGGGTCGCGTGCGTCTCGACTACATCATGCCGGCACGCGGACTGATCGGTTTCAGAACCGAATTCCTGACCAGCACACAGGGGACCGGTCTAATCTACAGTGTGTTCTCACATTACGGACCGATGAAATCCGGTGAATACGGACAACGCATCAATGGTGTACTGATTGCCAACGGTAATGGCAAAGCGCTGGGCTATGCGCTGTTCAACCTGCAGGAACGCGGTCGTTTGTTTATCGGTCACGGTGAAGAGGTTTACGAAGGTGGCATCATCGGCATTCACTCGCGCGGCAACGACCTGGTGGTCAATCCGCTCAAGGGCAAGCAACTGACCAATGTCCGCGCCGCCGGCACGGACGAAAACATCGTATTGTCACCACCGATCCGCATGAGCCTGGAGCAGGCACTGGAATTCATCGATGACGATGAACTGGTCGAGGTCACACCGAATCACATCCGCCTGCGCAAGAAATTCCTGCTGGAGCACGAGCGTAAACGCGCCGCACGCGCCAGCTAGCGCCCGGTCACAGGCCGCCCACGCCTCGGGCTGAAGCAGGCGAATGACGGTCCGCCATAAAATATTTTACTGACACCGCCCCTCACAGCGGCCCGCCCGGGCCTCTATTCCCCATATATTGTATGGTTTGATTTTACCTTACACTACATGTGGAATATTATATTAATTCCTTATAAGTCATTTAGTTATAAATTAATTTCATTGACAAATATATGGTTTTTATATACCTTACTGATCACGGAAGCAGTCTGGCAGGGAAGCTGGCAGGTGTTTACGTGAAGACAGACATTCAAACAGGTAATGGAGGAGTCAAATCATGCATGTAACAGACATGGTAATGCACATTGATAACACACTGGGAACCGACAGCCGGCGCAATGTCGAACGCACCATCACGGGTAACAAGGGCGTGGTTGAGGCACATTTCAATGAAAAACGCCCACACCTGATGCTGGTCTCCTATGATACCGACCGGACATCATCGTTTGAGATCCTGGCGCAGGTAACCGGCCAGCAGCTGGGCGCCGAACGCGTCGGCTGATACTCGCTCACTACAACACGACAGCCTCCCCCTGCCTCGCAGCCGGTCTCTGTCAACAACACACCCTGAACCGCATGAATACTCGTATCGACAGGTACGGGTATTTTTTTGTCCTGCTTATAGCGGCTGCCTAGCCGGGACCATGCATTGCTACTTTTATCTGCCAGTCAAAATCCGCCGGCAGCTTGTCGGCCAGTAATGTCAGCACCTCGGCGAGTCGCTCCTCGGTATAGGCCCGGGGCTCCAACCTGCCCCAGACCGGGTCCGGCCATGTCACATCCTGTCGATAGCGCACGATGTGATGGACGTGTAATTGCGGTACAACATTACCCAGCGCCGCCACATTGAGCTTGTCCGGTCCGAAGGCCGCCACCAGTGCGCGCGACAACTGTACCGATTCCTGCATGAGCTGCTGCTGGTCACTGTCCGAGAGCTGGTAGATCTCCCTGATATCCTCGCGATCCGGCACCAGGATGCACCAGGGATAATTTGCGTCCTGCATCAGCAACAGGTGACAGAGCGGGAAACGACCGAGCAGCAGGCAGTCTGCCTGCAGGCGTTCGTGTATGGCAGCCATCTGGCAGTCAGGCCGGTTCGGCCTCGGTAATGGTGGGCCGTTGCTGCGTCACTGGCTGAGGCGATGTATCCGGCCCGGAACTATCGGACAATACCTCGCCGCCCAGCGCATCCATCAGTACCGGAAAGAATCCGCCAAGCTCCAGCGTCATGAGCGAGAAGTCCATATCAAAACGGGTGGCAAAATCATCATCCTCGCTCTCCTCGGCAGCCTCGCTGATAATATCCTCAAAACGCAGACGCTTGATGGACAAGTCATCATGAATGACGCAGGACAGGCGCTCGCGCCACTGAAACGCGAGCCTGACAACACGCTTGCCGTTCTTGATGTGACTGAAGACCTCAGCACTGGTCAGGTCCTGGTGTTTGCAACTGACCACGCCACCATCGGGTTCCGGATGCTTCAGTTCGCATTCCTCGCCCAGCACAAAGTCCTGTGGCAGGCCCTCGCCACTCAGCCAGCGCGTCATCACAGCTGACAGTGACAATCGTGGCCTGACCGGCGCTGCCGGGAAACGGCCCAGCGTGGTACGTAACTGGCTGACCAGCATCTCTGCCTTTGTCGACGCCGGACTGTCGACCACCAGCAGGCCATTACGGACATCGAGATAGGCAAACAGGTTGCTGATGCGACTGAGCGCGCGCGGCAGAAGATCAACCATAATAGTTTCCTTCATACGCAGCTTCTCACGCCGGTAGACCTCGCGTTGCTCGGTCTCGGATATTTCGGCAACCCTGTCCTCGAGCAATTGCCGCACCACGCCGGCCGGTATGATCTTCTCCTCCTTGCGCAGGCAGATCATGATGTAACCATTGGCGGCATGCACGAGTTGCTGCCCGTGCCGACCCAGCGGCGGTGCCCAGCCACTGGTCTGCATATCCATTCGCCCACAACCGCTGAATTCACCGGCACGCAACCGCTCATCGAGTTGCTCCGGAGATAAATCAAAAGGTTGCGCAAGGCGATAGAGCTGAAGATTCCTGAACCACATTGAACACATGCCCCCTGGAAAAGCGTGCCATTATGCGCAAACATCCGCTACCTTGCCAGACTTGACGTTCTCAAGGTGTCAGTTTCCCGCCCCGAAACGCCAAAATAATTACCGCACTAAAATAATGGTGTAACCGGCAGGAAATGTTGTATTATCGAGCCGTGATCGATAAGGGGGGCAAGGATTATCCCTGCCGTTTAAAGTTCGATAAAGACGTAATTGCACATTTCTCAGGTACTCCCGGACGTTCCCGCAGCAACTCCTGCTTGTTTCCCTGTTTTAATCTGCAATTGAATAACTTGTAAATAAATTCTTAAAAGAGGTGTTAAATGGCTACAGGTACTGTCAAGTGGTTCAACGAGTCCAAGGGTTTCGGTTTCATCGCTCCAAGCGATGGCGGTGAAGATGTGTTTGTGCACTTCTCTGCTATTTCAGGTGATGGCTTCAAGACCCTGGCAGAAGGACAAACAGTCAACTTTGATGTCGAGCAGGGACCCAAGGGACTGCAAGCGATCAACGTCACCGGACAATAGCAGGACCCTGTCCTGCAGAAACCAACAACCCCGCGCTTGCGCGGGGTTGTTCTTTCAGTAGCGCTTTTCCAGGAAACAGCAGAATGGGACGCTACCGTGCCCCTCCCCCGAAGTCCTCACCCTATATCACACCACAAGGTCACCAGGCGCTGACAGAGGAACTGCAGTCGCTATGGAAGCGACGCGCAAAGGTGACCCGGGCCCTGTCAGCAGCGGCCGCTGAAGGCGACCGGTCCGAGAACGCCGAGTACATTTACCGCAAGAAGGAACTGCGTGAGATTGACCGACGCATCCGCTACCTGCAAAAACGACTGCCAGACCTGAAGGTGGTTAAGGAAATACCATCTGACACCGGCACAGTCTTTTTCGGAGCCAGTGTCACCCTGGAAGACGAGACAGGAACCAGGGTCTGTTATCGCATCGTCGGGGCGGATGAATTTGACCCGGCGCGAGGCTGGATCAGCATCGATTCCCCCATGGCCGCTGCACTGATGAAGAAATCTCTCGATAATGAAGTCCGTGTGACAACGCCCGGCGGACAGGTCAGCTTTGTAATTGTCGATATAAGCTACCGCCAGCCTGCAGGCTGAGCTACTCCTCGCCGGTCACCTTGCCGCGCAGCCGCTTGTGTTGGCCACGCCGGGTCTTGCTGTCGAGGCGGCGCGCCCTGGAAGCGGCCGTGGCGCGGGTCGGAACCCGTTTGCGCCGTGTCACCAGGACACTGCGCACCAGGGACTGCAAGCGCGATAACGCATCGGCACGGTTTTTCTCCTGCGTACGGAAGCGTTGCGCCTTGATAACGAGCACCCCGTCACCGCTGATGCGTCGGTCATTCAGCTGCATGAGCTGCTGCTTGACAGCCTCAGGTAGTGATGATGACGGTATATTGAAGCGCAGGTGGATGGCCGAGGCAACCTTGTTGACGTTCTGGCCGCCAGCCCCCTGCGAACGAATGGCACCGAGTTCCAGCTCGGAATCCGGAATGACAATATTTCCGGTGATGCGCAGCATCCAGGACCTGTCGGCTTACCCTAGCGTGCGCTGGTGCGCAGCACACCGCAGCGGCTACAGCGAAACTGGGTTACCAGTTTGCCCTGCTTGCTGTCGAAACCATTGGTCTTGTTGATTTTCCACTTGTGGAACCCGCGCTTGCAGAGGGTCTTGCCCTGCGCCTTTTCCGTGGCTGTCGGCTTTCTGAAGTGAACTACCTCACCCATGCTGGCACCCGGACCTGTAGTGCTTCAGCTTCAGTGCTGATTGGCCCGCGCCCTGCGAAAGCGCGAGGTGAATCGCTCCAGCAAGCTAGGCACACGGTAGGCTGCGACGGCATCCTTGCTGGAGGTCGCATCGAATGACGGTGACAGTTTGGCCTTGCCCCAGTTGACCACGCGTTGTTCCTTCATCATGCGCGCAGGCCGGAGTGGATCCGCACCCAGCGTGCCGACCAGCCCCTGCAGGTAATCCGGGCTGCTGACATCGGCAAGCTTCTGCCGTGCGTGTTCAAGGCGATCGGCGATACCGAGCCGTTCTGCCTCGTCGGTATATTTTGCGTCATCGAGGAACTGCTGCAGGCTGGCAGTGTGGCGTTCCCATAACCGTATATCACGCTGCTGCTTTATCTCGAGGCGCTCCTGGTACCAGTCCGATTCCAGCAGGCTCTCGCGCGTGAACATGGCACGGAAATCGGGGTGATGCGCATCCATACCATTGTACTTTCCGGTTGCCATCACCAGCAGCAATGCCTGTAACGGCGGACAGGCATCCTCGATGCTGCCATCCTCCAGGTACTGGAGCGCAACACGCTGCTGCGCCTCGACGATGTTGTTGATGCCATCGACATATACATCCAGGCCCTGTATTTCCGGCTTGAGTATCTCTTCGGTAAATACGGCACCGGGATTGTCGAAAATCTTGCCAAAGAACCCATGCACGAAATGTTGCGTAATGCGATAGCCGAGACGGCTGGCGGTGACTGCCTTGCCGTCGTGCGTGAAGTCTGTCAGTTCTTCCAGGTAACCGTTCTCGATCAGGTATTCCGGACTGCGCTCTTCGGGTGACAGGCGCGCCCAGATCTCCGGAATCAACAGGCTGATGTCGTGGTCAACGCGCACGTCCGGTCCGACGTAGCCGGCGGAACTCGAGAAACCGGCATAACCGGTGAGAATGAACGAGACCAGCGCATTGTTCAGATCCGCCGCAGGACGCAAGGCATTGAACGGCCCCTTGGTCAGGGCACCCTCGGAACCGGCTCCCGTCGTGGACGGTGACTTGCCGGTCAGGCTGCAGACAAAGTCCATGAACAGCTCCGGCAACTCCTGGTAATGGATCGGGTTATACACCGCCAGCGAACGGATACCCGGCTCCGGCGGATTATTACGGCGCCCGGCCAGGACCGCATCAACCGGGTGGCAAATAGCGCTCTCCATGCCAAGCTTGCGGTGCAGACGGGTACTCATCTCGGCCAGATATTTGCGCTCTGGCCTGACCAGATCGGGGCGCACCTGCAGATAGCGCGGATTCTTGGACGGTTCACCGCCCACCATGCGCGGATGTGCCGATGAAACCGCGTAACTGCCGTTACCTTCATAGGCCTTGCGCAGCAGTCCCTGCATGGGCGGAGTGAACTTGTAGAAGGTGTGCACGTCCTCAACGAGTGACGCCAGCTGCTCTCTGCCAATCGGTTCGAAGTTGGCGATGAAATTGCCGTCTTGCGACATGTCGAGTTCGGTCTGCTTGTCAAAGCCGGGATGAATCGCATCATCCGGACGCTGGAACAGGCGGTACTCACAATTCTTGACCAGCTTGATGCTGTAATCATTACTGACTTCCGGGCCGCAGTTGCTGATGCATCTTGCCGGCACTACCACCGAGGCAGAAATGTCATCTTCCATCTGCACCTTCTCGGTGGCGATATAGTCCTGGCGCAGCTTGAAGGTACGCCACTTGCCGTCCTTGTCAAAACCGACACGCATGTATGAGGCCACAATATTGCGGTCGTCCAGTTTCAGCTCATGGGCCGGCGCACCATCGACCTCGTCCACTGACAAATGATGACGCCAGTTATTGCCCCACTCGACGCGGTAGAAACGCTTGATCAGGAAGGCCAGCGCAAGAATACGCGGCGAGATCGAGGCCAGCCAGTCGTTGAATTCATCGGTATAGCTGGAAGTCGGTGTCAGCAGCTTGATGACCGACCCCAGGCTGCGCTCCGGGCTCAGTGGCTTACGGGTCGCATCGCGGTCCTCTTGCTCACAACCCGGCTTGAAGCGGGCAGTGTAATCGCGATCGAAGATTTCCTGCACCTGGTTCAGGTCTTTCTGCAGGTCATCAACAAACAATGGCCGATAGATAACCGCGTCATTCATGGACTTGGAAATCTCCGACTTGCCACCGCCGGATACGGTGCTCGGCTTGTGGCAAAAGGTGCCTTCCGGGTTCATGCCGACCAGCCGCCAGGACGGTGCGCCGGGATGTTTTTTCATCTCCACCTTGTAGCCGTTTGGCTGCAGGTAGATTTTTTCCGGTTGCAGGCGAATGGTCTGCGTCACGCCGTCGCGTTCCCAGGAAATGGTCTGGGCGTTCAGGTCCATGCGCACCTTCTGTGGCACATAGATGATCTGCGGATAATTGCGATCAGTGGCGTAGCCTTCCGAATGCACATCCATCATGTCACCGTAACGCTCCACCATGTCGTCAAAGGAATAGCCCGGCGTACTGTAGGTGCGGCTGTCGACACCGTACTCCTCACCGTGATTACGGCGCGGGAATGCCAGCGCTCCACCGGCATGCTCTTCCTCGGACAGGCCGAAGATATTGGCAGAAAACCCGATCTGGGTTTTCACTTCCTTCTTGCAGTAACCGAAATAGTTATCCGCCAGCATGGTCACCATCACACCCGAGGCATCGCGTGCGGTCAGCTTGAAGGCCTCTCCGTTATTGTAGAGTTCGCCCTCGTCCTTCCAGCACATTTCGTCCTGCTTCTGTCGGTCGGTTGCCTTGCTCCAGTGCGGCAAACCGGCCTCCTTCTTGGTCAGCCCGACCAGGTGCGGCGCAAGAATCACGCAGCCGGTAGTGCCGGTCCAGTGCTGCACGTCCAGCGCTGCATCGGTCTCGACCAGGTGCGGATTACCACCATTACCGAAAATACTTTCCACAAAGTCCAGGTTACTCACCAGGTTGCCCGGCGCAAAGAAACGCACCTCCATGGTCTTTTCCGCTTCCTTGCCCGGGATTTCGGGACACACGGTCGGTCGCAATAACAACGAGACAAACATACGTGCCGGGTCCGGTAATGCAGAAGTAAACGGGATAGTCATCAACTGATCGGTTGGATTGAAGGCCCGCTCCAGCATGAACGCAAAGGTCTGCATGGGCACGACCTTCTTGTCGCCCGGCACCGGCAGGCCACCGTCGGCAATATGGAACGAGCCCTTGGTGGTGCGGCGGTCGCTGGCCGGGTTATGCAGCACGCCCTGCTCTATGCGGTAACTGGAAACGATATCCGAATGAAATTCATCCTTGCCCATCGGCAAAGACAACTCGCGTGCCACGCCGTGACGGTCCAGCACAAAGGTCTGGGTTGGCAGCATCGGCGCATGCTCCATACCGAGGTCCGCAAGGTAACGATTGAGGAAATCCTGGATGCGCTTGTCGACCGGGCACTGGTAGGCGGACAGCAAGCGGTTCTTTTCCCGGTAGCTTCTCAGCAGGTCACGGGATATGCCGAAGAAATGCTCCGACTCGGGCGGCACGCTGGTAGGCTGCCCGGAAGAAGCCAGCTTGAGGTTGATATAGAGTTGCAACTTGATGCGCTCTGCTTCCGGACTTTCGGCAGCATTATTCATCCCGAGTGCATGGGCAAAATCCATAAATCCTCCGTATTATTTTGTAGCCGGAAGTGTGGCTAGCGCAGCGTCGGTATATTAGCGAATTTGGCATTTAAAAACAGCGCAGTTAGCGACCGTTTCCTTAGTTATACCGGAGGAGTATCTCCTATCTACATGATTATTAAAGATACGAGACAAAATGAAACGAACCGAGGCAAACGGGCTGATCAGCTTGAAAACGGGCCATACACCGTTGTTGCGGGGCCTCGCCGGTCCCGTCAGTGCATAGGCTTGAAGTCCACCGCAACCTGCTTGCGATACGCCTCGTCAAACACGAACTCGATCGACACCTGCTCCTCGACATCCTCGATACGCACCTGTTTCAGCTCCGGCAGTCGTATCGCCAGGTAACTGCACATGGCGGCAGCCATCTCGGCATCATCGCTCTTCAGTGCATGCACCAGATTGGCAGCGGCAAACCGGGTGCGCTGGTCCTGGTCCGGGTTAGTGACAGTCTCATTGCCCAGCAGGATACCGTCGTCCATCTTGGCATCCATCTTGTCCAGGTAAGCCATTTGATGCGCCGGCAACAGCTTGTCGCGGTCATACTCCAGCTGTGCGATTCCATTCAGCATCACGGCCATAACATTGTTCATGATCAGCCCACCTTTTTCAGCGCCTGCTCCTGGCTGCGCAGATATTCCTCGTAGCTGCCGTTGAAGTTCACCAGTCCATCCTGCTTCATTTCGATGATGCGGGTAGCCAGCGAGGAAACAAATTCACGGTCATGGCTGACAAAAATCAGCGTACCGGGATAATTTTCCAGCGCCAGGTTCAGCGATTCAATGGACTCCATGTCGAGGTGGTTAGTCGGCTCGTCCATCAGCAGCACATTGGGCTTTTGCAGCATTAACCGACCGAACAACATACGACCCTGTTCACCACCGGAAATCACGTTGGCCGGCTTGTTGATCTCATCCTGCGAGAACAGCAAGCGACCCAGCGTGCCACGAATGACCTGCTCGTCGTCCCCGGCCTTTCCATAACGACTCATCCAGTCGAACAGGCCCGTATCTGAAGCAAAGTCCTCAGCGTGATCCTGGGCAAAGTAGCCGATACTGGCATTTTCGGACCACTTCAGCCGCCCTTTGTCCTTGTCGAGTTCGCCCGCGAGCGTACGCAGCAATGTCGTTTTACCAATACCGTTGGTACCGATTATCGCTACCCGCTCACCGGCCTCGACCTTGAGATCCAGGTCCTTGAAAACGGCATCATCATCCCAGGCCTTGCACAGACCTTCCGCATCCAGCGCCAGCCGGTAAAGCTTCTTGTCCTGCTCGAAGCGGATATATGGATTCACACGACTGGACGGCTTGATTTCATCCAGCTTGATCTTGTCTATCTGACGCGCCCTTGAAGTGGCCTGCCTGGCCTTCGAGGCGTTTGCGGAAAAACGGCTGACAAAGGCCTGCAGTTCGGCAATCTGCGCCTTCTTGCGCGCATTATCCGCATACTTGCGTTCACGCGCCTGCGTGGCAGCAGTCATGTACTCGTCATAGTTGCCGGGATAAACGCGCAACTCGCCATAATCGAGATCCGCCATGTGCGTGCAGACACTATTCAGAAAATGCCGGTCATGCGAAATAATGATCATGGTGCTGTTACGCTCGTTCAGCACGCCTTCCAGCCAGCGAATGGTGTTGATGTCGAGATTATTGGTCGGCTCGTCCAGCAACAGGATATCCGGATCGGCAAACAGCGCCTGTGCCAGCAGCACGCGCAGCTTCCAGCCCGGCGCAACCTCCGACATCAGCCCGAAATGCTGTTCCACCGGAATGTCCAGCCCCAGCAGCAATTCACCTGCGCGCGATTCGGCACTGTAGCCATCGAGCTCGGCAAACTGCACTTCCAGCTCGGCCACCTGCATACCCTCTTCCTCACTCATCTCCGGGAGTGCATAGATGCGGTCACGTTCCTGGCTGATTGCCCACAGTTCCGCGTGCCCCATGATCACGGTATCGATCACCCTGCACTCCTCGAAGGCAAACTGATCCTGGCGCAGTTTGCCGACCCGCTCATTCACGTCTACGGAGACATTTCCCGAACTGGGTTCCAGGTCTCCACCGAGGATCTTCATCAGCGTCGATTTACCGCAACCATTTGCGCCGATCAGGCCATAGCGATTGCCTTCCCCGAAACGGACGGAGACATTTTCGAACAGGGGCTTGACCCCGAACTGTATGGTGAGATTGGCGGTTGTAATCACTGTCTGGCTACCTGCTGTCCGGTTCCGGCACCGCACATGCGGCCCGATAAAATCCGGACATTATCCCATAAATTGCTTCCGCTGGCTTGTACAACCGCACCCGGCACCTTCGCACAGGCCCCCGCAGCGACCTATACCCCTCAAGGCGGCCTGATGGCGTTATTGGCCTGTCGGACCTGCTGCTGGTCCAGCCGGCGCAGTCAACGCCCTGACCACTATTCGGATTTGCGCGCCCAGGTGTAGAGCTTGAGCGCCAGGATGACCAGTGGCGTACCGTGCAGCAACAGGTCGAAAATATCGATCGGTCGGCTCAGGCTGCCGTCAAACAGCATATTGAGCTTCTCCCACAGGTGTGGCTCCGGCTGAAACGGCGCCAGCGCAAGAAACACAGCGATCGGCAGGATCAACAACAGGGGAATTTTTTCGATCCACTTCATGACAACTGCCTCTAAGCCAGCACGGCTCAGTATTTAATCAGCAGCGGTTCGTAGGCAAAGATCGCACTCAGGTGATGCAGCATCGCGTGCTGGCCCTGGCCAGCCCAGATACCATTCAGTTCCTGCTGCACAATTTCGTAGCGTCGCTCCAGGTCAGGCTCGTCGGTGTGAGCAGCGGCGAGTTCACCAACCAGGTCCAGCCACATACGGCTGGCACCCATGATCAGTGCCGGCCAGGTCTTCTGCACCGGCACCGACCAGTTGCTGTCGCTGGTATCCTCGATATCGGGCCTGGTAATTGTGTGCAAATCATCAAAACCGACCCAGCTTATTTTTTGCTCCTGCCGCAGGCGCGCCAGCACGGGGTTGTCGGCAATATCCTTGTAGACGCGCTGCGCCCCGTCCGGCGTGCCATAGAAAATAAAGCTGAACACATGTCCGTGATCGTCGTTGCCGGCACGGCGGTGCACGCGCCAGATCATGATATCCCGGTAATGGGTATCGAATACCGGCGCAATCACCTCACCGGCCAGCAGTGTGCCGATATGCCAGCGTGGCGCCTCGCCCTCCGGCCGGGCAACCCGGAAGCGTGCCGACCACCAGCCCTGCCCGTCCGGCAGACCGCCCTCAACGGCCGGCATCTCAACTGGCTTTGGTTGAATAGCCGAACATCCCCAGAGTCCGTACAGCAACAACACGATGATTATCTGCCTGTATGTTTTCAACACCCGCCTCCCGGCCCGTTATGTGTTCAATAGCTTGCCTGATCTGGACGGATCATACCCCAAGCCGTACGACGAACGCGGCTCCGTCGCGTCACTCGATGCGCTCCAGGTGTGCCACGATGTCCGCCAGGCGGCCTTCATCAACGATCAGCAAGTGCGGTATCCCGTCCAGCTCCCGGCTGCTTACCCGCAACCAGTGTCGCATCGCAACACCGTTGCCCGCCATGCGTGCGAACAATACCTGATAAAATCGCACGAACAGACAGGCCTGCTGCCATGCAGGCGTACCCGGCTCCAGACAATGCCGGCCGGAGGTAAGCTGCCCGATATCGGTGCATTTCACACCCAGGATGCGCGCCAGTTCCGCATGATACAGGTCCAGAAACGTGGTGATCTGCGTGACCGCCTGGGTCAGGCGGCGCGGATCACCTCTTGCATCGGAAATTTCAAATACCATCAGCAATACTGCCCCAGGTCAATTGACTCGCGCTGAAAATGACTATACTGAAGACACCCAGCAAACCTGAACCCACTGGAGGCAACATGTTCCTCAAGGACCGCAGTAAAGACGACCTGGTTGAAGTCCTCTCGCTCAACGATCTGTTCGATCCGTTCTGCCAGCACGTGGTCGGACGCTACCAGCACGGCGAAGAACGCCAGGACCCGGAGAAATTCACCAAGGCAGAACTGGTCTTTCCCTCTGGCGAAGCCCTGCCACGCTGCTGGCTGGACGCTCACTACCGTGAGGGTGAACTGCAGCGCTGACCGGTGCAGATGACTTAAGGCCCTTGTCTCCCATGGGCTCATGGCCTTCTTCCCGGCTATATTTTATAGCGCTTCGGTTGATTACTAAATGATAAGCAGCGAAAAGAGTATAAATCCGCACCTGCTGGCCCTGATCCCCGGCAGGCGGATGGACTGTACAGGAGTTCACATCACCGGATTTAGTGATAGTATCGAAGCGGACTTTCATCGCCACACAACCTCAGCTTGCTGCACGCTGTAATAACCAAGGAGAATTATCCATGTCTACCCTGCAACGCTCGCTCGCCTGGCTGCTGTCCCTCCTGCTGACCCTGACACCGGTCATGACCGTGCAGGCCGCCATGATTGGCACCGATACCCTGCTGGAATCTGCACAGACACATAACAGCCTGCAGCAAATACTGGGCCGGGAAGTCGCGCAACAGCAACTGCTTGCATTGGGTGTCGATCCGGAATGGGTCGCAAAGCGCACCGAAAACCTGTCCGAGAGTGAACTGGCGCGCATCAATCAGGGCATTGAACAACTGAATGCCGGCGGTGATGTCCTCGGTGTACTGCTGGTTGTGCTTATCGTGTTTGTGATCACAGACGTCATCGGCGCTACCGATATCTTCCCGTTCATTCACCCAATCAACTGATACCGGCATGCAGGCACTGCTGAACACCCGCCTGGCGGCGGGTGTTCTGTTACTGGCTGCAATGCTCACCGGCTGTACCACGGCACGCCAGTCACACACACTACTGTCGACAGCCTCCGGTGATCTTCCACTACACACCGAGCTTGCAGCCACACCGTTCTTCCCGCAAGCACGTTACCAGTGTGGACCTGCGGCATTGGCAACCGTACTTGGCGCGCAGGGACTCGCCGTCACACCAGAATCACTGATCGACGCGGTCTATATCCCGGCTTTGCAGGGCAGCCTGCCGGAAGAAATCAGCGCAACCGCGAGGCGCCACGGCAGGCTTGCCTACCCGCTGCAACCCTCACTGCACGATCTGCTTGGCGAGATCGCTGCAGGACACCCGGTGCTGGTATTCCAGAATCTCGGACTGCGCTGGTTACCCAAATGGCATTTCGCGGTAGTAATCGGCTATGACCTGGAGTCAGGCGAGCTTGTGCTGCGCTCTGGTACCACGCCCCGCTGGCGCAGTTCACTGGCCACCTTTGAAAAGACCTGGGCGCGCGCCGGATACTGGGCGCTGGTGATCCTGCCACCCGGTGAAGTGCCGGCCAGTGCACAGATAACGCGTTACCTGCAAGCAGCACACGATCTGGAATCAGGCGGCAACACTGTCGCCGCACAGGCTGCCTTGCAGGCATCCGTGCAACGCTGGCCGAACGACTCGCTGGCATGGCTAGCCTACGGGAACAACCGTTACCACGACACCGACTACACGACTGCCGTAACGGCGTTCAGCCATGCGACGAATATTGCACCCGACCAGGCACAGGGCTGGAACAATCTTGCGTATGCGCTGCTGCAAACTGCCTGTCCACAACAGGCACTACACGCTGCGCAGTGCGCACAATCATTAGCACCTGAAGATGATACCTACCGCGACACCCTGTCCGAAATCAGGCGGCTTGCGCGTGACGACGATGCGATACATTGCCTGGCCGTACGCTGCGCCGCTCCCTGACCATTCCAGCCTGCAGGCCGAGGTCAGGCGTCAGAGGCCATGAGAATCTGTAGTTCCCGTGCCAGTCGTGGTCAGCGAGGCTTTACCGCCTGTAGTGACAACTCCCAACCATCAGGTGAGGACATCCCCAGACGCACACATTGCCCCAGTTCATTCTCGTACCAGCCGGTGTCATTGCGCAGCGGCTCAACACTGTAACCCCACCACACGCCGCCGCTGTCCCGGGCAATCCACCTGACCCACGCTGGTCGTTGCATGACACTAGCGCACATGGCGCAGGAAACGTTTTGCATACCAGCAACTGGCCTGCATGTTAAATCCCTGTTCTCGCGCCCAGGCTATCGCGCTGCGCACCAGCTTCTCCGCAATCCCGTGGCCACGCAACGGTTCCGGTACAAACGTGCGGGTAAAGTCGATGCCGTGGTCTGCCAGTAAACGGTATTCCAGCACCGATTCCTGACCGTTGCTATAAGACACGAAACGCTGCCGCTCCATCTCATGCTGTATCTCCATCACGCCTTCCTCTTATACCGTCGCCAGTAATTCATCGAGCAGTGTCAGCATCGACCCGGCATCATGATAGTCGATCGGGATGTGCCACTGTGACGCCCCATCCTGCAGTACCAGCGCAGGAAAACTGCTTGCCCGCAGGGCCGTGCACTGCTGCATTTCCCGCTCCAGCTCCTGCTGCGTCGCAGGACTGTCCAGCACCTCGATAAACAGCTCCACATTCAGCTCCAGTTCACCGGCCAGCTCGATGAGGGTGGTTTTGTCCGACGGGTTGCGTGCCTGCAGGTAGTAGGCGTGCTGAATGGCCGTGGTCATGCGTTTGTCGTACCCTGCGCCCTGGCAACGCGCCGCAATCACTGCACGGCAGGATGCCCAGGTGGAGCGCCTCGGTTTGCAGTGTGTCCAGAAATCGAAATTGAATTCAGCAGCGGGGATGGTTTCCCGGATGCGGCGCCAGGTCTCCTGGATGCGCTGCTGCATCTCGGCCGGCATTGGCGCCTCGGTATCCTGTGCCAGTCCGCCGAGCAGTCGCCTGAAGGTCACGTGTTCCGGCAAGCCTGCCGTGAGATTGCGCAACACCGGGGAAAACCCCCAGCACCAACTGCACATCGGGTCGTGCGCATAATAAAGTACTGCCTGCTCCACCCCATCCTCCTGCGCCACGAGATAGTAAATTTGTTATATTAGCATTTCATCAACAAGGAACAGGTATGAACGATATCACCGACTGCCCCTGCGGCTCCGGCCTGGCCTACACCGAGTGCTGCGAACCCTACATCAGTGGTGCCAGCAAGGCGCCGACGCCGGAAGCGCTGATGCGCTCGCGCTACAGTGCTTATGCACTGCAAATCATGCCATATCTCGCATCGACGCTGCATCCGGGCCAGCGGCATGATTATGATGAGGCCGGTGCGGCACGCTGGGCGGAAGAATCGGAATGGGACAAGCTGGAAATCATCGAGGTCGCCACCGACCCGGCCAGTAAAAATACCGGCATAGTGGAATTCAAGGCCACGTACCGGCGACAGAGTGAAAAACTGGTACACCATGAGCGTGCCGAGTTTCGCAAAAAGGATGGCACCTGGTATTTCTTCGACGGCAAAATGGTCAGCCCCGGCCAGGTGCGCCGTGACATGCCCAAGGTCGGTCGTAATGATCCGTGTCTGTGTGGCAGCGGCAAGAAATACAAGAAATGTTGCGGCTGAGAGGAATGACAAGGAGTATTCGCAAGCATGCATGACAAACGCAGAGAAGATATGGAATTCCGGCAGCGTGCCGCGCAACTGTGTGAAGCCGGACGCGATTTGTATGCCTGCGGGATGCTGCCGGCAACCAGCGGCAACCTGTCGGCCCGGCTGCGTGACGGCCGCATCCTGATCACTATCTCCGGTTCCCACAAGGGGCGACTGGACGAATCCCAACTGATATTGATCGACAGCGAAGGCAAATCGGCAGATTCGAACCGGCCCTCATCAGAGACCGCACTGCACCTGCAGATCTATCGCCACTTCCCCGCGGTCAACGCCGTGCTGCACCCGCACTCGGTGAGTGCAACGCTGCTATCAAGGCTGAACGCGGACGAATGCGTACTGCAAGACTATGAATTGCTCAAGGCGCTGCCGGGCATCACTACCCATGAAAGCCGTATCACCATCCCAAACTTCCCCAACGACCAGGATGTCGATCACCTGGCCGGGGAAATCGATGCCTGGATGGATAAACATGACCCGACGGTTGGCTATCTGATCAGCAGTCACGGCTTCTATACCTGGGGCAACAGCATCAAGGAAGCATTGCGCCACGCCGAGGCACTGGAGTTCCTGTTTAAATGCGAACTGCAACAGCTTAAATCAACCTCCGGATGACCACCCTGACAATCGCCCCCGCACAGGCTGATGGCACGGGCGAGATCTTCACCGATTTCTCAGTCATCTCCGCCCGTCTGCTGGAAGCCGGTGTCAGGCTTGAGCGCTGGCAGGCCGGACACGAACTGCCCGGCGATGCCAGTCCGGAGGCCGTCCTCGCGGCGTACCGGGAGTCGGTCGACCTCCTAAATGCCCATTACGGCTTCCAGTCAGTCGATGTCGTCAGCATCACCCCGGACCATCCCTATGCCACGGCAATGCGTGGCACATTTCTCAAGGAGCATACCCACGCTGACTTCGAGGTGCGTTTCTTTGTCGAAGGCAGCGGCCTGTTTTACCTGCACATCGACGACAGGGTCTACATGGTCCTGTGTGGTCGTGGCGACCTGATCAGCATACCGGCCAATACCCCGCACTGGTTCGACATGGGCAGCAGCCCCGCCTTCAAGTGCATCCGTTTCTTCACCGCGCCAAACGGCTGGGAGGCCGATTTCACCGGCTCGGACATCGCCACGCTCTTCCCGGATTTTGACAGCTACACGTCAAGCCTCGCATGATCCGCGCCATTCTCACCGACATCGAGGGCACCACCTCGTCGATCCGCTTTGTACACGACGTGCTGTTTCCCTACGCGCGTGAACACTTGGCGGAATTCGTGCGCTGCAACGCCGAGGACGTACACGTGGTCCCGCACCTGAATGACGTGCGTCTGGCAGCCGGCGCGGACCTTGATCTCGAAGGCATTATCAGGCAACTCATTAGCTGGATCGACGCGGATGAGAAAGTCACCCCGCTGAAGGCGCTGCAGGGCATGATCTGGAAAGCCGGTTACCACAATGGCGACTTTACCGGGCACGTTTACCCGGATGCCGCCAGGCAATTGCACGCCTGGCATGCCGCCGGCATCCACCTGTACATCTTTTCCTCCGGTTCAACACAGGCCCAGCAATTGCTGTTCGGCCACAGTGACGCCGGCGACCTCACCCCGCTGTTCTCCGGCTACTATGACACACGCATCGGCAGCAAGCGCGAACCGGCGGCCTATCACGCGATTGCAGCCGACATTGGTCGGCCGCCGCAAGACATCCTGTTTCTGTCCGACATTTGCGCCGAACTTGATGCCGCACAGGCAGCCGGCATGCATACAACATGGCTGACCCGGGATGGAGCCCCCGACGCATTGGCCAGTCATCCGCAGGCAGTCGATTTTGACGCTATCGAGCCGACCACCCTAGCCTGATCCTGCCGGCTGCCCGTGTAACAAATAATTAACCCCGGGCACCACAGGACTTGATAATATTGCCTGGCACCCGCACCTGAGAAGACATGAAAGATACCTGGAAAGATGCCATCAACCGGCAACGCGCCGCGCTGGAACTGGATTTGCACAGGCCGCTGAAGCGGCTTGCGGAACAGTGCGCGAGTGCGTGGGGAAAGCGTGATGAACTCGATATCGTGCTGACCGACGGCTTTAACAGCATACCCTACGGCATGTTCGTTTATGCCCTGGATACCGCTGGCATCCAGATAAGCGACAACATCAGCGCGGGCGGACTGCTGCCGGAGCATTACGGCCGTGATCGTTCACAGCGCCCATACATGCGTGAAGCTGTCCCGTCTCGTGACTTCCTGCTGTCTGACGCCTACCTCAGTCTGCGCGCCAGCCGACCGTCCATGACGGCACTGCAGGTAGTCAAGGACAACGGCAGCACCCTGGGTTACCTGGGAGTCGACTTCGACTTGCGTGACCTGCCGGTCACGGCGGAGCACTACGAGGAATCGGACACCTGGCGCCAGATCAAGGGCGACCCGGCAATTCGCGGTACCGTGTTCCAGCAATTCCGGGTTGATAGCCTGATGGACCTCAACATGGACCCCGCCATGGCCATCCTGGAAGAATTACTGACCGAACGCGGTCTGTTCCAGGGTGTAATCCACTTTTCCAGCAGCCGCGCCACCCTGTGGTTCATGAGCGACCCGTTCCGTTACCGTATTCTCGACCACGAGGCGCTCAGCGATCCGGATATCTGCATGCTCTACCCGCGCAGCAGCTACCCGGTTGATGCACTGATTCCGCAGGACAGGATCGCCAGTATCCTGCGCGGCATGCGCCAGTTGCGCACGGCCGATGAAACACTGTACCTGCGTTCTGCCTCAATCAATATTTTCAACGGCATGATCAGCCTGACCTTCTCCTGTGACGGCTCGCACTACATGTCGTGGCACGAGTTCCTCGACAAGGACATGAGCTTCTGGGTCGGCTGCGCGGCGTAAGCCGGCATTTATCTATAATGCTGGACAGGGCTACAGCCTGCCGCCAGAATCGGCGAACCGGCAACTTCCTGCAAAACAAACCAGACCAGCGGAGACAGCTATGTCAGATCAGGCCGAACTGACCGTCGATGGAAAAAACTACACCTTGCCGATCGTCACCGGCACCGAAGGCGAGCGCGCCATCGATATTGCACGCCTGCGCAGTGAAACCGGACTCACGGCGCTCGACCCGGCATTCGGCAACACCGCCAGCTGCGAAAGCAAGATCACTTATATCGATGGCGACAAGGGCATCCTGCGTTACCGCGGCATACCGCTGGAGGCATTTGCAGAACACCCGAACTTTGTCGAAGTGGCCTGGCTGCTAATCTTCGGCCACCTGCCGAACCTCACAGAGTACGAAAGTTTCAGCAAGGAGCTCACTGAAAACGCCAACCTCGACGAGGATATGAAGCACCACTTTGCCGGCTTCCCGCGCTCGGCGCCACCCATGGCCATCCTGTCGGCGATGATCTCGACACTGTCCTGCTTTCATCCGCATTTGTTCGAACTCGACGGTGCCGACCAGTTCGAGAAAGCCGCAGCGCGACTGATCAGCAAGATCCGTACCCTGGCCGCCTACACCTACCGGCGTTCCCGCGGGCTACCCTACATCTACCCGGATCCGAAACTTCCCTATGTCAGCAACTTCCTGCACATGATGTTCTCGGAAGTTTACGGCCCCTATCTGCCGGAACCCGAAGTACGCAGCGCACTCAACCTGGTGCTTATCCTGCATGCTGATCACGAACAGAATTGCAGTACCTCGACAGTGCGCATGGTCGGCTCCAGCCAGGCCAATCTGTTTGCGTCCTGCGCAGCCGGCGTATCCGCACTGTGGGGACCACTGCATGGCGGGGCCAACGTGAAGGTCATTGAGATGCTGGAATCGATCCACCGCGGCAAGCAGACAGCAAGGGAATACATTGATGCCGCCAAGGACAAATCCAGTGGCGTGAAATTGATGGGGTTTGGCCACCGTATCTACAAGAACTTTGACCCGCGCGCGACCATGCTGCGGGAGGTCAGTGAAAAGCTGTTTGCCCGCCTCGGTGTCGATGATCCGCTGCTGGAGATTGCCCGCAACCTGGAAGAGATTGCGCTGAGCGACGACTACTTCCTGGAACGCAAGCTGTACCCGAATGTTGATTTCTACAGCGGCATCATCCTGCGCGCCATCGGTATCCCGACCAATATGTTCACCGTATTATTCGCCATCGGGCGCCTGCCCGGCTGGATCTCACACTGGCACGAGCAGAACAGCGACCCGGCCATGCGTATTTCCCGGCCACGCCAGATCTATACCGGCAACCCGCTGTCCAATTACGTACCGATGGAAGACCGCATCTGAAATGCGTTTGTACAACACGACAAGGCGGTAACCACCATGACTGACAAACTGATGATCCTGTCCGCCAGCGACCCGCGTGAGATCCGCCTGGTGCGCGTCCCCGATGACTACGAGGAACACGAGGCCTATCGCCACGTGACCGGGCTGATTGCCGCTATCGAGGAAGACAGTCCGGACTACACGTGGTCAGACATCGAGCCCGAACTGGATGCCAACGGATTCGAAACCGTGGAATTCATGCTGGGCCCGGCACTGGATTGACCGGCCACCTTCCCGGCTGCCAGTCCTGAAGGCCTTTCAGCCTTCCTCGTAACGAGCGGTATTGAACTTGCGGCCCAGCACCCGGTAGACCTCGGCAACGGTACGTGGCGTACGGCTACGCGTCTGGAAAATATTGCGGTTACGCCTTGCGGGGCCGGGAAAGATCTCGCCGGCAATGCGGTCGGGATTCTCCTCGAGCACCTTGAGAAAGGAAATCGCGCCGGAAGTACCGAAGAAATGCGTCAGGTACAGCTCGGTACGGCCCGGCTGGCGCGTCAGCGAACTCACCAGCTGCTCACGGCTGTTGCGCACATGCTCGGCAGCCAGCAGTGCCGCCAGGCGCGGGTTGAAACGCAGATCGAGCACCCGTTGCTGTAACGCCGCATCCTCGATGTAAGGCTGCATCACGCCGTTATCGTCAAGCCGGTAATCTTCCTGCGCCGCGTAGTGACCCAGTCCGTAGCTGTCCCCATATGCCCGGATGGCATCCAGCCAGCTCTTGTCCTTGAACTGGTACAGTCCGCTCGCAGACGAGGTCTTCGCCCTCGCCTGCGGATCAAAACTGCTCTCCACCGCGGCGAGCTCCATCAGGTAGGAAAATTCAACCCCGGTGCGCAGATTGGCCAGCCTGATTGCTGCGAGGATGGCACTGTCGATTTTGAATTTCTTCGCATCAGCACGCGCCACATCGGCATGCTGCTGCAAGGCGGCATTTGCCACTGCATCCGGCTCCCCTTCCAGCAGGTATAACTGCTGGAAACTCTGCAGTGCCTGTGCAATTTTATTGCCCGGAGCACCATCGGACTGGCGCTTGCCGACATCAAAGCCCAGCACCAGCAGGTTGGCCTGCCGCGTACCGGCATCATCTACAGATGACAACGCGCCCTGATCAGGCATCACCTCGCCTGAGGTAGTGCGATTGATAAGCTGTGTAAGTGTTTCCAGCAACGCTTCATGGGTGCTGAAATGAGTCTTCATCAGCACCTGCAGCTCTTTGATCCCGTTGCTGACATCCGACAGGTCGAGCCTTGCGTCACGCCCGTCATGCAGCACCAGTGCCGTGGCCAGCACACCGGACAGGAACAGCAGGCTGGCCACAAACGACATCTGCAACATCGACAGGCGCGGCTTGACCTGTGCCTGCAACGATTGCAACAGCTCGCGGGTAACCTCGTGAAAGGTGCGCGCCATGTCCGATTGCAGTGACAGCAGGTTCTGCTGTTCAGACTGCAAGCGCGTCAGGGCATCACGGGTTAGATACAGATTTGACTCATGCTGGTTGCGCGACTCTTCCAGCTGCGCCTCCAGCGAAGTCATGCGCTGCTCGGTACCCGCCTGGCGGCTGTTAGCCTGCTGCAGCGATTCTTCCAGCAACTGCGCCTGCTGGCGCGCGTTGTTACGGTCGGATTCAATGTGATTCAGCTGTAACTGCAGCGCGGCAATCTGCTGCGTATCGTTTTCGTGTGCCTGCGTGAACTCGTCACGCACCGCATCCAGCTCCGCGGACACGGCGGCATGCTCGGCCCTGACGGTGCCAAGCTCTTCCTCGAGCGCGCGCGTGCGCGGCAGGGAGAACTGCTTAATGGCTTGTAAGGTATTCTGCCAGCCCATTGTTATTCGTCTGCAACCGGTTAATTGTTTTTCACTGCCTGACGATTGCCGCCTAGTATATCGCCATCGGTCAGGCGGACCACCCGCGCGGGCAACCCGGCATGTGCCAGCCCCCTGTTATTCTCGGGGATGACGCCTGCACGGTCTATCGTACCCAGGTCGTAGAATGGCCGAAAAATACCCGAAGGACTGTTTACAGTACAGTCAGTTACATAATTATCTGCAGGAGATGTCTAGATAGCCGGTCCAGGCCTCGAACAACGGCCGGTCCAGCGCGGCCACCGCAGAACGCGGCGTCAGGGCCTGGGTGAATATCGCCTCGCCATCCAGCGTACAGGACTGACCACCGGCGGTCTGGAAGATGAACTGGCCGGCAGCATAGTCCCAGACATTGGAGCGGCCGTGCAGGTAGATATGACAGCGGCCGGTCGCCAGCCAGCACCAGTCCAGCGCCACCGAACCAAAACTGCGTTGCGAGGCGTAGGGAATCTCGCGCACCAGGCGCATGGCCAACTCCGGCGCCAGGCGTTTGAAATCAATCAATGCAGTCGCCCGCTTCAGCGGCAATCCGCTCGAAGGCACCGTCAATGGCTCACCGTTCAGCATGGCACCCTCAGCCCGGCTGGCCGCAAAACACTCATCGCGTAATGGATCGTAGACCACGCCAAGCTGCACCTTGCCATGGCTTAACAGGGCAAGCGAAATACAGAAATAGGGAATACCGGCGGCAAAGTTACTGGTGCCATCAAGCGGGTCGAGGCACCACACCGGGTTTGGCGAGGCAATCAGCTGCTGCTGTTCGTCAACCGACATCTCCTCGCCCATGAACACCGTGCCCGGCCAGTTGCGCAACAGCTCCCCGGCCACGCGTTCCTGCACCGCGATATCCGCCTCGGTCAACACACTGCCATCCGCCTTGTGGGTACGCGCGACACGGTTAAAGCGCGGCAGCAGTTCCTCGCGCGCGGCAGCAACCAGTATTTTCTGCACGCTCTGCAGGGAAGGTGTCATCGTTAGCCGGGTCAGTTATTTCAGGAATGCACATAATAGCGCAATCACTGCCCTGCCACCCGGACACTACGGCAACTGGCGCTGAACCCTGTTTGCCATCGCGTGCTCAATGACGTGCATGGCGACATCTGCCGCGGTCTTGAGCAGCAGGAAAAACAGCAAGGGGAAGGTCCCGTGACCGCCCAGAAAACCACCAAACAGGATTGTCAGGTGCATCGGGATGATGCGCAGGTAGGGAAAGAACATGATATTGCCGATATTCGGCACCCGTTCACGATCACGTGCGCGGTTATAACGCCAGGAGAAACGGTGATTCAGGTAGAACGCCAGCACACAGACACCGGCGCCCAGGAAAGAAACAGACCCGTCCAGGGAGGCGTCCTTGAACAGAAAGAAGAAATACACCAGGTGAAAAATCCCATAGTGCATGGCAAAAAACACTGCCGTCTTGCGTTGTGTTTCGCGCGTCGGCTCCACCGCCTGGTTATTGATCCGGAAGCCCTGCGTTGAGAATTGATCGAGGTCCATGATCCGGTGCACGTTGAAATAACCGATCACGACGCTCTGGCCCCAGTAGATCCACATCAAAATGGAGACGTCCCAGCCCTGCATCAAGGCCATGACAATGGTCAACAGGTTGGACAGCAGCAGAACCAGCGTGGACCGGTTTCCGATGAACTCCCCTGGTGAGAATGTGCTACCGGCCTGTTGCATGGAAGGAGACTGTCAGTGCCTGAAAAACAAAAGGGGCCATCTTGCTGGCCCCTTGTCGTTGCAAAACATACTGGCGCTGGCTAGTGGCGCTCCTCGAGGGTCTCGGCCAGCGCATTCAGCTCATTGGCCAGATCCTGCAACCCGTCATGCTGGCGCAGCCTGACGCGATGAGAATACAGACCGTCGCGTAGCGCCTTGATGTGACGGCGGATCGGCAGAGTCGGTCCAATTAATCGATGGGTGTAAATCGTGGTAATGACTGATACCAGCCCCGCGTAGACTGCCAGCAGTAATAGCGACAGCAACTTGAATTCGTGGGTCTGCCGGGTAATCACCTGCTGCAGGTAATCCGGCTGTGTACTGGTCGCCAGCATACTCATATAAGTCTGCTGGAAGTACAGGTTGCCAAACAACACGCCCAGCGCCAGGAAGGCCATGGACAGCAACAGGATGAAGACCGGCAACTTGAGCTGGAAGGCGGGCCTGAGCAGCAGGTTGCGTGCCTTGCGGTGTTCATTCAGACCGAGGACCCGGTAAATTGTCTGTATATAGTGTGTCACGTCATTACTCCCTGGAAATTCGTGCTGGCGCGCACGCGCCACTACAGCGGTCGATAAATCGACGTATTGAAGTTATCGTCCTGCCTGTATAGAGCTTTAGCGCCCAGGGACCGGGCAACAGGCCCGGGTTCAGGCTCAGGGCGTCAGTTGTTCCAGGTGGGCCTGCTGCAGCGCGAGATCATGCTCCAGGTCGCTGATCTCGTGCTCAACCAGGTCAATCTCGGCCTCGATTTCGTGAATTTCATATAACAACAACACCCGCTGTTCGCTACGCAGGTCGTTCTGCACCAGCGCAGACAGCTTGTCGCGCTTGTCTTCTTGCAACGCATCAATCTCGTAGCGGCGCTTGTATATTTTCGAGTGGGTACTGCTGACCAGCGAACGGGCCAGGTAGATGGCACGCCCGTCTTCGTAGGCGCTCCGGAACAGCGTTTCGCTTGCGCCCGGGCACACGCCATTGTAGCTGCGCCCGGCCTGCCCGAGACGAAAACCATTATCCTCTGTGCAATACTGCTGCAGGCCCTCGTCACGCCCGGCACGCCAGGCATCCAGCTCCGGTACCACCGCGTGCTCGGCGCAATCCCTGTGGTATTCCCCGATCGTTGCGGCCGACTTCCCCAGCACGCCATCCTGGTATCCGATCAGGCGCCAGTCGGCAACCCGGCACTGCTCCCGATCCATGCTTGCACAAGCTGCCAGCACAGACACGGCCGCAATCAGCATGAGACCCTTCATCAAGAGCGCGGAAAAAGATAAACCAGTTTCGCTACCGCCAGTCATAGCCAGTCCTGTCGTGAGTGGAGGGACGGCTCAGGGCAGAGCGATCCCTACACTACGCTAACGGCAGCCAGGCCATGGTGATTGGAGAACCGGTTCACAGTTCTGGCACAGGGACAAACGCAGGCAAACGGCCAGTCACTTACATACCGTTCTTGAATTGCTCCGTTTTTGCAGCACCGCTGTCGCGCACCTGGCGCAGCGCCACGGCATATTCCCTGAGGATGCCCAGCGCCCACTGGATGCGGGCGCGGAAATACTCATCCGCCTCCCGGTTATTCTGGCCGGGATCATCGTTCAGCACCTGCTCGACATGACGCACAATAACGTGCTCCGGGATGTAGCACAGGCGGGAATTCTTGTAGCTGCTCATGCGCAGCTCGGCCACCGGGTAGGCCCCGCCATCGCCAGCGGATACCGCCACGATCATGGCCGGCTTGTGACCCAGTTCGTGCTGACCGAACAACAGGAAGAAATTCTTCAGACCGGCCGGCACCTGTCCATGCCATTCCGGCGTTACCACCACGAAGGCATCACTGGAGGCCAGCTCGGCACGGATCGGATTGAGCAACCGGCTCCAGTCCTCCTCGCCTTCCCACACGCCCATATCCCACAGCGGCAGCGGATTGTTGGCCAGGCTCACCAGTGCCGTCTCATCGACCATGCCATTGTCGAGCGTGGCCTTGATGTGGTGCGCTACCTTGAGGGACTGCGCCTGTTCGCGGTGACTGCCGCTGATTACCGTGATCTTCATGTGATGTCCTTGTGATTTCCGGAGCGACCTGGCGGCCGGCGATTATAACCGGCACGGCACAGTTCTCTGTGTGTTTGAATCAGGAATCGCCCTTGAGCATCGACCAGAACCGGGCGCGCACCGCGCGGGTGTTCACACGGTAAAAGCCGTAGTGCGCATGGCGCTCCGGGTGCTCATCATCCAGCGTGATCCCCCACAGGCTGTTCAGGGCATTCGGCAACATGCTGTAGCGCATGTCGCCCAGCAGGTGCGGGATCTCCGGGTCCATGGCGATATAACCGTCGGCAAAAAGCCGGAAACGCAGGATATCGTTGTACAGCACCGAGTCTGTCGGAATTCCCTCTGCATCCCGCTCCGGGACAAACAGTGCCACGGAATCACCAGGGTAGACTTTCCTGCCACTGATGCCGGCACGCAGGGCATCGACGTAAATGGTATTGTCACTGATGTAGGTCGAGCGCCACAGCAGGAGATTACCCAGCGAAGGCTTCACCACCAGCCGCTCGATGCGGTGCTCACGCGCCAGCGCCAGCGACTCGGCCATGTCCGTGGCACGCTGCAACTGGACATAACCCAGCACCAGGTAGGCGCCACACAGGGCCAGCCCGACAGACACAACCCACGCCTGCCAGTAACGCCACGCCAGTGCCACGGCCAGCAACAGGATTCCGGTGAACACCGGGTCCACGATCGAGATCAGGTGGAACGAAACGCGTTCATCGGACAGCGGCCAGAACAGGTGTGTGCCATAGCTGGTGCAGGCATCGAGCACACCACTCATGCTGTAGCCTGCCAGGCAATACAGGTACAGGCGTCCGGGAGCCAGGCGGTTACGCAACAGTGGCCACAACAACCCGGCAGCAATCAGCGCGCCGAACGGGATGAAAAACACCGAGTGTGTGAAATGGCGGTGAAATTCCACAACCAGCAACGGATCACTGGCAGAAGCGACCAGCACGTCGATATCAGCCAGCAGGCCCGCCGCCATACCCACCCCGCTCGCAAGGCGGATATCCTTGTGTCGTGCAATCGAGACCGACAATGCTGCGCCTAGCAGCCCCTGGGTGAGCAAATCCATCGGGCTATTCTAGCGACTCCCTGCCCGGTGAACACCCCCGGCTATTTTGCGGTTAACGGCACAGCGATTTCCCTTATACTACCGCCTCCGTAATTTTGGCCAGAACCCGCAAAACCAGGCAATATTAATGAGACTCATCATCCGCTACTTTTTCAAACTCGTTCACGCCATCGTCGGGCCGATCCTGCTCGCCGTGGACTGGCTCACCACACCCAGGGGGATCGTACGTAGCCCGCAGGCACAGCAACAGCTCGATAGTCGCACGTGTAACATCTTGCTGTACCAGTTCCGGACCTGCCCGTTCTGCATCGTGACCCGACGCGCCATCAAACGGCTGTCGCTCAACATAGAAACCCGTGATGCCCTGCGCGACGCCACCAGCCGCCGCCAGTTGCAGGAAGGTGGCGGCGAGATCAAGGTGCCATGCCTGCGCATCACCGACGACAGCGGCAACGTGCAGTGGATGTACGAATCCAGGGATATCATCCAGTATCTGCAGGAAAACTATGCCTGACCCGTGCATGTGGCGCCGCACCTGAACAGCAGTCAGCTGACCGTGAGCCACTGCCCTGCACTATAATCGGCATCCTCCAGTTACCAAACCGGCACCCGATGACTGAATCCCTCCAGAATCTGATACAGATGCTTGCGCTGAGCACCGGGCAGCTGTACGCCATACTGGGCGCACTTGCCACCGTGGCCACACTGGCAGTCCTGTTCCGCAAACAACTCGGGCACTGGCGCGAGGAGCGCCAGGTCGCGCGCATGATCAGGCGCCTTGGTGCGCGCCACCTGCGTAACCTGCTGTTACCGGACGGCATGGGTGGCGAGGTGACCATCGAGCACCTGCTGCTGACAAGGGATGCCCTGCTGGTCATCGGCGTGAAACGGTTCAGCGGACTGATCTTCGGGGGGCCACAGACTGACCAGTGGACCCAGGTGATCAACCGTGTCAGCTACAAGTTTCCCAACCCGGATGGATACCTGCAGCGCCAGGTCAATGCGGTACACATGCTGGCACCCGGTGCAACCGTGACCGGTCTGCACCTGTTCACCCACGGCGCCAGCTTCCCCAAAGACAAACCGGACAACGTAAAGTCAACACGGGAGATCGGGCAACTACCGAAACGGCTGAAGCACAGCGACATCCCCAAGGGTATGCGCATGGCGTGGGAACAGCTGGTTGATTCAATTCAAAAATAATAAACCTGTAGGAGCGCCTTGCAGGCGCGATTCGATTCTGTGTGTTTCGCGCCTGCAAGGCGCTCCTGCAATAAGGCTTATTGAAACAGCTGACTGGGTTCCCGCCTTTGCGGGAACGACGATGGAAGTTAGCTTCGCCCCTGCAAGGCGCTCCTGTAACAACCCCTATTGAGGCAGGAGCATCCTGCACACATCAATCAATTCTGCCACGCCGCAATCCCCTGTCCTCGCAACCACTCCGCCAGAGCAGCTTCCCGCTCTTCGTCAGAGAGCCCCGCGCCGTCAAACCCCTCCATGAGTTCCAGCGCCAGCTCGATGCCATGGTTGTGCGGATACTTGCTGCTGCGATAACCCAGCATGTGCTGCTCAAAGCGGTCGCCCGGATCATGAATGGTCATACCCACATACACGCAGGGCATGCCCTCGACATAATTCGGATTTTCCTGGCGAAACTCCCGAATCCACAACACCTCCGGATCGAGTGTAATGACGTAGAGGTTGCGACCCTTGCGTTTCTTTGCAGCACGCCGCGCCTTCTCCTGCCACCTGAGAATCTTCCGGTCACGCTCAAGATCATCCATGCCCGGATTCTACAACGTACTCTGCTGGCGTGACATTGAAGAACTTAAACCAACCCTTTATTGTTCACCCCATACCCTTTTATCTGAATCGAGACCCGTTTCATGCCCACACACCCCGATGAGCTCCGCAACCAGTGGATGTCACATGGTCTCAGCCGCGACGAACTTGAGACCAATCCCTTCAACCAGTTCGAACTCTGGTTCGCCCAGGCCATCGACTCCGGCATTGCCGAGCCGAACGCCATGAGCATCGCCACGGTCGACGCCGCCGGCCAACCCTCGCTGCGTACCGTATTGCTTAAATACTACGACGAGCACGGTTTCGTCTTTTTCACCAATTACGAGAGTGACAAGGCAAAACAGATCGAGCTCAACGACCGGGTTGCCCTGCTGTTCCCCTGGGTGGCGTTGGGACGCCAGGTCAAAATAACCGGAAAAGCCGGAAAGATTCCGCTAACCGAATCGGTCAAATACTTCGCCTCGCGCCCGCGCGGCAGCCAGATCGGTGCCTGGGCCTCGCCGCAGAGCCAGGTCATTTCATCACGCTCGCTACTGGAGGCCAAGTTCGACGAGGTCAAGCGCAAGTTTGCCCGTGGCGAAGTGTCCCTGCCCTCGTTCTGGGGCGGCTACCGGGTAACCCCCGCCAGCATCGAGTTCTGGCAGGCGCGCGACAACCGGCTGCATGACCGGTTTGTTTACACGCAGGAAAGTGACGGGCAATGGGATATCGAGCGCCACGCGCCGTGATGCCCGTTCCTGCAGGACCATTTGATTAGTGTAGGAGCGCCTTGCAGGCGCGATGCTTTTCACAAAGATCGCGCCTGCAAGGCGCTCCTACAGATGTATAACCCGAGGCAGGCGCGCTCCGTCCACACAGGAACAGACTACGCAAGCACGTGTCCCCAGATTAATATTTAATATTATGAGCAATAACAGCCGATACCCCTATTGATTGCACCTGATTGCGTGTATTTGAGGCCAGGAAATGCAGAACCCGTCGTTTGCCGTCACCGATCGAACCGATGCCGCCGATGTCATCGCGTTTTTGCGCGCCAAAATGGCCGCGTACGACATGCGCCTGCTCGACTGGGTACGCCTCAGCCCGATGACGGATGCACAACATGCACCGGAGCCCGGTGGCGACATCCCGCCGGTCACAATCAGTACCTGCTGGACGCCACGTGAAGACAATCCGACTGCCAACCCGCCGCAACCGGAACACATGTACCGCATCAAGGTGAATGTCTGGCAGGGGTCGGATTACCCGCTCGAAGAAGCCCACTGGGGGCGCATCCCGCCACGCCCGATCCGGCGCCGCAACATTCCGGACCGTTACACCACCCGCGGCCTGTGCAAATGGCGCTACCCCGACCGGCTGGCCGCCACGGTGCATGCGCTTGCCCGACCGCTGTTTTTATACCTTGCCAATACCAGACAGGTCGCGCTCAACCCGAGTGAAAGCAATGCCAGCGCCTGGGGTCACCGCTGGGCCGCGGAATGGTTACGCAGACACGACCAGGAACACGATGCCGAGGCAATGGTCGCCCAGCTCATGCAATGGACGCTGATCCAGAGCAAGGGGCTTTAGTTATGCAGCCTTGATATTCCGACCCGTCTGCCATTGATTTGTACTACGATTGGTACTGTTGCACACGCACTCAGCAACATCGGCTACGGACGACATATATTTTCTGGAGAACAATCATGAAGTTATCGTTTAATTGGCATGGACGCGGGTTATTCCCGGTGCTGGCACTGTGCGCGGGCAATGCACTGGCATGCAATCCCGCACAGGATGGCTGCATGGGTTGCAATGACGACGAGTTACCCGCCTGCCTGCACACTTTTGTGGAAGAACTCTGCCACGCCTCGGGCAACCCGGGCAGCTGCGACACCCAGCGGGCTTATGATGATGTGGAACGCCATGTCCTGATCAGCACCGGCAGCCACATGTCCCGTATTCGCTCCATGATGCGCACACCCCGGAAATACCAGCGTCGTTAGGACAGAATCTCCAGGGGTCCTGTTTACGTACCGTAGTTAAGCGACATATTACTCAGCGCGCTGTGTCTATTTCCCCAGGTGCTTGCGCATGAACCTGGCCGCACGCTGCACGGCATCCTTTGATGCCAGGTCATCGGCAAAGGTGCGCACGTTGTCGTCGCGGAAATCAAAACCACGCCCCACGCCTGGGTAGATAATCAGCTGCGCATCGCGTCCCTTGTCCTGCATGACCTGGATGCTGGTCTCGATCACGCGCCGGCGCTGGTACTGTTCCTCATCGCCAATAAACACCAGCATCGGCAGTGTGAGCTGGTCGATCTCTTTTGCATAGCCGTACACCTGCATGGGTTCGGGTGCATTCGGGTCCTGCAGGTGAGGGTAATAGGAAACATAACAGGCGATGTCCTGCTGCTGACGCTTGAACGTGGTTGCCACCTTCAGTGAGTAATAACCCCCGCGGGTGTGTGAATACAGGCAGGCCCTGTCCGTACTGATATCAGTGCGCGCCAGCAGCACGTCCAGCGCCCGGTTAACATCCTTCTCCAGTTCATAATCGTGCTCGATAGGATGAGTACCGATAAAGTGTGCGCCATAGATATCCGGGGCCAGCACCACAAAGCCGCGTGCCGCAACCCGCCGGGCAAGACGTTGCACCAGTTCATCCAGCCCGCGACGTCCGTGCACGAATAACACGGCCGGGAACTTGCCAGTCGCCCCGGGGCGCACCACCAGCGCCGACACTTCCACATCACTACTCTTGTAGTTTGTCCACGAAGTGGCAACGGGGTAGTTATCCGGCGCCTCGATCTGGCTGTCATCCCACCAGGCATCGTCCCACCACCAGTTGTTGTCATCTGGCGTGGTGTCTGCTGCAGCGACGCCACCAGCAACAAGAAAAGCAGCGAGTAGTGTAATAGCCGGTTTTACGTTCATGCAGAAACCCTTACTTGTTTTGGAATAAAGCCATACAGGCAACTAATCATATCGGCAGCCCCGTGAGTATTTCAAAAACTCACCGCCCCTTGTGTTCTCCGTGGCCGCGCACAGTCACGACTGGAACGGCCACACCCACAGAATCATCGGTATCGAGACCACGATAACCAATATCTCCAGCGGCAACCCCATGCGCCAGTAATCACCAAACCGGTAACCCCCCGGCCCCATGACCAGGGTGTTGTTCTTGTGCCCGATCGGCGTCAGGAAGGCACAGGATGCCGCCACTGCCACCGCCATCAGAAACGGGTCGGCACTCACCTGCAAGCGGTTGGCGATATCAAGCGCAATCGGCGCGGCAATTACCGCCGTCGCGGTGTTATTCATTACATCGGACAGTGTCATGGTCACGACCATTAACAGGGTCAACACGACCACCGGTGAGTAGCCATCAGCCAGGCTGGTAATGAGGTCGGCAATCAGTGCAGTGCCGCCACTGGATTCCAGTGCCACTCCCAGCGGAATCATGGACCCCAGCAGTACAATCACCGGCCATTCGATCGATTCATACACCTGGCGGGCCGGCAGGATATTCAACAGTACATAGGCCGCAACAACGATGGCGAGTGCGACCGGCAGATACAGGACACCAACGCTGGCCAGCAGGATAGCCAGCGCAAACAGGCCTGCCGCCAGCCACGCCTTGTGGCGCATGGTCAGCGCCAGGGTTTCTGAACCGGCCAACGGCAGGCTACCGAGCCAGCCGCTGATTTCTGCGAGCATGTCCCCGGGGCCAAACAACAACAGCACATCACCGGCCCTGATTTCAAGATGACGTACCCGCTGGCGAAATTGCCGGCCCTGCCGTGACACGCCGAGCAACGTGACGTCATAGCGGTACTGCAAACGCAGTGAATTGGCCGTCCGCCCCTCGATGCGTGCCCCGCCCGGCACGACAACTTCCAGCAGTGACATGTCCTCACTACTGAGCGGACTGGTATCGTGCCCCTGTGCCTGATAGGTCAGCTTCAACACACCGACTATCCTGTCCATGGCCTCTGGAACCGCTTCCACCACCAGGATGTCCCCGACACTGACCTCCGCCAGCCGCGCCTGGCCGGGTAGCCGCTTCCCGCGCCGAATCAAACCCACAATCGCCACATCGTTTTCTTCAGCAACCGCACCGAGGTCACGCACCCGCTGACCAATGGCCGGCGAATCCTCCGGCACATGCAGCTCCGCAACATATTCGCTGACATCAAGGAGTTTCTGCGTCGGGTCCTGTTGCCTGCACTCGGTCGGCAACAACCGCCAGCCAATCAGGGCAACAAACAGCACGCCGACAACGGCACAGGCAAGCCCCACCGGCGCAAAGTCAAACATGGCGAAGCTCTCCCCCAGCGCTTGCTGGCGGAACTCGGCAATAATGATGTTGGGCGGCGTACCAATCAGGGTGATCATGCCGCCCAGTATGGTGGCAAAAGACAGCGGCATGAGCGTCAACGCAGGGCTGCGCCTGGCCTTCAGGGCTGCCTGTATATCCACCGGCATCAACAGCGCAAGTGCCGCGACATTATTCATAACCGCAGAAAGGCCGGCCGCAATACCGGCCATGGCAGTAATATGTGTCTGGAGTGAATGCGAGAACCGGCTGACCTGTCTCGCGACCTGCTCGATCACGCCGGAATTGGACAGCCCCTTGCTGACAACCAGCACCAGCGCAATGATAATGGTTGCCGGGTGACCAAACCCGGAGAACGCCTGGTCTTTCGGCACCACGCCAAGAATCAGCGCCGCCGTCAGGGCAATGAATGCGACCAGGTCATAGCGCAGACGCCCCCAGATCAGCAGGGCGAATACGAAGAACAGCAGAGTAAATAAAATGGTCTGATCGGTTGTCATGTCCGTCCCCTGACTCGAGGGTGAAACTATAACATCCACAAGCCGGACGCAGACCAGATTCAGGGTAACTCAACACGGCCGGCCCATTTGTCCCCTTGTCATGGGCTGAACGACGGGTATTCAGAAAATTAACGGCCAGACCTACCAGTCATCATCCTCTGTTGGCGGCGCCTTGCATGTGTCCCTCGGATAAGGCACGACTTCGTGATAGTTGGATACCGGTCTCGCGCAGATTGGACACTGATTCCCGGGAAGTTCATTCAGGGTTGAGCCACATATCGCGCACACATGATAATGCGATTCCCCTCCCTCGATGCGCCCGACCAGCAGACCAAACATGCGGCTGGCCGCCTTGTGGATCTTTACGATCAGTTCCCGATGCTGCTGCTCGGCTTTCCAGGCATAGGTAATGGAAGTAATGGCATCCTGGTTCCCTTCACTCTCAATACGCTCGAGGATGTCCGGATATTCACGATCGATCTCATCACGCTCTACACCAGAGGCATGCTTCAGATTGTCACGCGTGGTGCCCACTTCCTGTAACTGCGGAATGGCAATGGGCTTTACATCGACCTTCAGCCCCGCCAGGAGATTCTTGAAATTGTGTGCATGAACGCCTTCCGATGCCGCCAGTGACTTGAACAAATGCGCAATATTCGGATAACCCTCGGCACAGGCCCGTTCGGCATAGGCCGCATAGGCACGATGCGCGGTCACTTCATCCTGATGGCGTTCCTTCAGCGCCTCGACGGTTAACACGTTGGACGCTGCCCATGCGACCGGGGCTTGCATCATGAAGACGGCCAAACCCACAAGGACCGTCCTCATTGCCATTACAAAACCACGCTTTCCAGCATTACCCGGCATCATGTACTCCACTTACCCGCAGGACAGGAAGGTCCGGCCTGTACTTTAATACGAACCAGTTCAGACCCCACATTAAAAGCATAGTCGAGATAGCACGCAACTCAAATGGAACAGTAATTCAGACCTGGCAGCCATGAAAGGGGGCACTGAATAAATGAGAATGATTGCGTTCTGTCTCCGACCCCTTTAATTTCGATGTATGTCCCAGGTGCAGTTACGATTCTACGAGGAACTGAATGACTTCCTGTCGCCCGCGCATCGCAAGGTAGCGTTCTTGCATGACCTTACACGGCGCACCTCGGTCAAGGACATGATTGAGTCATTTGGTGTGCCACACACGGAAGTGGACATCATCCTGGTCAACGGCAACTCGGTGGATTTCTCCTACATTGTAGAAGACGGGGACCACATCAGCGTGTACCCCGTCTTCGAGAGTCTGGATGTGACTCCGTTGCTGCGTTTGCGGCCGGCACCCTTGCGCACACCCGCGTTTATCCTGGATACCAACCTGGGTCGACTGGCACGTTACCTGCGCCTGCTGGGGTTTGATTGCCTGTATCAGAACGATTTTGACGACGATACCGTGGCAATGACTGCCGACAGGGAACAACGCATCGTATTGACGCGGGACCGCGCCCTGTTACAGCGCAAGATCATTACACGCGGCTATTTTGTACGCGAGGTTCGACCCAGACTCCAGGTGAAAGAGGTGTTGTCCCGGTTTGACCTGTACCGGCTGGTAGACCCGTTCAGTCGCTGCACGCGTTGCAATGGCGACCTGCAGGCAGTCGACAAGCAGTCAGTCGAAGACCGGCTGGAGCCCAGGACAAGGAAATATTACAAGACCTTCAGGATATGCACGATGTGCGGGCAAATCTACTGGCAAGGCAGCCACCATGAACGGTCGCAGCGCCTGATCGAGGAGCTGACGCGAAATGATACTGAAGATTAATGGCTCTCGACTGCAACCCGGTAGTAATCCCGGCATTCCAGTTCACGCCCTCTGACGGTACGCTGGCCCGTTAATGGCCCGCGTGTTTCGGTTACCAGTGTGCATTGGCCTTCCTGGTGATGGTCATCATAGAAATATGCCACCACCCAGTCATGGGTGCGTTTCAACTCATGGGCCCGTGCGGTATTGGAATATAACAGCGTGAAATGCCAGCCATTCCGGTCGGTATGCAACACGGGCAGCCAGGCCTTGCCTTCCGGGTTGAAGCGCCGGGGTGAAATCAGCGGCAGCTTGCCCTGCTCCGCCTGCTGTCGATATTCCCGGTCAACTTCAACCAGGGTCTCAATATCCGGCCCATGGCCGACCGCCACCTGTGGTCGGCGGCGGGTCTTGCCCAGCAGCGTGGCCAGTGAATTCCTTATCCCGGCGACACGGCGGGCTCCCATACCCGGCACCTGCTCAAGACGACCGTCGTAGGCTGCCGCCTCCAGCGCCTCGAGTGTATCAATGTGCAGCCGCTCGTTTATTTGCTCCGCCATTTTCGGCCCGATGCCGGGCACCGTTTGAAACAGGTGGACCGGATCAAGTGTCCCGCGCAAACGTTGCAGCTGCACCCAGTTGCCTGTGGTCACCATTTCCTGGATCGAACTGGCGATTCCCTTGCCAATGTTGGGAAGTGTTATCAAGCCGGCCGCGCCCTCGGCTTCGGTCAGTTCCCCGATATCGCGCCCAAGCCGCGAGACGGTCTCACTGGCGCGGCGATAGGCTGAAACACGAAAAGGGTTGGCCCCCTGCTGCTCGAGAAGATCGGCAGCCTGGGCCAGTTTCATGGCAACCTGCTGGTTCAGAGACGTTTGCATTTCAATGCGCCTGGCAGGTAGATCCCTGGTGGCTTGTAACCTGGTGGCCATGACAGGTATCAGCCCTCGTCTGGCGCCAGCGGCGGGACTTCCACGGGCTGATCGGGTGGTATTCCCAGTGGTGGTTCGGGAGTGGTCTCGGGTGGCGCATCCGGAGTGACCTCAGGCGGCACATCCGGTTGCGGTATCTCCGGTGGATTGCCCGGTGGTATCTCCGGTTCACCGGCACGACCAGGGTTGCGATTGAGCAAATACATGATCCGACCCTCCATACCATAAATATAGCCGGTGTAGCACCGAATGGAATATAAGGGCCGGAATTACTCAGTCAATTCACGCACCAGCGAGTCCCATTCCTCCTCCAGGCTCACACCTTCAGGGAATACCGACCCGGCCCGCCGGTGCCAGTAACGTGAATTCAAGTCATCGCCTTCCTTGCGATGCAGGTAGGCATGGATCCGCGCTGCCATCACATCGTCCATCGACTGCACGATCTCATGGGCCGTATCCCATTCACCGCTGGCGTCATACCACAGCGCCTGCAGGCAAGACTCCAGCCCACCGGGGCAGGCATCCTGGCCCAGGCTGTCGATGAACTGCTGGTACTGTGTCATCTTCGCTGTAGTGGAATGATATTCACGAAATTATCGGGATATGCTGCATAACCAGCTCATTCTCATTTACCGCCAGCCCGTAGAATTCATTAAGCCGGGCAGACAGGCTATGGGTTTTGATTGTAGAGCAGGAATTTTTCAATAACCTGCATACGCCGCCGATGTACCGACCCGTCATGATCCATAAAAGGGTGCGCAAACGCTTCATCCCTTAGTATCACTGCACTTCGTTGTCGTGCCGTTTCCACCAGCTCCTGTGACATGGAGTGCGAGACCACCCTGTCATTCTGCCCGACAATAACCAGGAAATGGCCACAATCTTCCGGAAGATAGTTAACGGGATCATATTCCGATGGACATCCGTAACCAGACAAACGACTCGGCGTTGAGTCTACAATAATGCGGTCGAACCTGTCGTGTGATTCAAATCCATCCAGAAAGGCAATACCACCGAACGACATGGCATAGATGAACCGTTGTTCATATCCGGATGAGTTGAGTGCAGCGAGAATTTCCACATAGTCACTAATAATTGCTTTAAGTCGCCGCTTGCCGCCTGAACGACCATAGCCACGAAAGTCATAGACGTAGACGTCAAACCCTGCAGATGAGAAATGCGAAAACTCCTCGATAATTTGATCTGCCAGAATGGCATTCCCCTGCATGACCAGCAGGTAACCCTTCGGCGAGGCCAGCTGCCCCTCACTTCCGGTTGCTTTCAGTTTGTAACCACGCAACGTCCTGTTATCTTTTGTTTCAAAAGATATATCCTCGACATTCCGCAGTCGCGCCAATCGATCCGCATTCGGGCTACCAGCCATACTGCTCCATAGCCAGAAAACAAGGGGTTCCTTTAGCCCACAAACGCTCTGCTCCAGACTCATGTAGCCATCCTCCTGCCCGGCAGAAGCGAGGCTTGAGAACATCGCGAGAAAAGAAAACAAAATCGGGAATCGGCTGGCCATATTCAAACCAGGTATAGAGTGATCGAATCAGCCAGCTTATCCGGGGCCGGACCGGGCTGGCCCATGATTTACTGAACTTTCAAGTAGGAAAATCCATGGCTTTGCAATTTGGCTATCTCTACAACCCCGGAAGTAACAAGGGTGACGCCCGGAATCAGCATGTCTTTATCCAGGCCAATCGCCGTGCGCGTGATCTCGCACAGGGAGATATTGATATTTTTCATATCGTGCAGGGTTGTCAGCCGGGTAATCAGATCCTCGCGCAGCTTCGCCTGTTCATCGTTGACCTCAAAGGGTGTTCCCTTCAACCTGTCGTGAGTCAGAAACTGTATGCCATGTGATAGAAATACAATCCGGACATCATAGTCTAAAAACTCATTTTCATAGGTCGTCACCATATTGAAAATACTGGTTAGCATTGAACTCATTCTCTGGGGGTCTGCATAGTCCGCATGGTAGACGACCTTTGCGGTGTCAGCGGCTTCATCCGCATGGGCCATATTCATGGTATGCATGGAAAATGCCAGGCAGAGTGCGAGAAGCATAAAAGACCATACCGGCTTTCTTGTGTTACTCATTTCCCCGCCCTCCTTTTTTCCGAGATAGCATTATCAGTATAGCTTGCAGGAGGAAATATGGGCGCGGGCGCGGTGTTTCCTTATCCCCGGGTAACAGGAGGCAACCGCAAGAGGGGGTAGCACCCTCTTGTTCAGAACTGCCAGCCCTCATTCTCAGCTGCTATAACAATTTGTGCGCAGGCCTGTGAATCCGAGGCGGCATCGTGGTGGTTCAACGGGATATCCAGGTAGTCGCAAACATCAGGCAGTTTTGTCGGATAAATATCCCATTGTTTCCTTGCCAGATGCACCGTACAGACAAACGGGATTGATGGCGCAGGAATTCCATAGTTCTCACAGCAGCTCTGCAGCACCCCGCGATCAAACGACGCATTATGCGCGGCCAGATAATCTGCCCGTAAAATAAACCCGTTGATATCGCCCCATAACTCAACGAAAGACAGCTCGGTCTTGACATCATCCCACGTTATGCCGTGGATATGAGTGAACTCAAACTGGCGCTGGGGCGGCCGGATCAGGAGCGTCTCTTCTGCGATGATCTCCCCGTCTTTGACGTGAACCAGACCAACAGCGCACGCACTGGAACGGTTACGGTTGGCGGTTTCAAAATCGATAGCCACAAAGTTACTCATATCCCACTCCCCTGAAAACATTGGCCAGGCAATGCCGTATTATCATCGTATTAAAGAGAACTTATTACTATAAGTTCCGTTGATTACCCTTCTCCAATACCCTGAAAACAACATCAACGGTTAACTCCAGTTCTTGCAAATTACCCGCTGCCTCCCTGCCCTGTTTGGTTGCCCTGTAAAAATGCGGCGTCATTAGCAGCAGATTATTAATCTGCTCATGATTGATCAGCCCTGTTTTGAACCGAAGCGACTGCCTGTCCACCACCGAAAAGCCCATTTCTTCAGCGCAAGAAAGGTCTTGCGGATCTGACTTAATCACTTCCCTGTAAATTATTTCTCTTAATTCCTTTAAATGATCGGGCCCGGGCTCAACAAGAACGACCTTTCCACCCGGCTTTAATACTCTATTGAAACCTTCGAAACTCTGGAATCCAAACACACACTGAATAACGTCAACACTGGCATTATCAACCGGCGGCTGCCGGTTGGTACCAACAAGCCAGGTTATCTGTTTATTTCTTCTTGCAGATTCAGCGATTGCGGCTTTCGATATATCCAGCCCAATAAAGGAGAGAGCCCCGCCGCCTTTTTTATCCTTAAGATAATTAAACAAATAATCAAGGTAATACCCTTCACCACAACCCGCATCCATAAAGCAGGCCTCTTCACCCTCGGCAATCTGCACAAATGCAATTTCAGCCAACTTGTTGGCAATGGGTTCATAAAGGCCTGAATTCAGGAATTGGACCCTCGCTATAACCATCTCTTTACTGTCGCCCGGCTGCTTCGAGCGCTTGTGCTGCACGGGCAATAAATTCACATAGCCCTGCCGGGCGACATCAAAGGCATGTCCATTCTCACAAACGAGCTGTTTTTCACGCGAAAACAGCCGCGCCCCGTCAATAGGGCAAGCCAGGTTATGTGCCTTGAGAATATTCATATGCCAATTGTCGCTTTTCTCCGACCGATTTTATCAAGTTAAAGGCGGGTTTATCCCGGTTAACGCATGGCTTTCAACGGGCGAGTGACTGTAGAATCATCGCCTCGATGAACATGCCAAGCGCCACGACTAACCCCGCCCATCACATCCTGCAAAGCGTCTTCGGCTACGAAGCCTTTCGCCAGCAACAGCAGGCGATCGTCGACCATCTGATCACAGGCGGTGATGCGCTGGTGCTGATGTCCACCGGCAGCGGCAAGTCACTCTGTTACCAGATTCCCTCCATCGTGCGGCACGGTGTCGGTATCGTCGTTTCGCCGCTGATCGCCCTGATGCAGGACCAGGTCGAGGCCCTGCACCAGAACGGGGTGCGGGCTGCCTTTCTCAATTCTACCCTCAGCTTCGACGAAGTGCGTGAAGTAGAGGGTGCGCTGCATCGCAACGAGCTGGACCTGCTCTACGTCGCCCCCGAGCGGCTGATGATGGCGCGCACGCTGGATCTTGTCGAGCGCATCCCGGTCTCACTGTTTGCCATTGACGAGGCGCACTGCGTCTCCCAGTGGGGACACGATTTCCGTCCCGAGTATGTGCAGTTGTCGGTGCTGCATCAGCGTTTTCCGCACATTCCGCGCATCGCCCTGACGGCCACTGCCGACAGCGCCACCCGCCGCGAGATCATCGAACGGCTGGACCTGACCGGGGCACAGCAGTTTATCAGCGGCTTCGACCGGCCCAATATCCGCTATCGCATCAGCGAGAACCGCGGCAACGCCCGCGAACAGTTGCTGCGGTTTATCCGCAACGAACACCCGGGGGATGCCGGGATTGTCTACTGCCTGTCACGCAAGCGCGTGGAACAGGTAGCCACCTGGCTGACATCGAAGGGGTTGACCGCACTACCCTACCACGCCGGCCTGTCGGCACCGGTTCGCCAACAGCACCAGGAGCGCTTCCTGCGCGAGGAAGGCGTGATCATCATAGCCACCATCGCCTTCGGCATGGGGATCGACAAGCCCGACGTGCGCTTCGTGGCCCACCTCAATCTGCCGAAGAGCCTGGAGGCCTACTATCAGGAGACCGGTCGCGCCGGGCGCGACGGCCAGCCCGCCAATGCCTGGATGGTCTATGGCCTGCAGGATGTGATCACCCTCAAGCAGATGCAGGCAAGCTCTGACGCCCCCGAGGCCATCAAGCGCATTGAACGCCACAAGCTCGACGCCATGCTCGGCCTCTGCGAACTGACAACCTGCCGTCGCCAGGCGCTGCTGCGCTACTTCGGCGAAGAGCAGGCCAAATCCTGTGGTAACTGCGACACCTGCCTGGAGCCACCCGAGACCTGGGATGCTACCACCGCCGCGCAGAAGGCGCTTTCCTGTGTACACCGTACCGGCCAGCGCTTTGGCGTCAGCTACCTGGTCGACGTGCTACTCGGCAAGGAAGATGAGCGCATCAGTCGCTTCGGTCACGACAAGCTGAGCACCTATGGCATCGGCAGCGAACACAAGCAAAGCGAATGGCGTGACCTCTACCGCCAACTGATCGCCCGCGGGCTGCTGGCGGTAGACCTGGAGGGGCATGGTGGCCTGCACCTCACTGAACAGAGCCGTCCGATACTACGCGGTGAGCAGCTGCTGCACCTGCGCAAACTCACCCGCAAGGCCAGGGCGAAGACCCGTGAACGCAAGGCCAACCGTTTCGGCGATCCAGGTAATAGCAAGCTGTGGCAGGCACTGCGTGACCGCCGCCAACAACTGGCCGACGAGCAGGGCGTGCCCGCCTACATGATCTTCCATGACGCCACCCTTGCTGAAATGGTGGAGAACCGCCCACAAACCCTGGCGCAACTGTCAAACATCTCCGGTGTCGGCGAGCGCAAGCTGGCCGACTACGGCGAGGCGTTTTCCGAGGTACTGAACGAATACCGGGACGTGGAAGAGAGCACGCAAACCGATACCGAAGAAGAGACGCTGCAACTGTTTCGCACCGGGATGCATACCGATGCCATTGCAGCCCGACGCGGCCTCAAGACCACCACCATCTACAACCACCTGGCCAAAGGGATCGAGTGCGGTGAGGTCTCACTCAATGAAGTGGTGCGACTGCAACAGCCGCAACTGGATGCGATCCGCTTCGCCATCGAACAATTCGGTGGCGGCAAACGCCTCAAGCCGGTGTTTGATGCGCTGGAGGGTGAATTTCCCTACGAGGTACTGCGCTGCGTCAGGTCAGACATGACGCGCTGACCGGTTTGTGAACCGGCGTCGTAAAATCACGTCATCCCCGAGAAGGCCGGGATCCGGCCATCACACAAGCACGGCTGTTAGACATGCCTTGAAATAAATGGTTACTGACCCCCTCTTATACTTCATCTGCTATCATGCGCCCCTCCGCCAAGCCAACAAAGCCTGCCCCACGTGACCGCCTTCTCATCCCTGCCCTTAACACCCGAGCTTCTGGCCAACATCAAGTCGCTGGATTACCAGGTCATGACCTCGATACAGGCACAAAGCCTGCCCACCATCCTGACAGGCAAGGATTTGCTGGCACAGGCCAAAACAGGCAGCGGGAAAACGGCTGCATTTGCCATTGGCGTACTGCACAAGCTTGAGACAAAGACGTACCAAACCCAGGCACTGGTACTCTGCCCAACACGCGAGCTGGCCGATCAGGTAAGCAAGGAATTTCGCCTGCTGGCGCGCGCAATACCCAACACCAACATCCTCACTCTGTGTGGCGGCAAACCGATGGGGCCACAACTGGCTTCACTGGAACGTAACCCGCATATCGTGGTCGGCACACCGGGACGGACATTAAAGCACCTGGAAAAAGGCACTTTAAAACTGAATGGATTAAAAACGCTGGTGCTGGATGAGGCTGATCGCATGCTGGACATGGGTTTTCATGAAGACATCATGCGAATTATTGATATGATGCCACGCCAACGGCAAACCCTGTTATTTTCCGCGACCTACCCGGATGAAATACAAGAGATCAGCGATGCCATCCAGAGCGATCCAGCTGATATTCGCGTGGAAAGCCTGCACGACAATAAAAAGATACAACAGGTTTTCTATGAAATAGAAAAAGGCGCAAGAACCAAAACATTGGTTACCCTGTTACAGCATTATCGACCTGAATCAAGCCTGGTGTTTTGCAACCGAAAGAATCAATGCAAGGAACTGGCTGAAGAATTATGGCAACAGGGTTTCCATGCGCTGGCCTTGCACGGTGATCTTGAACAATATGAACGTGACCAGGTGTTGGTGCAGTTTTCCAACAAGAGCAGTTCGATTCTTGTTGCAACGGATGTCGCCGCGCGCGGGCTGGATGTAAAAGATTTACAGGCCGTGATTAACTTCGAGCTGTCACCGGATCCGGAAATACATATTCACCGTATCGGGCGCACCGGTCGCGCCGGCAAGGAAGGCCTGGCCCTGAGTTTATTCATGGCCTCGGAGGCGAAGAAGGTCAGTGCGATAGAGGCCTTTCAAAACAGCCCCGTTAGAATAGAGAAGCCCACCTCACTGAAAACCCGGGAGAACTTCAGATTGAGCCCAGCGATGGTTACTCTATCCATTAATGGTGGCCGTAAAAACAAGGTGCGCGCGGGTGATATACTGGGCGCATTAACTGCAAATACCGATCTACCCGCCAAACAAATTGGCAAAATTGATATTTTCGACAATCTTGCTTATGTGGCTGTCGAACGCCCGATCGCCAAACAGGCCTTGAAGATACTGACGGAAGGGAAAATAAAGGGTCGAAAATTCAGGGCACGAAAACTGCGATAAACATCCCCCGCCTACACTGCACAAACTCCAGACGCCTCCCAACTGTCCATAAAACCCACTTCAACCCATGCGCACAACTCCGGACTCAATCGATTGATACATTCGGCGCCAGCAGGCACCAACTTCTTTTGAACAGGTATGCCACCCAAACCCACTAAAACAGACGTCCTGATCATCGGCGCCAGCGCGGCAGGCCTGATGTGCGCAATCGAAGCAGGCAAACGTGGACGCGAAGTAATCATAATCGACCATGCCAACAAACCCGGTAAAAAGATCCTTATGTCCGGCGGTGGCCGCTGCAACTTTACCAATACTGAAATCAGCGCCAACAACTTCATATCCCACAATCCCCATTTTTGTAAATCCGCGCTAAGTCGCTACACCCAGTGGGATTTCATTGCCATGGTGAATGAATATCAGATCCCCCACCATGAACGCGATCTCGGTAAATTATTCTGTGATGACAGCGCCAAAGACATTCTTGATATGTTGCTCGCTGAATGCGAAAAAGTGAATGTAACCATTCAACTTGATTGCGATGTTAAGAACATAGAAAAAATGGAAAGCAATGCATTTTCTATAACTACATCACTGGGGATATTCCGGACAACATCATTAGTCATCGCCAGTGGCGGCCTATCCATACCAAAAATGTGTGCCAGCCCGTTAGGTTATAAAGTTGCCGGGCAGTTCGGCCACCACATCTGGCCAACCACAGCAGGGTTGGTGCCCTTTACCCTGCAACCGCACGACAAGGAGCTGCTAGCAGGACTGTCAGGTATATCCGTTGAAAGTATCGTGAGTAACATGCGCATACAATTCAAGGAGAACATCCTGTTCACTCACCGGGGTTTGAGTGGCCCTGCCATTCTACAGATTTCATCTTACTGGCTACCGGGTGAAGCGATTCACATAAACCTGTTACCAGAACTCGATTTGGTTGATTTCCTGAAAACACGACAGGCCACACAACCAAACATCAAATTAAAAACGCTGTTAGCCGAGATCTTACCCAAACGACTCGTCCCCGCCCTGTTAGGCCAGGAAACCGCGGACAAACCACTGCAGGAACTTTCATATGTCCGCTTTGAAGAGATCGCACAACAGCTACAATACTGGCAAATCAAACCCAACGGCACCGAAGGCTACCGCACCGCCGAAGTCACCCTGGGTGGCGTCGACTGTAACGAGTTATCTTCAAAAACCATGGAATCCAGCAAGGTCGCCGGCCTGTACTTTATCGGAGAAGTGGTTGATGTGACCGGTTGGCTGGGCGGGTATAACTTTCAATGGGCATGGTCATCAGGCTGGTGCGCAGGACAGGTTGTTTAAAACCACACTAGCAGATGGTTTGATTGGAAAAAGATCGCGGATGAGATCCGCCCCTACAGGATAAATGGGTACCGCACCATCATATCCCCTACCACATCAAATCATCAGGAACCTGGTAATCTGCGTAGGGATCATCTTCCCCACTCTCCAGCTGAGTCACCGCATTACTGACAATGCAGGATTCATCACGCAGCTTGATTTTCTCTGCCACCACGGACGGAATCACCTCGTAGCCGTCATCAAACCTGACGATGGCAAGCAGTCCACGCCCCAGCCTCTCGTGAACCTCTTCAGAGACAAAAATTTTCTTGATCGCCTTACCGTCCTGAAAGTTATAACCCGTTTCGCCATCGTCCCGCGGCAATCGGTTTAATTCGACCAGCTGACGAACCTGTGCACGAACGGCCTTGCGCTCGTCCTCTTCCTTTTTCTGGCGATTGAGCTCACGGTCGCGAGCCACTTTCTCTGCCGCTGCCTGACGGGCGGCGACCGCCGCCTCATCGACCACCTCGATCTTCTGCTTGTTCTTCTGTTTCTGCTGCTTGTGTTTCGACTTGTTCGCCTTGTTGAGCTGGGTCTTGCTCACCAGGCCCGCCTTGAGAAACTGATCACCAAACGAATTTGCCATCGGACTTTCCTTCACACTCCGAAATTCAGCGCTCCTCGCGAGCGCACCATTCAATCATCCTGCAAACCAATGCTTCCATTCTAACCCGTCATCACCGGGACGCAAAAAAGCACCGCACACATTCTCAGAATACAGAGGAATACCGGGCGACCGACGATAAATGGTACCAGAGCACATTAATTGGTTATATTTGGGTTAACTGTGTTCTGACAGCTTATCTTCACTGCGTGTATGCTGGCTTTCACAAACCCTGGAGGCAGTTCAGATGGTGAAATTCATAAGCAAACATATTCTTACCGGACTGGTGGCCACCCTGCCCGTGATACTCACGATCTACCTGCTCTACTGGTTTGCGGTATCCACTGAAGCCGTGTTGGGCGATTTGATACGCCTGTGGCTGCCGGAAAGCCTGTACTGGCCTGGCATGGGTGTCATTGCCGGGCTGGTAGCCGCGTTCGTCGTGGGACTGCTAATGCATGCCTACGTGGTGCAAAGGTTGTTCGCCATGGGTGAAAAACTCCTCTACAAGACCCCCATGGTCAGATTGATCTACCCGGCGTTACGCGACTTCCTGAATTATTTTTCACCGGAAACCAAAAAGGAATTCGACCAGGTGGTCGCCGTCACGCTGGGTGATACCGGCATGCAGGTGATCGGCTTCGTTACCCAGGAAAACCCGGAAAAGCTGCCTGAAGTTTTCCGTGAAGAAGACACTGTCCTGGTCTACCTGCCGCTAAGTTACATGATCGGTGGTTATGCTGTGCTAATGCCTAGAAGCGCCATCCGACCGGTCGACATGAACATGGAGGAAGCAATGCGATTCACCCTGACTGCCGGAGTCACCGGCGCCACCGCCCCCAAATAAACGGGCCGGATACATTTTCTGGCCCATATTATCGGAGCACCCATCAAGCACAAAGGGCTCTGGCGTGAAAATATTCACGGATGAGATCCGCTCCTACAGGTGTTTCTGTTTGTTGCAGGAGCACTTATCAAGCGCTATCTGGATAAAGTATAAATGGGTACTGATCTCTTTCATCCCGACAACTGCCCCCTCACCCGCTCCACAATCGCCACCAGGTTTTCCCTGTTCGCCTCCGGCAGGGAAGCCAGCGCGCGCAGCTGCTCGCTGTAATGTTCTGTTGTCTGCAAGGCTTTTTCGGTCATCTCTTCCAGCATTGCCGGCGCAATGCCGAGGTTTTTCGCCAGGTTCTGCACCGCAGCGACCAGCCCCACCGTTGACCCGGTCGCATCATCGGATTCGCCATAACGACCGAACGGCATCACTGACAGCAGGTTGTGAATCGAATAGGCACGCATTGGTGTCGGGTCATACACCGGTGAAAACGCCAGCTCGCCTCCCACCCCGACAATCGACAGATTTTCCAGGTGCAGGTCGCCGTTTCCGGTCAGCAGCGACATGAGCAGCCGCGCCAGCAGGTGGCGCTTGGCCAATGTGCGGTCGGTAAAAAAATCAATCGGTGAACGGTCAATGGCACGGCCCACCTCGTCATAGCTGTAACTGTAATTGTGCGTAATCCGGGCATCGCCCGAGGCCAGCACCGAGTACAGCGACTCGGTAAACAACGGGTTCTTGTTGTGGTCGCGGTCAAACCGCTCCACCGCCAGCGCCGGCACACCGTTAAACTCGACCACCCAGTGCCGCGGCACCGTGAAACCGGCCTCGCGATGCACATCCAGTGCCAGCGCCTCCAGCTCGACCAGCCCGGGATACACCGTCGGCTGCTCGAACTTCAACACCACGTCGGTCAGCCCCTGCGCACCGAAGCGTGCCGGCAGACCTATGCGCCCGTCCCAGCCGGAATCCGGAATCGATACCAGCAGTTTCGGGATGGCACCACCAACACTTGGCGTCGGCCCGATCACCTGCATCAGGGTTTCCGCATCCCGGTCAAACCAGGTGAGGTAATCCTTTAACGAGAAGCCCGACTCCTGCGTGACGTCATGAAGTTCCGGTCGCGCCGGGGCACCATACCAGTCCGTCGCCTTTTCATCTGTCTCGAACACATCGAGGTGACCGATGCCACCGTGCCCCGACACCTTGAGAATCTCCCAGTCCGCTTCCAGGCCGGAGGCCGGTGTCGTGCCATTGCGGGCGAGGTACTCAAGCACCAGTCGACGTTGAAAATTGTGTTCGCTGCGCGGCGGGATCAGCGACTGGACGGGCGGGAGAAAATCAAAGGCATCGGTGCGGGTACGC
>Ga0224514_10000027_pt1 | contig 62923 bp, 52 predicted proteins | sample SF_May12_sed_USG_3_FD_169107 | JGI IMG/M metagenome (GOLD analysis project Ga0224514, IMG submission 169107) | Sediment microbial communities from San Francisco Bay, California, United States - SF_May12_sed_USGS_24 | ecosystem: Environmental > Aquatic > Marine > Sediment | place: USA... | reverse complement strand
TGCTTGTGCGACGTACAGCAGTACGACTCGGCGAAACCCTTGATTTCCTTGACCTTGCAAAAAATCCCTCCTTTCCGAATTGAAAACATAGTTTGATTTATTATAGTTTCTTGATGGACACTATTTAATAAGATTATCAGAGCCTTAAAGGGAGGTCAATATAATGAAGGAATTGAGGGCGTAAAGGATAGAGAACCTGTCTGATCAAGATTATTAATTCAGGCTTTTTGCAACTTTCCCTAACCCCTTTATGCCCTGAGTCTTGTGGCGCGTGTCGTGGGCAGGCGGTGAAAGAGGGAGGCGTGATGCTGTTTAAAGCCACTTTTTTCTCGAATAGGCCCCTTTAAAGAGTCTGTCAATGCCGGCAGAAAGGATCTGCCTGCCCCATTTGAATTCCTTGTAAAGAACGAGGAAGTTCCATATGTCTTTCATTACCTTTGCGCGGTCGGAAAGGCTCAGTTTCATAAGCGCCTCGGGGAAGTCGGCTTCGTGAGGTTTGTCTGTGGCAATTTTAAAGGGATTCCACTGGTCGGAAGTGCGCCTTACTTCAGAGGCGATCATTGCGCGATAAGTCTCCTGCATGTCTTTGTTGGCTGCCCTTGCCTCGATGATGGATTCGCCCGCTATGGCTCCCGAATGAAGGGCGCAGCTCATTCCTTCGCCGATCATATTGAGGAAGCCGGCTGCCTGTCCGGTGATGAGGACGTTTCCTTTACCGAAGACGTAGGTGTTGATAAGGGAGGGGCCGAAGTTTTCCGCCGTTCCATCGGCATGGGCCGCCTCTTTTAGTTTTGTTCCGTGTTTTTCTTTCAGATAGCTGACTACATTGGCCTGTTTGACGTCAAAATTGTCGCCTACTTTAAATCCGACGCCTACAATTTGCCTCTTGTCCCTGGCATGGCTCCAGGTGTAGTGTCCGAGATCAGGATGAAACCAGAAATGAAAATACTCTTCATCGAGAGCGCACTCGATGATATCGTGGAATTTCTGGCCCACAAAGAACCAGGGTATCCGTTTGGGGTAGTCGGGATAAATGGAACGGATCACATGCGATATGGGACCGTCGGCTCCGATGACTTGCTTTGCCTTGAGAGTTATTTTACCGCCGTCCTTCTCTTTGGCATGGACGATAACATGATCTCCCTTGTCGTCAAGCCCTGTAAAGGCGGTTCGCTCTTTTATCTCCGCTCCGCTCCGCTTGATTGCCCAGTAGTCGGAATATTTCCTGTGCAGGTGGGGTGTGGTGCCTCCGAAGAAATCCATGGGAAAAGAGACCATGGAAGGGAAGTGAAAGGTTACCCCCTTGCAGTAGGTCGGCTCATGGAGTATCTTCCTCGGCAGGGGGCCAAAGTTTTCAAGGAGAAAGCGGTGCCCCCTCGGTGAGAGGATGCCGCTGCATGTTTTGTGACGGGGCAGAGTGCTTCGTTCAAGTACGAGCGTCTCCATTCCGGCATCGACAAGCCGTTTGGCAGCGGCAGACCCGGCAAGCCCCGACCCTACTATAATGACATCGACTTCACGCATAAGAACTGCATATTATACAGGGAATAAGGTGATTTCGTCTACAGATTAAAGCGCTTCCTCCACCTGCCTCCTCTTTTGAGAGGTTTGACTCAGCTTCATCTATCTGCTACTACTTTTATTAGGGTATAATATTTTTAAAAGTTATTTTTACCTCATAAGGCTGTTTTATGAAGAAGCTGGGTGAAATATTACTTGAAGAAAAGCTTATTTCGCGGGAGCAGTTTCAGCACATCCTGGAGATAAAGAAAACCCACAAAAAGAGGCTTGGCGAGCTGGTCGTTGAACTCGGTTTTTCCAGCGAGCGGGATATTGCCATTGCCCTGTCAAAACAGTTAGGTTTTCCTTTTATCGATCTTGGCAGCGAGGAGATCGATCCTGAAGCCGTTAATGTTCTTGATGAATCCCTGGCCAGACAGAACATGATCTTTCCTTTCAAGGTAACAAGCACGACGCTTCACTTTGCTATTGCAGATCCTTTGAGTTTTTCCGGGATTGATGACGTGAGGTTCAAAAGCGGCCTTAAAGTGGAGCCTGCCGTTGCTACCGCTTCTGATATTAAAAACGCTATTGAGAAGTATTACGATATGGAAGGCTCCCTTGATAATATTCTTGTCGGTCTTGGTGATCCAACCTATATTGAAGTCATGAGTACCGGTGAAACGACGAAAGATGTGGCCGAGTTGAAAAAAAAGGGAACGGCGCCCCCCATTGTCAAGACGGTAAACAGTATTATTACCAATGCAATAGAGAGAAGGGCCAGTGACGTTCACTTGGAGCCCCATAAAACCCGTTTTACTGTAAGAGAGCGTGTTGACGGTGTTTTATCTACGGTTGTCGAACTGCCCCGCTGGACCCAGGCTTCCATTGTGTCAAGACTGAAAATCATGGCCGACCTCGATATTTCGGAAAAAAGAAATCCCCAGGATGGCCGTATCAGGGTAAGGACGACGGGTACGGAAGTTGATTTAAGAATATCCACTCTTCCTACACGGTTTGGTGAAAAAGCGGAAATCAGGCTCTTAAATAGCCAATATTCAATAAAGCCCATGGCTGAAATAGGATTAACTGCCGGGGATTATGGAAGGATAAAGGGCATTATTGAGCAGTCCCAGGGGCTTGTTCTGGTGACCGGGCCCACAGGCAGCGGCAAGAGTACGACGCTCTATACCTTCTTGCATCATATCCAGTCAGATCAGATAAATATTGTGACTCTTGAAGATCCCATCGAATATGAACTTGAATCGATAAGCCAGGTTCAGGTTAATGAAAAAGGGGGTTTTTCATTTGCCGGTGGCCTGCGTTCCGTACTCAGGCAGGATCCGGATGTTATCATGGTGGGAGAAATGAGAGATAACGAGACGGCTGAAATTGCGATGAGAGCATCCATAACAGGTCACCTTGTTTTCAGCACGCTTCATACGAATGATGCTGTGTCAACTGTTACAAGGTTGATTGATATGGGCATTCCCTCCTATCTTGCGTCTTCTTCTCTTTCAGCTGTCGTCTCGCAGCGCCTTGTAAGAATGGTCTGTTCCGAATGCCGGGAGCCGCGCAAACCGACTGTTGAAGAGGCGCAGTTTCTCGGCATAAGGCAGGAAGAGGGCAAGGTAAGGCCCTTGTATCAAGGGAAAGGCTGTAGAAAGTGCCATGACAGCGGCTATTATGGACGAATTGCAATATTTGAAATCCTGGTGATAGACAAGCATATGAGAGAACTCATTTCTTTGGAAAGCAACGAAGAGATGATGTATGGGGCGGCAAGAAAAGCGGGTATGTCGCCGCTTTGGGATGACGCCGTGAAAAAAGTTCTTCAGGGACTGACGACGCTTGAAGAGATCAAAAGGATCGTTCATCGAAAAGATCCGACGGCCTCTTTATGCCGCGCCTGTGGAAAGAAAGTTGATGCTGACTTTCTCCGATGTCCTCACTGCGGGGTAAAGATGGCAAATGAATGCCCCTCCTGTAAGAAACACCTTGATGAGAACTGGCATTTTTGCCCTTATTGCAGTATTTCACTTGATGATTATAATAAAGGCGCCCCTGATAGAGGGATGGCTTTAAAGGATTAACAAAATACCTGGTATGTAGAGGCCTTTATGAATAAGACTCATGAAAAGATCTTGCTGGTAGATGACGACAAACTTTACCGGGAGAGAGAAAAATCTTTTCTCGGAAAGCGAATTGCCTGTACTATCCTGGAAGCAGGCGGCGGCAGGGAAGCGCTCGAAATGATAAGGAGAGAAAGGCCTTCGCTTGTGCTAATGGACCTCTTCATGCGTGATATGGATGGTGATGAGTGTTGTTCAATCGTCAAAGCCGATCCTGAAATAAGTGATACCGTTATAATAATGCTTTCCGTCAGTGAAAAAACAGAAGATAAGAGGCGGTGCTTTTTTGCGGGCTGTGATGATTTTTTAACCAAACCGATACAGGTGGTCAGTCTGATTGAGAAGCTTAAACAATACCTGGGGGACCACTTCAGGACAAATGTAAGAATCCCCCTTTCCTCTTCCATCTATTTTAACTATGAAGAGCAGGGTCATTCGGCATTTATCATCAACATTGCAGAAGACGGTTTGCTCATTAAAAGCCGTGTAAATGTTCCTGTCGGGACCCGGATTGATGCAAGGTTCAGCCTGCCCAATGTTTCGGGAATTATTGACGTGCAGTGTGAGGTGGTGAGGATAGAAAAAGAGCAGGAAGCGGTTCTGGAAAACAGCAGGTCCAAAAATAAAGAAGAAGCTGAACATGAGTTCGGCATGGCTGTAAAATTTATATTGCCCCACGAAGATCTTAAAAAAGCAATTTCTGAATTCCAGTACAGTTATATCATCTGAATTTATTCTATGTAATTGCTTCTCAAAAATCAGGCAATATGTCAGGTATAAGCAAGGAGAGGCGCAAGGAAAAATATTTGCCGGGAAAGGGCAAGGGGATTATGGTTTGCAGCGCCGCCTTTTGATTCCACAGCGAACAGCGCTTTTCAGGATTAATCATTTGAAATGGCATAATGAAAGGTAAATATCATGAGGAGAGGTATTTTTCTGTTTATTGTTGCAAGTCTTATTGTTTTTTCTTCTTCAGCCGTTGCCCGTAATACATTCCATGACCTCCCTGTCAGTGAAGCCGTAAAGAGCGTCCGGGGAAAAGAGAAACTCCTCGACATCCCTTTTTATATGGCGGGTCAACGTTATCCCGCTGTAAAAAAAGATCTGGGCGTTTTTGAATCGAACAAGCGCACCAATGCCCTTAATAAATCAGATGAAGAGGCATGCAGAATCGCTTTCCTTTCGGCCATTATTTCTCTCCAGAAAAGGGCGCAAAGAATGGGCGCCGACGGTGTTGTCGATATCAGGTCTATTACAAAGCACAAGCGCCTTGTCAGCGCCCGCAAGTACAGGTGTGCCGCCGGTGACCTCATGGCCAATGTGGCGCTTACGGGAAGGGTCGTAAACTTTTCCAGGTAGCGCGGTAACCCGCTTTTTTATCCTCCCTCTTTTGCTCCCGCTCAAAAAAAAATATGAAAAGCAAAATATGTCGCGACAGGTTTTTATATTTATGGTATAAGCAGTATAGAAAGTGTACAGTTGTTTTATTAAGCGGGACGCCATCATTATTTCGGGACTTTTTGGGGGGGGAAATGAAAAAAGTCAAATCGACCATTCTCATAATAGAAGACGAGAGCAGATTGCTCGTCAATTTATCACTTCTGCTGGAAAAAGAGTTTAATGTTTTGACTGCATCAAACGGCAGAGAAGGATTCTCTCTTTTTAATACCGTTTCTGTTTCATTGGTTCTTCTTGATATTGACATACCGGTCATGAATGGCCTGGAAGTGCTTCAAAAAATAAGAAGTACAGACAAGTATGTGAAGATAATCATGATGACGGGCAAGAGCACACATGATTGGGCCAAGCAATGCGCTGATCTGAACGTGCAGGGCTATTTGGAAAAACCTTTTGATGCGGGCCGGCTCACCGCAAAAATTAAAGAGATTCTTGGCATTCGTCATTATCCTGTTTTACAGGAACTGTGGGGTATGAATTACCATAAAAAGCTTGATTTGATCAGTATTCCGGCCCGGAGGGCCATTGATTATATTAATGAAAATAATGATAGAGAACTATACAGGGAAAGTCTGGCAAAATACCTCAACCTTAACCCTGATTATTTGAGCCGCCTTTTTCGGAGGGAGTGCGGCGTAGAGTTGCAGGAGTATATTCATCGATCAAAGATTGAAAAAAGCAGGGAGTATCTTTCCACAAGGTATGACATGAAAATTAAAGACATCGCTCATGCCGTAGGAATACGGGATACGGCCTATTTTTCAAGGTTTTTCAAACGTCATACAGGATTAACGCCCAGGGAGTTCAGGAAGCAGTCACTTTCTTTATCGTCATGGCCCTGAAACCCTGATGTTCATTACTCGTCTATCCTGAAATAAGAAAAATCCCTTCCAGGGTCACAATTATCTAATAAAGAGCAGTGCAGTCCATTAAAGGTCATTCATGTGCAGTAAAGGTCATGGAAATCCTGTAGACATGATGAGCGGGTTTTTTGTATGCTGCTTCGTCCCAGTGGTTCCTTTGACTTTTCCTTAATTCAGCTGAGAAGATTATATCCCCGGAATAAAAATATAATTGACAGGTTAAAATGGCTTATAAAAATGATGATCATAATGACAGAAAACATTTTGTCAAGAGTGATTTATTTTTAGAGCATGAGGCGGCCAAGGCGTCCCTCAAGAAAAAGTTTGCTTTAAAGAAGATCCTTGGCAAAAGCAGGGCGATAATGACCCTGCTCGAAAAAATTGCCCAGGTGGCGTCATGTGATGTTAATGTGCTGATTACAGGTGAAAGTGGCGTAGGCAAAGAATTGGTTGCCAGGGCCATTCACTATTCGAGCCCAAGGGGCGGCAAGCCCTTTGTTCCGGTCAACTGCGGTGCAATTCCTGAAAGTATTTTTGAGAATGAATTGTTTGGCCATGTTAAAGGCGCTTTTACAGACGCAAGTTTCAGGAGAAAAGGTTTGGTTGCCGAGGCGGAAGGCGGCACCCTCTTCCTTGATGAGATCGGAACGATAAGCCCTTTTAGCCAGGTAAAGCTTCTCCGACTTTTGCAGGACAGGGAGTACAAGCCTTTGGGGGAGCCGAAACCTTGCAGGGCAGACATCAGAATTGTTACGGCTACCAACAGAGAACTCCTGTCACTTGTTAAGGATTGCCTGTTCAGGGATGACCTCTATTACAGGTTAAATATTGTTACTCTTCATATCCCTCCCTTGAGGGAAAGGAAAGGGGACATTCCCATTCTTGTTGACCATTTTCTTGCAAAATACGCCAGAGAATATGGCAAGGCGCCCCAAAGTGTGACAAAAGGCGCAATGAATGCTTTTTGTTCCTATTCCTGGCCCGGAAACGTAAGAGAGCTTGAGAATAAGGTCCAGCAACTGGTTGTCACTTTAACTTCACCTGAAATATCTGAAAGTAATGTTCAGCTTCCTTTAAACAATCCTGCGCGATCAGAGTGTGATCTGAGGAATTTTAATGAAGCCAAGAAAAAAGCGATTGAAGCCTTTGAAAAAGATTATCTCGTCAACCTTCTCACAGAACATGGAGGAGATGTAGCCAATGCGGCTAAAGGCACGGGTAAAAATCGAACAGCCCTTTGGAATCTTTTAAAGAAACACAACCTCTCCCCAAAACAGTTTCGCTGATAGAAATCTTTCCCGTGAGTATTTTTTTCTCCCGGCTCAAGTACTAATCGCCACCGTCACCAAGTAGTGACGGAAGAGTCACATAATAATTCCTTCTTAAAGATAGCGGTAATAGTCGGTTTGCTCTCACCCGAGAGTCATTATTCGGTGACTATCTCCTCGGGCTTATTGTTGCTGAAAGTCAAAATATATAAATAAAACAGGCAGTTGCAGTGTTGTGTCGCCTTGGCCTGCAATTTGCTGTATAGCTCCTCAATCCACACAAAGGTTATTTCCATGACGAATACAAAAGATATTGGAGAGCAAGTTTTGGCTTATCTTCTAAAAAACCAGGATACGGGGGGTGCTCTGGAAGATATTACCAACTGGTGGCTGGAGTTTGAAAGAGTGGACTGTGCCGTTGATAAGGTGGCCCATGCTTTGGAAGAGTTAATCAAACAGGGGAAGTTGAAGAGGGTTAAAGGTGACAGAGGCTTTTTTATCTATAAAGCCTTAAAAAGTGTCTAGACGTTGAGCCCTCAAAAGGTCCCTCGTTAAACTTTTGTAATGCTAATTTTAATGATGAGGAGGTGTTCCATGCCCGTAAAATTGAAGAATCTCACTAACAGGCCGGTGCTGATACGCTTAAACAGCGGCCAGTCCTTGCATCTTGCGCCGAGAGTTATTTCGGCGGATATTCCCGATGTGGAGGTGAAAAGTAACGCAAAAGTGGAAAAACTGCGAAAGCGGCGCGTCATTGACCTTGCCGAGGGAAAGAAAAAGGTGCCGCCTGTAAAAGAAGTTAAAGGGGAACCTGAGGGGGGAGGAAAAACAAAGCCCCCAAAGGGAGGAAAAGCGAAACCTGTTAAGGAATGAAGAAAAACTCAGATTCTAATCTTTGAAAGGAGAACACTATAATGGCTGTTGTATCTTATCCGGGCGTTTATGTTGAAGAAGTATCGAGCGGCGTGCGGCCTATCGCTGCGGCAAGCACCTCGACTGCTGCTTTTATAGGGCAGGCGCAAAAAGGCAGTCTTACGGAGGCTGTAAGAGTATTTAATTTTACACAGTTCCAAAATCTATATGGAGATTTTATTCCCGGTTCCTATCTGGCGCATTCTGTCTATCAGTTTTTTAATAACGGCGGCAGTCAGTGTTATATCGTAAGAGTCTCCGGCGCAAATACAAGGGTTGCAAACATTGTCATCAATGATCGGGCCGTTGCCGCAGAAGCAAGTTTAACGATAGAAGCTGTCAGCCCCGGCTTCTGGGGGAATAATATTGAAATCAGGATTACCAATGGCACGATAGATCCAGGTAATGAATTCAATATGGAAGTTTATATGGGTGATGAAATAGCCCCTCGCGAACGGTTCGAGAATTTGAGTATGGTGCCGGATATCTCAAATTTTGTAGAAAATATTACCGGCGGATCGAATTATGTCAGGGTTGCCGTCAACAACGCCAATACGCATGCCACAAATGGACTTAGTATCGGTGCAGATGCCCCTGTTGAGCCGGTAGGAGTCCAAAGGCGATTTCGTATCAACATCGATGGAGATGGCTATCAGGAAATCAATTTAACGGATGTGCTGGATCTTGCCCCGGACCCTGTTGTCAACATTAGTATTAAAGGCACTCCTACTGATGTAACTGTTGATGCATTAGATACGACAAACAAAATTGCAGCTGCAATTCATCTTGCAGTCAGGGGAAACGGTGGAAGTCTTCCCGGTTTGACGAAGATTAAAAACTCCACCGCTGCGGCAGCATTCAGTTCATTTGCTGCGGCAGTAGTTACTGTAGATATTGATGGGACTCCTACGGACGTTCTGCAGTTGTCCTCGGGAACAACTATTCCCGGCTCATCAGTTAATGTGGCCCCGGCATCAAATTCGAGTAATGATGCTACAGGCTTCCTCAGGTTAGGCAAGTTGCAAGGTGGAACCGAGATACTGGGTGGCGCGGTAACACGCCCCCTTGCAAATACGGACACTGGCCCGGACCCCATTCCGCGTTATCTGGTGGGTGACCATGATGATTCGGTTGCCCCTGTTGTCTCTGTTCAGGACGGTTTTGATGGTGATTCTGTCACTGATAGCGATTATATTAACGCTTTTCCGCGCCTTGATAATATTGATGATGTCAGTTTAATTGCCGTGCCGGGAATCGGCTTGTCAACAGTTGTCAGCGCCGGCATGAATTATTGCGAGAATCGCTCACTCAGTGATTGCTTCTTTATCGGTGATATGGCGCAGAGCGATGATACGGTGGAGGAAGCGCGGAATTTTGTCAGCAATCTATCTCCTAAAAACAGTTATGGAGCCGTCTATATGCCCTGGTTGCTGGCGCTTGATCCAACAGGTGTTTCTGCAGAACCCATATCGGTGCCGCCTTCGGGTTATGTGGTGGGCATGTATGCCAAGACTGATGCAAAACGCGGCGTTTGGAAAGCGCCTGCCGGGACTGGCGCAGGCCTGGCGGGAGCAACAGGGCTTGTCGTTAACCTGACAGATGTAGAGCACGGTTTATTAAATCCATCCCCACATGATATTAACGTCATCAGGCAATTTGCCGCATCGGGCCGTGTTATCTGGGGGGCGCGCACTCAGACAACGGATCCGGAATGGCGATATGTGCCTGTCCGCCGTACGGCCATTATGCTGCGTGTAAGCATTTACAACGGTATTCAATGGGCCGTTTTCGAGCCGAATGATGAGGAACTATGGTCCCAGCTTCGATTGAATATCGGCTCTTTTATGATGACCCTCTTCCGTCAGGGCGCTTTCCAGGGAGCAACGCCTTCCCAGGCATTCTTTGTTAAGTGTGACAGTGAAACCACGACTCAAGACGATATAAATCTTGGGATCGTTAACGTATTGATAGGTTTTGCGCCTTTGAAGCCGGCTGAGTTTGTTGTGGTCAAGATCAGCCAGAAGGCGGGACAATCTTCATAAGATATTTGATGTAAAGGAGAATTGATATGACACAATTTAGTGTAAATACTTACAGGTTCGATCCCTATCGAAATTTCAAGTTTAAAATCAAATGGGACGGGCAATATGTGGCGGGGTTGAGCAAATGCAGCGCTTTAAAAAAGACGACGGAAAGCACCGACTGGCGGGAAGGCGGTGATCCGAGCACCAGCCGCAAGCTTCCGGGAAAGACATCCTTTGAGGGCATAACCCTGGAAGCAGGGGTCACTCATGACACAACTTTTGAAGAGTGGGCAAATAAGGTCAATAACTTTGCTGATGGCGATCCCGGCATGTCTTTAAAAGACTTTCGTAAAGACATTACCATTGATGTCTTTAACCTGCAGGGAAGCAAGGTTTTGTCTTATAACGTTTATCGCTGCTGGGTTTCAGAATATCAAGCCCTCCCTGAGCTTGATGCCAGCGGGAATGCTGTAATGATCCAGACGATCAAACTGGAAAATGAAGGGTGGGATCGTGATGCTGCCGTGACCGAGCCGACTGAGTCATAGCCAAAGGTCCCATGGATAAAAGAAGGTTTATTTTACCGGGTGGATATATTGACGATAGCGGTTTGGTCCATCGAGAGATAGCGTTGTGTCACTTAAGCGGCAGGGAGGAGGAACTCCTTGCCGATAATAAAGAGATGATCAGCGCAAGGCTTGTTTCCACCATCATCAGCCGTTGTGTGAGCCGTATCGGCAAGATCAGTCCCGTGCCGCCTGAAGTAGCGCGAGACCTGCTTATAGCGGATAGACAATATATCATGCTTAAGTTAAGGGAGGCGACTTTTGGAGACAGGGTCCAGGCTACCATCCGCTGCCCCTGGCCTGATTGCGGTAAAAAGGTTGACATTGACTTTTCAACAGCTGACATTCCTTTCCGGGAGTCTCGTGACAAGGGCCCGCTTTACAAGATGACCCTTTCTCGGGCGGCTGATTTTGCAGGAGACAATGAGGATGGATGCAGGGAGATTACGTTTCGTCTCCCCAATGGCGGAGATCAGGAGGAGGTTTCCCCCTACCTTTACGAAAATGAGGGCAAAGCCTTAACGGAATTGCTGAAACGTTGTATCAGCAGTATCGGCGCCGTAGAGGGGCCGGGAGATGATTTGGTGGAAAAGCTCTCTCCCCGGGAAAGAATGGAGATTGAAAAGCGGATGGAAGAAGTTGCGCCCGGGGTTGAATTAAAGATGGAGGCAAATTGCCCCGAATGCGGCCGCGATTTTGACGCGCCGTTTGATCTGCAGGAATTCTTTTTTGGCGAGTTGAGGACAAGCCGCGACCTTCTTTATCGTGAAGTCCATTATCTCGCTTACCATTATCATTGGAGTGAAGGTGAAATTTTGGAAATGCCAAGAGCTAAACGGCGCGGATATATCGAGATACTGGCTGATGAAATGGAGAGGTTGAATAATGCAGTCGGATAAAGGACAAATTTCAAATAACTATTTTAGAACGGCCCTGCTCGACGGCGCCAGGCCTTTTCTTTACAGGGGGCGTGTACGGTCTTTACTTGGCATTCCCGACAGCAGCGGCGTTAACCCTGCTTTAAGAGCGACTTCGATTCCTCCGGCCTTTACCTATATGAATCATCCATTTAGAGATGATCTTTGTTCTGCGCCTTATCAAATGGCGGAAGGAATGCATTGGGCGCTTTCTAATGAGAATGCAGCCGAATTCAAAGACTCAATAGCCGGATTTCAGGAGAGAGTTAATCTGCCCGGGCCGTTAAAAAAAAAGAATGGCAGTGATTCCGCCTTTCCTGAGACAAGGCCCTCTGATTCAAGTGTGAATAAAGGCAGTCAACGTAAAAGTTATAAAAAGAATAAGATCTTGCAGCGCAATGATGTTCCGGAGGCAGATCGGGAAGAGGCTTTTGTCAATGCTGATAAAAAGTCCGGAAAGGCAGGCGCCGTTCTTGAGGGAACTAATATCGATGTTCCGGGCTTTTCAGAAAAGGGGCAAGCTTTTTCTCAAATAAAGCCTTTTGAAAAAGCGCCGATTCTATCAGAAAAAAATGTGAAGAGGCGCAATGAGGCGCCTCCCCCCCTGGAGAAAGTAAAAACCGGTTCTGATAAAAATGTCTTTGGAGAAGAAGATAAAGAAAAAATAGCATCTGCCCGGCCAACGTCTTCCTTGATGCAAAAGAAGCTGCAAAAAGAAGGGGCAACCGGGGAAATAGATACAAAAAAACAATGGGCAAGAGTAAAAGAAAATAGCTATGGAGAAAGTCCGATTGCAATCCGAAATATTGCAGGAAAGACAAGCAGGCAAAATTTAGCGCAGCAAATGGGCCATTTACCAACTGAAGTGAAAGGGGAAAATGACGGCTTGAGCAGAAAGGTAAAACCCCGGTCTTCTCAATATGCCGGGATGGACAGGCTTGTTGGTTCAGGCGGAAATTCTACTGAAAAAATTGACCGGCTTCGCCATGCTGCACATGATCTGGCATACAAGGTTTCCTCAAGGCAGGCAACGGCTGATAAGGAAAGAGAGCAATATGAAAGTGAAAGGGTTCCGTCCCGTCAGGTGGTTGAGCAGGTTGTCGTTGTCAGGCAGCCATCGGGAAGGAGCAGGGCGCCTCGCGCTTTTTGGGAAAGGAGTTACCTGGGCCGCTTTAATCGAATGACGCTACGATGAGGATTAAAAAGAGATGAGCGCATCAACAGCAATAGGGATGGTTAGTGAATCCCTTAGAAACCTGCTTTCCGGAAAGATGGTAGTCACATCAACGCCTGATGTGACGATCCTTGCTCCCGATGAAAAGGGAAAGGAAAAAAGAATCAACCTTTTTTTGTACAAAGTGCAGGAAAATCAAACGTTAAAAAATATGGATTGGCAGGTAAAGCGAGATGACACAACGCGGCTGGTTCCTCCTCCCTTGTCACTTAATCTCTTTTACCTGATGACGGCCTATGCAAAAAGTGACCAGCAAACAGGAAGTTCAACGGCCCATGAAATTTTGGGTGATGCCATGCGTGTCTTCTACGAAAATCCCGTTATTCATGAGGATTATCTTGCCGATGGATTAAAAGGCGCCAGGGAGCAGGTCAAAATAATGCTTAATTCCCTCGATCTGGAAGAGTTGAGTAACGTATGGGGTACCTTTTCAGTGCCATTTCGCCTTTCAGTGGCATATGAAGTTTCTGTCGTCCAGCTTGATATGCTGTCCGAAAGCGAGCGTGCAATGGCCACACGTGCAAGACAAATTGGTGTGCCTGCTGTTGGATTGCCTTACCAGCCGCCGGAAGTGGAAAAGATAGCGCCCGCTCAAGGGCCTGCCGGTTCAATCATTACGTGTCGGGGCAAAAATTTGTCCGGCTGGAAAGCTTATGTGTCGATTATGAACAGAACGATAGTGGATGGTGAAGATCTTGGCAGTGATTCTTTCGAAGTGACTATTCCCGCTGATTTATTACCCGGTTTTTACGAGGTGCGAATAGATATATCGCATCTGAGCAGGAAAACCTTTTTTTTCGAGGTTACATGATGAGTATTAAAAAAGGGGGCGCCAAAAAGATAGAACATGGGGCTTATGAAAACATGAGTGATCATTTGTCGGATGAACTGCGTAAGCTGGATCTTATGATTAAACGCCGGGTAGGGGCGCTTCGGCTTGATTTACAAGCTATGCAGGAGGCCTGTGGTGACAGGCAGATGTATATCTCTCCCCAGGAAGTGGACTGGATGCTCAATCAAAGCGGCGCTTTTGAAGGCGGTCATTCTGAACTCCAAAAGATAGATGATCAGATTGCGCTTCTTCAATGCGAGATAAGCGACAGGGTGGCCAAAAGCAGGGAAGAGGGACTTTTTCTCACGCTGCCTCAATTGGGGCACTTTTTTGCATTGTCATCTTTTGAAATTCAGACAATCATCATTTGTCTGGCCCCGGAACTGCAGCGTAAATATGACAAACTCTATGCCTATTTGCAGGATGATATTACGAGAAAAAAACCGAGTATTGACCTGGTGTTGGACCTGCTTTGCAAAACTGAGGCAGACCGGTGGAAGGCACGCGCTTATTTTTCAGAGAGCGCGCTTTTATTCAAATCGGAGATTTTACATAAATGCGATGATCCCCAGAGTCCTTCCGGCTCCAGTGATCTGGCGTCTTTTTTAAAGCTCGATGCGCGGATTCTGAACTATTTATTGGGGGATAACAGCATAAACGGGCAATTAAGCAGTTTAGTGAAATTATCATTTCCCGGGCGGTCAACAGCGTTTTCTTATATCAATAGTGAAGTAAAGACAAAACTGCATAACTTAACAAAAGGCCATTTTTCAGGGCAAAATATCAAAAGAAAAAAGATGATCATCTATCTTCATGGTCCTTACGGCGTTGGAAAAGAGGAGCTTGCGCTGACAGTCTGCGGAAATCTTGGTTGTCCCCTTTTATGCCTGGACGCAGAGTTAATCCTGAATCATACCGTGGAAGCAGAATCTGTCCTGAGATTGACATTACGCGAATGCCTGCTTCTCCAGGCGGCCCTTTATATAAAAAATATGGATGCCTTGCTAAAAGAAGAAGGTAAGGCAAAAGTCTTTTTAAAAAAAATGGAGAGAATGATTGAAGAGTACGGATGGCTGCTTTTAATGTCCGGTGAGAAGCCCTGGAACCCAAAAGGGATATTTAAAGAGGCGGTCTTTCATGATGTAAAACTCCCCGTTACGGATGTGCCTGCACGTGAATTGATGTGGAAAGAAGCGTTGCAAAATCTCCCCGTAAATGACGGCCTCAAGTTTGCCCGACAACTGGGCAGCCAGTTTCGTCTGACGCAGGGACAGATACGGGATGCAGCGGAGTTCGCAGCTAATCGGTATTCCATGAGTAACAGTGAGGCGGGAATCACACTCTCTGACCTTTATGCCGCTTGCCGCAGTCAATCCAATCAAAAACTGGGAGAAGTGGCTAAAAAAATCGAACCTCATAGTGGTTGGGATGACATTGTGCTTCCTCATGACAAGATTGAACAACTGAAAGAGATATGCAGCCAGATTAAACATCGATACTGCGTATTTGGTGAATGGGGATTTGAGAAAAAGCTTTCATACGGGAAAGGGTTGAGCGTCCTTTTTTCCGGTCCTTCGGGCACGGGCAAGACAATGGCCGCTGAGGTCATTGCCCGTGACCTGAAATTGGATCTCTACAAAGTCGATCTCTCAAGTGTGGTCAGTAAATATATTGGAGAGACGGAAAAAAACCTGGAGAAGATATTTTTTGAGGCAGAGACGAGCAATGCCATTCTATTTTTTGATGAAGCGGACGCGCTTTTTGGTAAACGCACGGAAGTATCCGACGCTCATGACAGGTATGCCAATATTGAGACGAGCTACCTCTTGCAGAAGATGGAGGAATATGAGGGCATCGTCATCCTTGCCAGTAATCTTCGCGAAAATATGGATGATGCCTTTACGAGGCGTATCAGGTTTATCCTGGAGTTTCCTTTCCCCGATGCGTCAAGCCGGCAGCTGATATGGGAGACGCATTTTCCGGAAGAAGCGCCCTTAAGTGATGGCATAGATTACGAGTTTTTATCAAAACAGTTCCAGATTGCCGGCGGGAACATTAAAAACGTCGTCCTTAACTCAGCCTTTCTGGCAGCGGAAAACGGCGGGGTAATCAACATGGACCATATCATGTACGGTTTGAAGAGAGAGTTTGAAAAGATTGGAAAGCTTTGGTGTGATCAAAATGCTTATAAGCCTAATTAGGTTTGAGACAGAAAAAACAGGACTGTTGACGGGATGGTAATTCAGTTTTCAGATATCTGTAATGCGCTCTCTAAAGCAGGATGAGGGAGGGGGCTATGATGACAGGAATAAAAAAAGAAAAGAAGCATAAGGGCAACATAAAATATCTGAAAAATCACAATAATGCCTCCGGCGTCAGCCACAACTCGCGTGGAGCTTATAACTCCTGTCATGAAATGACGGGAATTCACTCTATGACCGCTGCACCGGTTTTGGGTGTAAATAATGCCGGAGATGAGGGGATTAACATGCAAAAAGCTTGTGCAACGACTTTCTCTCAGCGGAACCTGGGCAACAGTTACATGCAATCCGTTGCCGGGAATTTGCAAACAGTTACAAGGGGCAGTGGGCCGAAGATCCAGAGAAAATGTTCATGCGGCGGTTCCTGCTCAGCTTGTTCCGGTGGCGAGGAATTTAAAGGAATACAAAGGAAACTAAAAATTGGTCCCGCTAATGATGTTTATGAGCAGGAAGCGGACAGAGTGGCAGAGCAGGTTATGCGGATGCCCGAGTCACGGATACAACGCAAAGCATGCTCATCATACAATGAAAATAAAGAAGGAGAACAAATTCAAGGCAGGCCGGTTTTTGGCGGGACTGCCACATTAGTTCAGAGACAGCTTAAAGAAAAGGGAGATGTCCTCCAGCCTAAAGAGGCAACCGGCCGGACTCGGGGAGTTGCCGGGGACGCGCAAAGGAATATAAACCACTTGAGAAGGGGTTCAGGAAAGCCTCTGTCTGAGTCTGAGCGTTCCTTTTTTGAGCCTCGCTTTGGGGCGGATTTTTCCAGGGTACGTATACATAACAATAAAGGGGCAGCTAATGCAGCAAAATCAATTAGTGCTCGCGCTCTTACCTTTGGGCATCATGTCGCCTTTGGCGCCGGCGAGTACGCACCGGGTACGTCGGCAGGCAGAAAATTACTTGCTCATGAGTTAACACATACGCTGCAGCAATCAGAAGGAAGTGAGCGGATTCAACGCGCAGAGACTGATGATAATCCTCAGCATTGTTTCCCGACGGACGGTACCCCGTTACAAGATAGCGCATCGACGATTAACAGCTGGATAGGCGCTGCGAGGGTGCGATCACGCAGAGATGGAATTCATATGGTAAATGCTGTGTACCAGGAATTAGCGTCAGGCGGGTCTATAAGTGCAGTAGAGCGTCGCTTGGGTTCATTGCCTTCGACCCATGTAAATCATATCGATTACAGCAGATCACGTTATGCCGGCACATTGATGTGGCCTGTAGATCCTTTTACGCGATCTGCATTGTGGGCTGCCGGTAAAATTTTTGTTGCACCCGTCATCAATCTCTGCGGGACTTGTGTAGGCACGGATAAGGTGGGTCATTTTTTTCAGCAAGGCTATGAATATTATCGCCTGTACCGCAGTGTAGAGGCGAGAATCCAGGCTATGCCGGAGGATGAACAGCGTGCCTTTTACCGGCGCATTGCAGGACCGCCGATCCCTCTGCCCGATCTCCCCATTGATTTTGAAAGAGAAGAGGAACCTTTCGGCTTGGGGCGTTTTGAAGTTACCCCGGCAGCAATTGTGGAACTTGCAGCTTCGGCATTTGTTATGCAATTTGGCCGGTGGCTGGAAGGCTTCAATAATACGCTTACTACGGAGGATGAGCGCTGGATACATGGTCACTCTTTTATACCCTTCTATTATCATGAAGGTGTCTATGGCGCGTCCACGACGGGAGTGTTATCACGGGCCGATTTACAGGCTAACCGCAGGGGATTTCAGTTTTATCAAGACCTCTGGCATAATCCCGGCTCACCACCTGATATTTGTGATTATGTCGGGGGCTTATGGAATGAATATACTGAAATCAATTCAGTTGTGCCTGCATTGGGGAGCCCGCGCGGGCCCTATTCTGAATCCAGAGATGTAGAAACGCCTTAGTCTATAGTGAGTGTAAATATTGGCGGCATAAATTGAGAAATATTCATGGATAGTTTTAGCAAACCTTGTATCGAAAAAGGGGAGATGAAGAAAGTAATCCTTCAGGGATAAAAGGCTTGGGCCTGCAGAGGCTGTCCGGGAATGCAAAAAGGTTCCCCAAAGGGCATGTTGCTAAATGAGAGATAGACTTATTAAACTTTTTTAGTCGGGAGAGAGCGGCAGAAGGATTACTTTACTTTATATCGTCATTAATCCTGAAAGATCCTTTTCTTCCCTGCTAAAAGGAAACATCATCTCTTGATAATTAACAAGTGATTTAAAAAATAGAAAGCCAAAACAATTAGAAGTCAAAGGTAACCAGGAGAAAATAATGCCGGGAGGATTTAAAAACAAACCCAAAATTTTACGCGGCGCTTTTGTGGAATATGGGTTAAGTATTCCACCGCTTTTCGTTGTGTTCCAATTTAATCCGGTGGAACTAAGCCGTAACCGCAGTCTTAATTTCAATATTCCGAGAGCAGCGCCATCACCGCCGCCTTCCGGATCTGCGGAAGGTGGAGGAGGGAATGCAATATTGCAGGCAATACAGCGAAGCATGGCCTCAGGCCAGACTTCTTTGCGTGAATTTCATCACAGGGACTTCAAGGATGCAGATGGCAATAATATAGATGATCTTATCGCTATTCGGGACCAACAACAGGTTACTGTCCAGGAAGAATCCATTAGCTTTGAAATCCGTCTCGATGCCACGGACAAGTTAAACGAAGGAGACATTATAACGGAACAGTTTGGTATTGCGCCTCAACTCTCTACACTTGAATTGATGGTGCATCCTAAAAGTGAAAGCCTGCTTGGCGCGGCCCTCGATTCCTTACTTGGATCTCCCGGCGGGTTCAGTTTTACAGGCGCTGCTAAACCTCCCATGATCCTCTTTATCTGGGGGCGTAAAAAGGTGCTGCCTGTAAATATAAATAGCTTGAATATAACGGAAACGGAGTTCAGCACTGACCTGAATCCCATAAGGGCTACTGCATCGGTCAGCCTAACCGTTATTGAAGGCAAGAACATACCTTACACCTATTCAAAAGCCATGAAAGAGGTCATGTCAGTACTTAATCTGGCTAATATTACAGACATTGCCGATGTAGTGATACCGGGGTAGAAAATATGTTTTCAAAAAAATCGAGATATCGAAAATTGCCGGATACAGTGACAACCGATGCCGGCGGCCGCTCATTAGAGTCCAGAACCCTGCGGCTGTTGCCTGAGGTCTCCGGTGATTTCCTGCATACCGTGGAGGAAGGGGACCGGCTCGACCACCTGGCCTATAAGTATTACAAGCAGCCAAGAAAGTGGTGGCGGATTTGTGATGCCAACGCCGAGTTTATGTCACCTCAGGCGCTGTTGGGAAAGGGATTGATGGAGACAAACCTCTACCCCGTCGAATGGGTTGGCCCTTTGCCGCTTTGGTTTAACATATTGGATGCCTTATCTAAAGAAGTCGGTATCGAGTCTGTTGTTATGGGCACACATTTGAGTCCTTTGCCGGATGAACAAATAGTTGACGGCGCTATTCTTTTCGATATCGATGCAGGCCTGAAAGCAGACTTGAATACAGGTATAAGGACGCAGGAACTTGCCCCTGACCTTACTCATGCGCTTCAGGTAAATGGCATTACCTTTTCAGCGGGAGGCAGGTTTTCCTATGTTGATGATAAGACCTGGCGGATTACGGACCGGAGCAGCAAGCAGGTTTACACATTTAAGCTTGAAGAGGCCTTGCTTAATGTTTATGAGAGCATAACTCATTACACATGGGCAGTAAAAGTTATACACAACGTAATGAATATGACCGTTGAAACTATTGCCGGCGGGATAGCCACTCTCGGCTTTAGTGTCGGAGAGCCGGAGAATGTCGGCAGAATCGGGAAGAAGATTGTTATTCCACGGAATATAGTGGTTTAAAAAATGGAACATGAAAACTTCACAATAGAAATCGAGGGCGAAGAGGTAAGTGATCTTTACCAGGACTTGAGCAGCCTGGAGGTGGAACTGGATGAAGAGATGGCAAGCTTTTTCAGAATGCAAATCGCTATCATGCAACAAACCGATGGAACCTGGACCTACCTGGATGATGAGAGATTTATGGTTTGGAAGCAGGTAACAGTTACCGCGGGTTTTGAGAGTGGCGCTGATGAGATTATTTCAGGGTACATTACTCATGTCAAACCGGTTTTTGCTCCTGATCCTTCTCAGTGTACTTTGGAAGTATGGGGGATGGATGGAAGTGTATTGATGGATCGTGAGGAGAAGTTGAAAGACTGGCCCAATAAAAAAGATAGTGACATTGCTTCCGAGATATTTAATGCCTATGGTTTTTCGCCCCAGGTGGAAGACACGGAGGTAATCCATGACGAGGCGATTTCTACCATTATCCAGCGGGAGACAGATATGCAGTTTCTCAGGCGGCTTGCCCTGAGAAACGGTTTCGAATGTTATGTGGAAGGTTCGACGGGTTTTTTTAGCTCACCCCAGGTGGATGCCGATCCTCAGCCTGTTTTGGCAGTTCTCTTCGGAGGAGAGACAAATGTTAACAGTTTTTCTATTGATCTGAATGCCCTCACACCTGTAAATGTGGCCATGTTCCAGGTTGACCGGGCAAACAAGGAGACGCTCGATGCTTCAGCCGAGAGCAGTCAACAAACGGCCCTGGGCGACACCGATGCTTCAGGCCTGCTTGCAGCCGGGATGAACCCCGGACAGGTTTACATCGGTATGAACAATGCCACCGGGAATGCCGAGATGAGCGCCCTCTGCCAGGGACTTTACCACAAGGGAGAGTGGTTTGTCACCGCCGAAGGGGAAATTGCCGGTAATTATTATGAACACGTTCTGAGGCCGAGAGGCACGGTAACTATCAAAGGTGCGGGAGAGACGCATAGCGGTGTCTATTACGTTGCCCATGTGACGCATTGTTTTACCTCAGAGGGATACACGCAGTCTTTTAAAGTGAAAAGGAATGCAATCATGCCCACAGGCTCGGAGGAGTTTTCAGCCTCTTCAGGACTTTTTTAGAGAACTATGGATAGTATAGAAAAGGTTGTCGCCAATTTAGTTCAAAAGGTGGAGCGCCGGTTTTACGGCAAATATCGCGGCTTTGTTGTAGATAATGCCGATCCGGAACAGTTGGGCAGACTTAAAGTGAAAGTTCCCAGTGTGTTGGGCAACGATGTCGTTACCGGCTGGGCCATGCCCTGCACTCCATACGGCGGCGACGCAGGCCAGGGTTTTCTTTGCATCCCCGAGGTTGACGCCGGTCTGTGGGTGGAGTTTGAAGAAGGGGACCTGGAATTTCCTATCTGGGTTGGAACATTCTGGAGCAAGCCTGATGGAGAAAGTGAATTGCCGAAGCCCAATGATGCTGACGGAGCGGAGCAGGACAGCGTTCAGGATCCACCAACGAGAAAGATCATTAAAACGAAAAAGGGGCATACGATCCAGTTTGAAGATGCCGATGGCGATGAGATGGTGACCATTATTCAGAATATCGATGAGTCGAAACATAACGTGATTACGATGAATAAAGATGGAATTAAAATAACTGATTCAACAGATAATTGTATTGAAATGAAGGAAGATGCCTTTAATATTACTTCGAAAGTCGCATTTACCATAGATGCTTCAGGGCAGGCAGTGGAGATCAAGGCAGATACAGTGGACTTTACCAAGGCATCTTAAGAGTGAGTAAAATATGGGAACACTTATAGTTGTGGAAGGGGATAAGGTGGAAGGAACGGATAAACATAATGTTAGTGGCACTGGCCCAGATTCAGCAACAAATTCAGTGGGCTCTTTCACTGGCATAGCTGATTTTGATTATAAAGGTTCTATGACGGATGACCTAAGTGATTTTGTGAGCATCGATGGCAAAGCAGTGGTGCTTGTTACAAGTAAAAGTAGTTTGGATCCGGGAGAGCATCTACCTATATCTGCTCAAAACATTACTCAAGTAAATCCAACAACTGTTACGCCAGCACTTGTAGCTTCTATTGATGACACGCCAATCGGAACAGGTACTCCCAGTTCTGGTTCAGGCAGCAGTTTTGTGAAAGTAGGTGGTGATGCCACCTTACTGGATAGCGATAGCATAGATACATGTGACGGAAAGGGTAGTACGGAAAATTCAACAGTAACAGCAGAAAATCAGGATTTCGTATCCTGTTCAGAGTAATGATTCAGGTTCTAAACAGTGAATAGGTGAGTAAATGACAGAAATTACCACATTCGGATTCCCATTTTCGATCAACGAAGCAGGCCGCATCAATGCCACCGGCGGTGATGAAGCTATTCGCGGGAAAATTACCCAGGTGCTTTTTACGGCTCCCGGCGAGCGTGTAAATCAGCCTGAATTTGGCTGCGGGCTTTTTAACCTGGTATTCGAGCCAAATGATTCAGTGCTCGGCGCTGCAACGGAATTTACAGTGGGTCAGGCCCTGAGCAGATGGCTTGGAGATATTATTCTCCTGGACGGGATTGATGTAAAGTCCGGGGAAGAAACCATTACAATTGAGATTGCTTATACCAAGCGGGAAGACCTTTCAAAACAGGCGGTTCGAATACATTTCAGGTAAGGGGAAAAAATGGCTGAAATTAAAAAAATAAACGGGCAAAACAGGGTTGATTACATGGCCCGCGACTATGACAGCATCCTTAAGTCTTTACGGGACATGGTTCCCAATAAACTTCCCGAGTGGAAAGATTACGAGTCAGAGGCTGACTTTGGTAACGTCCTGCTTGAGCTCTTTGCTCATATGGGGGATATTCTCAGCTATTATCAGGACCGTGTTGCCAATGAAAGTTTCCTCACGACAGCCACAACCCGCCGGAGCATAATCGACCATCTGAGGTTGATCGGTTACCGGCTGTCGACGGCTTCTCCTGCCTCCACAGCGCTTCAATTAGCCTTCCCTGCTTCCTGCGATGAAGTGGTTACTATTCGCCGTGGTGATTCATTTGCCACAAAAAGCCAGAAGGATAAAGCGAGTGTACGTTTTGAATATAATCGTGAAGATCCGCTTGTTATTGATTGCGGCTCCCTTGCCGTTGATCCCGTAAGCAATAAAAAATATTTTAAAGAAGATGATCTTCTCGGTACGGAAGGCGTTCCTGTCGAAGAGGGACGATTGGTGAAAGATGAGATACTTGGTATTTCTGACGGTACACCAAATCAAAGGTTTCCCCTGGCGCATTCAGGTTTGATTCTCAGATCTTTGGGGCAGGGGATTAATGAGGACATTATTCTCATCACCAGGCTTGGTGAGACTCCGGATAAGTGGACACTGCTCGATAGTCTGGCTTTCAGCCGGGAAGGGCAGAAGGACTTTGTTATTGAAATTGACGAGGAAGACAGGGTAACGCTTATTTTCGGAGATGGCGGCTTCGGGGCCATCCCGCCAAAGGGTGCTGTCATTGAGGCTACTTACCGGGTAGGTGGCGGCTTAAAGGGGAATGTACCAAAAAATAGCATAGAGACGATTATTGATGCGCCTCAATTGTCACTTTTAGGTGTTAAGGTCACAAACCCCAATTCTGCTTCAGGGGGCGCTGAGCGCGAAGGCATTGATCACGCTGTAATGCATTCCCCCAATGTCTTCCGTTCTTTAAAGCGTTCGGTGACGGCAGATGATTATAAGAACCTGGCCCTTAACTTTAACGGTGTGGGGAAAGTGCGTGCCGAGAAAGCCAATTGGAACACTGTCAGTCTCTTTGTTGCGCCCGAAGGAGGAGGAACTGCCAGTGATATTCTCAGGGCCAACCTCCTGGCTTATTTTGAGGACAAGCGCCCATTATCTACCCTCATCGAGGTTAAAGACGCTGATTATGTGAAGATTTACATCAGCGCTGAAGTCGGTGTTGAGGGCTATTATTCAAAAGAGCAGATAAAAGAGAAGGTTTGCCGGGCCGTAAGCGGTCTCCTGTCCTTTAATAAAGTAGACTTTGGGATCAGCGTTTATCTGAGCAAGTTTTATGAAGCCATAGAGAAAATAGACGGCGTCGAGTATGTGACGATTAAACAGTTTACGCGCAATTATGAAGAAATAAATGAAATTGAAAAAGACGGAATAATTGCGTTAGGCGTTAACGAAATCCCCCGGATAGCCGATGACCCTGACGATGATCAAAACTATGCCAATGGCATCTATATTGTCAGCCTGGAGGGAGGCCTTTAGATATGCTGCTGGAAAATATTACCGCAATGCCGCATCCCGGCGGCAACTGCATAGACCTGATATGGGATATTAGCGACTCTGAAGTACGCGGTGTGCGTGTCGTGCGACGTGAAGGCAGGCACCCTGCTTCACCCGATGATGGCGTTCTGGTCGCGGAAGATGAGGGGCTGAGTTTTGCCGCAGACAAAAACCTTAAGGGTGAAACGGTTTATTACTATACGCTCTTTCCCTATAAGGGCGACCCGGCGGAATATCAGTTTGATCGCCAAAACCGGGTATCTGCCATGGCCACTTCACCTTTTAATATAGCGGGACAGATGTATGATCTTCTCCCTCCAATCTATCACCGCTACGATACGGTTTTACCTGATCCCGATGAAGTATCGGAAGAGGACCGGCAAAAAGGGCAGTTGCGCCGCTTACTCGATATTGCCGGAAACCACCTTGATCAATTCCATAGTTTTGCCCGTGCAGGTCTTGACTTGCATAACCTTGATAAACTGGATGGATCACTTTTACCGCTTCTGGCGCAATGGATCGGCTGGAAAACGGACTACAACCTGGAGATTGAAACTCAGCGCAATGAAATAAAAAATGCCCCTGCCTTATATAAGCGAATCGGCATTATCCCCACTGTTGAAGCTACTGTTAAACGTATGAGCGGATGGGAGAGCCGTACCAAAGAGTTTGTTCATAATGTTTTTCTTTCCAACAGGCCCGAGCGATTAAATATTTGCTTGCATCAACGAAGCAGCGCCGGAGAATGGACGGCGCCGGCTGAACCTTTATCACTCGATTTTGCATACGAAGGCAGACCGACAGCAATTCATGACGGAGAGGGTGTTATCTGGCTTTTCTATCATACGCTCAGGAATGGCAACTGGCATATAGGGTATAAAAAATACATGTCCATTATCGATCCCGGCTTTGAAGATGAGCTCGATAGCGGCGCTATTTCGCCGGCTTTAATAAAGGCATTTAAGGACGAAGGTTTTTCGCTTTCCCAAAATAGCAGGATTAAAAAGCAGGCAAGTACCTGGCTTATCATTGATGGCGATGAAAAGCATACATATACCATCAAAAAAGAGGCTGGCCAGGTACGTATTTACGACTGGACTCCCGGGCGGTTTCTGACGAAGGGAACGGGAATCAACAAGTACCCCTCAGCCCTGGTTTATGATAGTGGCATTCGGCTTTTCTGGTCATCCTATGACGAAAGTAACAGCGCCTGGAGTATGAAGGGTCTCGTCCGAAATGGCGGCTTGTGGACTCCTATCGATACCCTGCCTTTTGGTGATGATGGAATCAACCGGAAAAAGCCTTTTGCCGTAGAAGATGATACAGGAGGGTTTTGGCTCTACTGGCTGGAGAGACAAGGGAGCTTGTGGGAGATGAAGTACAGCCGCTATGACGGCAGCGCCTGGGGGGCGGAAATTTCTTTTCCCCTCGATGGAGGTCAAGATCCACGGGTAGAAGGGGAGCCCTTTATTCTATTCCATCCGGCCGAGGGGCCTGCAAGGCGTTTCTGGGTATTCTGGGCACGGCAGGAAGCTGCGGGAGAGTCGGACCAGACACGATGGACTCTGGTATACCGGGTCAAGGAAAATACCAATCCTGATGACACCGGTTGGAGTGGAGTGCAATCCCTTTCCGCTTTGCCGCCTCAATATCATGATAAAGAACCGGCGGTCTTCGTCAATGCAGACGGGGATATTGAGCTTTTCTGGAGTTCTAATCGCAATGGCAGCTGGTCCATCCGGCAGCGTACATTGGATGTGGCGGCAAATAGCTGGGGGACTGAGGAAGAGATAACAGACACGCCATATTCCCGGCGGGCGCCCTTCCCATTATCTGTTGATGATACCCTGTTTCTCATTTATCGTTCCAACGAAAGTATTTCATATGCCAGCGATGTTTACGGTGCGACAAAAACCGTCGATTTTCGCTATGCCGGTTCTACAACGGTTCATATTCGGGATGCCGAGAAGATTGCCCTGCGAGGGAAGTTTGAAGACTTTCAGACTTATACCTATGATACCGGGAAAAAGGAAACTGACTGGTATTCGCGGGATACCATCGGTCTTTATCTGAACAATGACACTATGGACAAGGGCAAGATTAAAGCAGGCATTGATCGGCTTGAAAAAGTCCTTGCCGGGTTTATGCCTATAACGGACAGGGCGGTTTTTATACCCAGACAAGACCTGCATACAGAATATGTTTACACCTATGGTTTGCCTTTAATGGATAAGTCAAGGTTTATCAGCGAGTCTCATAAAGATGTATTGACTTCGCTGGCAGAAGAAGCCCTGCCGGGTCCCGGAGAAGGCATTATTTAATAACTTGATCAGGAGGAGTGATATAGATGTCATCAAATATAATATTGCCAAAGGGACTCTACCATGATCAATTGATCAGTTCAAAGGGGGGAATTGCAGATTTCGGCTGGCGCTCCAATATCATTGTTGACCGATGCCGATACCTGCTTGCCGCATTTATGAAAGGAGAGTCATCAAGTGGCATCCATCTGTTGAAGCTTGGAAAAGGGCAAGAAAGCTGGGACAGCGATCCACCCGGTCCACCGGTTAGAACAATTGAGCATCTCAGTGATCCCGGTCCCGTTGATATGCCGATAAGCGGTGGCCAAATGGAGTTTCTTGATGCTGCAGGCAGTCCTGTCCCGGGTCCAACGCATCGGCTGAAAGTGTCCGTCACTATCGGACCGGGGGATTTGCCCATTGCCGGCGGGGAAACAAGCTATCCCTTGCGGGAATTTGGCCTTTTCGGGATGTTCGGGCCGGAAGAGTACATGATAGACTACGTCCGCCATCCGGTTATCCACAAAGAGGATGCCGATACGTTGGACAGGACAATTAACCTGATATTTTGAAAGGAGGTGCAGTGAATGGGTGATTATTCGAGGGACCCTAAAGCGAGGTTGGCCGATTCCGTTGCCAAGCATTACGTAGGGGTTCGTATGCAGCAGGGCGTTCCGATCCTGGACGCAGACTGGAACACTATGGATGATATAAGAAGATATGAGCTTGAAATATCAAATTCAGCTGTGATTGGCAACGGTGCGCCTGTCGGCAGCATTGGTTTCTGGATTGTACCGCTTGATAATGGAGGAGTTAACACTATAGTAATCAGAGCAGATATCATGGATGCTTATGGCTTGTCATCGGTCATTGTTGATCTTGCCACTTCTACCGCTGCAACCATACTCGGCTTCAATGAACAGAATTTTTCAGTCACACGTTCCGGTTCTTCGCCAGCCAGACTAACGGGAATGCGAAGTGAGCCATTCCCGCTATCAGACGGTGATTCACTGGAAATATCAATAAATGGCGCTCCACCTGTGAGCATCACATTTGCTGGCGGGGATTTTGCCGATATTTCCATTGCAACAGCGGCAGAAGTCAGCGCGGTAATCAATACGGCGCTGGTGACGGCAACGGCCAGTCCAGGGGCGGGTAATGACTTTATTATCAAGGGAGCGAATGACAAGGGTGATACCGGCAAACTCCTCATTGAAGGTAAAATGGTTGTCAACGACAGTGACATAATGTATAGCGAACAGCCCTTGTATGATAATAGCCAGCTTGCCGCTGAATGGGATGTTGATCCTGTTGCGCCATTGACGACTCCAGGTTCGAGTGATGCCTATCTGATTTTTCTGGATATTTGGGACCGGGAAATCGACAGTAAAGAAGATGAAAACCTGGTTGATGTCCATATTGGCATTGAAACCACAATTCGTCTGCGTCGGGAATGGGTTGTTCGCGTTGTGCTGGAGGATGACTACTTTGCGCTATTTAATGCCCGCCCTGCGGGGCATACCTATTATCCACTGGCATTGGTGCAGCGCTCTACCGGTGTTGACGCCATAGATGGAGAAAGTATTACTGATTTAAGGGAAACAGAGGTTTCTTTCCTACGCGAAGTGGCGTTTCGCGATCATGATAATACCATGCTTGTTGATACAGACAAATTCTATGTATTGTTATCCAATACCAGGGACACGGTGCGCGACTTTATTTTTCACCTGACCACAAAATTTATTGCGCCGGACAGTGAGTATCTAGCTGCGGAAGTGATGGGTATTGATGCGTTGAGCGCAATAGCTGTTGTCGCCGAGCAGGGAGTCGCGCTGATGAACGCCAATAGCTTAAGCACTAAAGGAGCACTTTCTCTCTTCGAACAGTTACGAATGGCGGAAGAGCGATTTGTACAGCGTTGGCAGGAATCGGTACTGCCACTCAACAAACCGGGTGAAGGCACCATTTATTTGTCAGCCTTTACCACAATGATTGACAGGATAGGAGGACTTGTCTCAGGACCTGCCCCAGGAAGCTTCACCTCTCTTTCTGATGCATTGGCAAGAGGCAACCTTTATGAAGCTGTTCGTACTCAGCAGCGGATCATTTACGAATTTGGGCAAGAACTGGATCGTTCAACAGGATTTATACAAATAATATATCTGGGTTCGCTTACACCCACAGTGATGCGTAATGGTAATTTTGATTTGCGCTATCGAGTATCCGGCAATGTTACACCGGAAGATGTAATCGACGTTGAAGTATTTATCGATCCGCAATGGTCAACAGAATTGAGAAATCTAGACAGCAGCATACCGCTAGATATAAGAATGGGACCTGGTGAAGATGAAGTTGAATTCCTTGTTTCTGTGACTGCACCAGATGTTGATGCTGCTACAACAACATTTAGTCTTCGCGCCTATGCCCGTTCAAACGAAGTGGGATTGGGACGTAATTCAACCCAGAAAATATTGACGATTGGGGACAACGTGCCGCCTTCAGAAGAAGGATTCGTGATTTTCCCGTTAACAAGCAATCTTGTTTCCATTGATGGCGTATATCAATTCCCACCAGCTGTGGCTGGAGGGGCTGCAAGCTTTAGTATAAGATTTGCAAATAATACGATGACGCCTGTTGAGGTAAATGTAAGTTATACACCTGCACCATCTGGCTGGACAATATTTGCTCCAGCGCCGTCTAGTTTGAGTAACGTAACAATCCCAGCTGAAAATAATATTGAATTCGGATTTGATTTTATACGCCCCGCAGGAAATGGGATTACGTTTGATTTTACTTTAACAGCTACAGAAAGTGGAACCAGCAATATTTTAGGAGAAGCAGTGATTTCTATTATTACAGTGGAATAGCCGTACTGACGGGATAAAAACAAGAAATTGAAGACAATAATAATATTAGGATCAGGAGGAGAGAATGAAGGTATCTCAAAGTTTGAATAAATGCATGAGTCAAGTCAGAAAGGATCTGCTTGTAGCAGCTATGGTATTCTGCTCATTGCTGTTTTCAGATGTGGTGCTGGCGGATAACCTCTGTGTGAGGGATTTTTCCTCCCCGCCTACTGTGGATGGTGTTGTTGCGCCTGGAGCTTCCGGTACTTGTATGGCAGACACAATATGGTCCTCTGTTGGTCCGGGTGCATTTGATCCCGTAGCCACTAGTATAGAGTCGCATATCTATATTGCTCAACTTACTGGACCGAACAGGATTAGAATAGGTATCGATACGGCAGAAGATGAAGATATATCACAGTTTGATACCGTGTTGTTATTTTTCGATGCAAATAACAGTGGTGGTGCCTGGGACAACCAGGATTTTGCATTACTCATAAGGATGAAAAATGATGACACTATTCTTACAAGTAATGAAGCCTGCAATGTTAATGCCGAAACAATTGAGTATTACGAGCGAAGCGGTGATAACTGGCAACCTAACGAGGCGGCAGCGGCTAGTGTAACCGCGCGCTATGCTTATGATTATACTGCGCCTGATCCAGAAGATAAAATCTGGAATCTTGAGTTTGATATCCCAATTAATGCTGGTCCTCCCTTTCAACTAAATACAGCTGATCCATATTTTGCTGTAGGTGCTTATGTATTTGCATCAGTAGGTTCAAATGAGCCGGATACAATTATAAGTCAGGTGCGTGTCTGGCCAGCCGGGCTGCATAGTGATGCTACAGGCGTGACACCAAGTATTAGTCAATGGGATTCAAATCTCGCACTCATCGCACCAATAGCAAACGATCTGGTAAACATAGTACTCGAAGATGTTTGTTTTGACATGAATTTTTCAATGGCGGAAGTACCATGGCAGATTAATAATGTAGACTATGAAGCAGAAGCGGAACTGGTAAAGAAGAATGAGATAAATACTTTTCGATTAACTTATTATTTTGACGGGCCTGAGGAAATAGCGGCCCCGATTTCTAATCCAGGCACTGTAAAACTCGGGCTCATGCCGTATCATGCTGGTGGACCCTTATTAGAAGAGTATACTTTCCAGACCAAGGATGTTACTGCTACCCCCATAAACTATAATCAAACGCATACGGAAACATTTCAGTTTGATTTTGATGCTATGGCTGACGAGTTTAACCGGGAAGATGCAACGTTTGTTTGTGCCCACGCCTATTTGGAGAATTTTAACCTTGACGATGATCTTAGCACTTCTTCTAATTATATATCCAGGAATTTAAATTATTTCACTACATCAGAGGCACGGCACACACTAAAGCTATACGGAAATGCACTACCAAACCTTAAAACAGGCAAGATCAAAAAAGTGTATATGCAGACTGTTATGCATAATGAGCATCCTGTTATTAAGACGGCGACAGCAAGTTTCGGCTTGACCGTAAATGCCAAACAATCCGGACTCAATTGCAAGTTTTCATCGATAGCAATGATACTCTTGATAATTGGAGTGGTGCTTCTGATAATTGCCATTGTTTATATCAAATTTAGTAATACTTCCGGCATATTGCCTAAGATTATTGCTGTGCTGGGTGTTCTGCTTATTTTGATTGCGCTCTATCTTGCATGCTTCAAAACGGAACCCAACATGGCGCCAGATATTGGTTCGCCGCGCTGGGAATTGGAAAATGCAGATGAAGTCGGTATTAAGAAGGTTGAAGGCAAAGAAGGGTGGTATGAAATACCTCTTGAGAAAGGTGATAGCAAATTGCTTAAACTCAAATTTATTGGTCAACCATTGCCTTACATCACGAAAAAATACAAGCTGAAAGCTGCGGTTGACGGCGGCCCCAATAAAATTGATATTCCTGTCAAGCGAAATACAGTGGTGACGGTAATTGCGACTGGCGGTGTCGATATTGATGGTAAGGATGGTCCACTGCCACCGACATCAGCGGCAGGCTTTACTCAACAAGTAACACCTAGTCCAGCAAGGCTGAAAACAAAAGCTAGTTCGCCGCTGTTTTTTAATAGAACACAATTATCTATTGGCAACATTACAGCCATTGCACAATCAAACAATCGTTACTTATTAACTGAAGGATATTATGCACCCAATCAATATGCAGGTGCGATCATAGGTTCCTTTGATGGCTTCGAGACAAGTTTTTTAGTTGGCAGACATAAATCCATTATTGTACCAGAAGGGGCAAAGGAGTTGAGCCTAGCTGTAAATGCCATGTATGGTGCATACAGTGTAATCGAAGGACTTTATGATCTTTCAGTTATCGAAACCCCCGCACCTGAAGTACCGACTCGTACCATTCCCGGAGGAGATGCAACATATCACATACCTCATTCGATCCAATCATGGTTGGCACTTACAGGGTTGCATATCTACACTTATTATCAGGAAGACATTATTCATAATGGCAATGTAATCTCAACGGCGGCTCGCCCGTGGGGTCATGCGCGCTACATCATCTATGACAGTCATGCAACAGAGTTCATAGGTATCGATATGGAAGGGAATATCAGGCGATAGAATACCGCCGTTTTGAGATAATGAAACCCACAGGAAAAAATAAATTATTTACATAAATTTAGCTATGTCTCAACTTATTAAAGGTTATTATCGGGATGTTGTCGCAGATGGTCAGGGCCAGGCACTTTTAAATAGCCGCTGGCGCTCCAACCTTGTTGTAGACAGCTGCAGCCTCCTTCTTTCCATGCTGGTGAAAGGGGAGAGCGTGGCCCGGGGGGGGCTCTTCCTTGCCTTTGGCAGGGGGGAGGAAGGTTGGGACTCAAAACGTCCCGTGCCGCTGCTGACCGATGTTGCGTTAGTGAGGGAGGTTTTTCGAAAGGCTATTACTGAAGAGGGGATAGTCTATCTTGATGGTCGCGGCAGGCCCGCAAAAAAGCCGACGGGCACGCTGGAGGCGACTGTTGAGATCGCCCATGAAGATCTTTCATCTTCCGGCCCTCTTACAATCAGGGAGTTCGGCCTTTTCGGAGGAAATGCAACGGAGAGGGCTAACAGCGGAATCATGATAAACCATGTTACCCATCCCCGTATCGACCTTTCGCCGGGGATGAAGCTTGTCCGCCGGTTGAGACTGAATTTCCGGGGCGGGGCCGTTTCCAGAGAGGAACTGACCGGCCTGGGTTCGGACCTTCCTGTGATTAACATTGATGGTGTGGGGGAGGAATATGCAGCGGCCCTGAAAGGTGACGGGATAAATACAATGGGAGACATGGCGCTGGCTGACCCTTTGGTTCCCGAATCAGCTGTTCCGACGGTAAAACTCCGGGAGTTTCGGGCAAAGGCAAGAATGGTAATGGGGATGAAAGCCGCCCTGGCCCCCTTTGCCGCCCTGGGCGGCCGCAGCATAAGCGATATACTTGCTTCTGCCCCTGAAGATATTTCCCGGGCTGTTGCCTCACCTGATGTTTCGGCCAGAGAGGCGGAGATATTCCAGGACGAACTTTCGGTCCTCCAGGTCGCCCTCGATGACGAACGGCTAAAGGATATGACGCTGGGAGAGATAATGAACCTTTGACCTGGATCTTGCTATAGGAGGAAGGTTTTCTGTGAAGCAAAAAAATATTCAGTTTAATCAAAAGACTTCTGCCGAAATGGGTCCGGCGGGCAAACCCCGGTCTGCGCCGGAAACCAATTCAGCGGTGCAGTCACCATTAAAGCTGCTTCAACGCAGCCTGGGCAACGAGGGAATGCAAAACCTTATCCAGGCCAGGCTGAAAATAGGCGCTCCCAACGACAAATACGAGCGTGAGGCCGACAGCATTGCCGACGGGGTGATGCGGATGCCCGATCCGCAGATTCAGCGAAAACCCGGCTGAATGAAGGATAACTGTTCCCGGTCCGGGGACGAAGAGGAAATAAGGCTAAAACCGATTTCAGAGCAGATTACGCCTGTCATCCAGCGTAAGGATATGGCTGCAGCGTCGGGAGTTACGCCCGACACCGTTTCGGGTATTTCTTCGCTTCAAGGCGGCGGAAGACCTCTCTCCGAATCTTCCCGGGCCTTTTTTGAGCCCCGCTTCGGGGCTGACTTTAGTGGTGTTCGTATTCACGAAGGTTCGAGTGCCGCCTATTTGGCGCAAAGTGTTAATGCAAGGGCATTTACCCTGGGGCGGGATGTTGTCTTTGGCACCGGTCAATATGAGCCGCACAGCAGGGAAGGCAAGTCTTTGATGGCACATGAATTGGCGCATGTTGCGCAACAGGGACATGCCGGGCCTGCCTTGCGCGATCATTATATTAAAACGAAAGCGGATAAAAATACCATTTATCGCGCCGACCCCGGCGCAGTCGGCCGAACCATGGCCCTGGGAATAACGCCGGGGACGGGACTTCAATTTTACCCCACTAACGTGACGGACACCAGAGTAGGACCGGTTACCATTGCGGGAGGATTGCGTTATCCGCGTGCCGGCCGTCTGAATATCATTATCGGGGCAAACCTTACGTTCAGGATGATGGCCAGATTATTATTGCCCTTATGGACAACAGCGACGCCCTTTACCGCACCGGGCGCAACGGCCCCTGTGCCCCTGGATATCATTGATGAGGAGATTCTGGCCAAAGGATTAATGGCTTATAATCGTTATTATCTTCGCTTGCCCAATATGAACCGGTGGCAAGCAGGCCTTAGATTTCCCTTGCCCGTGCTGATAGATGAAGTAACGGGCGTAGCCACATTACATCCCGGCATTATTCGGACTTTATCGACCGGATTTGAGGCGGCGTGGTTGCCCCTATTGGATACGCCTGCTACCGCTACTGCGGCGGTGGCGCCGGCGACATTAACGGCTGATGTGCGGGCATTCCTGGCCAGAGAAACCGACGCCGGCGGACGGGGGATACATTTAACTGCTCAGGCTAAAACCAACGCAATAGCTGCGCTGCCGTTCATTCGAGAAACCTTTCGTCAACTGGGCGCGGGCAGATTTGACGTGGCGCTTTCATTTATGAACTGGATGGTCAACCGGGGCATTTCATTATTAGCCGCGCAACGCGATGGTGCCGCCATATTAGCGGAAATACGAACGGCCCTGGCGGCGGCGCCCGCCACGCTGAGCGCCGAACAACAATCAAATCTAAGGCGAGCTAACCTGATGCTGGGTCTGGTCGCCGGCGTAGCCGCGCAGGCGCCGCCGGGTGCACGGCGGACACGTGCCGAAAAGACGGTTGTTGTCGATACGCTGAAACTGGTCGGCTCGACCCATAATCCGTCGACTCAAATTGCGGTTGCCAATTCCATATTTTCCCAATGCAATGTACGTATTCAGCATGGCGTTAATGCCGATGACAGCCGGGCGGCGGCGCCCTTTACGACAACCTGGCTGGGTGGCGATACTGATTTGCGTTCAGGCAGCAGTTGCGGCTCGGTTACGGCGGAGGAACGCCGAATGTATCGGGGCGGAAGGGCGGAGTATGGAATGGGAACCGGTAAAATCAGCGCTTACTTTGTCGCGACAGTTACGGGCATTGCCGGTGGTGGATTCTCTTGCTCCACCCGCGCCGGCACCCACGCTTTAAACCGTCGAAAATCGGTGGTTAATAATAGCGGCAGCCTGGATACGTTAGCCCATGAACTGGGTCATCAATTGATTGACCGGGATTCTCTGGAACGGCATACGCTACCCGGAATTATGCACGGCCGTCCCCGCGCAACGGTAACCTTAAGTGATGCTCAGTGCAACCGGATCTATCATAATGCCTGATGATGCGCTAAATGATTTTAATTGAATCACTGCCGGTGCATTTCCCCCGAATCGGGATAAAGGGACACACAAGCCATGAATCAAAGAAGATCTTTATCAAAAAAGGCTGACTCCAAAAACAGCGTTATGCCTGCTTTCTCTCGAAAGACTGCGACTGGGCCCTCCTTTTCACGGCAGGACCCACTGTTGCAACTCCAACGCCAACTCGGTAATGCCACCTTGCAGCATATGTATGAGTCCGGGCAACTGAAGGCCAAATTGAAAAGAGGTGCTCCCAACGACAAATACGAGCAAAAGGATGACCCGGTGACGTGGACAAGAGAGTCCGGGGCTGAAAATTTAAAATCACAAATTTCGAACTCAGCCTCAGAAAGTTCCATAGGAAGGCTGGAACTGAACCCGGAAGAAGTAGCCCAAAGTCCGGCTGTGAATCCGAGTACCCCAGGTTGTTCGGGATGTCAGGTTTGTTCTAGCGGAACTAGGTACCGCGTTCCCATCGCTTCACTGGATAGCCATCAAGTTGGTACACCTTATGCCGATATGGAGCGTCATGGTAACAATTTCCTGAATAGAAATAGCTTACGCCGGCAGGCAAATCTTTCAGCGCCCCGCCGCGCATCAACGGGACCATTCAAATACAGCAACATGGCTGCTCCCGGAATACCGGCTGGAATGTTTACTGCAGGGCATTTTCTCTTTTTCGCAGACTGGGAAATATGCGAAACTTCTCGAAATCCCTGCATTTTACGCCAATCTGAAGTCATTACTGTTACACGAGATGGGCAAGCCCCACGACGCACAGTCCATCGGCCAGTTACCCCGCTCCAGGGGAACGCCTGGACCAAGGCAGCACGAATAAACCCTATTGGAGCATGCGACAAAACACTAGTCTGGGTAGATGGACCAGGGGACATTGCGATAACGGGAGGCAATAGTCCTCAGGGATTCGTTCAAGATGTTACACAAACTATTGAAATACTCGATGGAGGGACCAATCAAGTTGTTGATACCAAGACGATATCAATTTCAGTGGGCGTAGACTCTCGGGGAAATTTAACGGCCAGCCCATGAACACAGACCAGGAAAGTGCATGGTTTCTAACAATAAAAGGGAAGTTTACAGGGTTTTTCTCAAACATTTGGAATCAAGGTAACATTCCAGCAAAGGCTACCTCATATCGGCAAAGAGGAACAGCGACCGTTTTATAGAATGAAAGGACTACAACATGAACAAATGGACAAAGAAATATATGCTGCGCCCTGTGGCGCATTGCAGCGGCGGCTGTTAGCGCAGCCGGGATGAAAGCGGTCATTTATCTTTCCCTTGTCACGGCGTCTATCCCCTTTACCGTTGCCGAAATGAAACTTTTTTTGCCGTTGCGGGAGTGGATAAAGGGGAAGAACGCCTTTTAAGGGAAAATGCTCTGCTGCGGCTATTGCTTCGGCCACTTGACAGCCTTTGCCCTGGTTGCTCTTTACCGGCCAGGATTGTTTCAATATTGGTGGTTTATCGACTGCTTCCTGACGGCGCTGGTTATTGCCTGGTTCAGCGCCTTTCAGTGGCTATTGATGTGCCGGCTGATGAATGAAAGGGGAAAATGAAAAGAGGGACAGACAATCCATGAATCAAAGAACATTTACATCAAAAAAGGGCGACTCCAAAAGCAGCGCCACGCCTGCTTCCTCGCCGAAGGCTGCGGTGCAACACTCCTTTTCACCGCAAGCCCCACTTTTACTGGTCCAGCGCCAACTTGGCAATGCCGCCGTGCAGCAGATGCATGAGCCGGGAGAATTGCAGGCCAAGCTAAAAATCGCTGTTCCCAACGATAAATACGAACGGGAAGCCAACCGGGTGGCGGACCATGTTATGAGAATGCCGGATTTGAATTCACAGTTTTCCGAACTGACAAGCAACTCGCCCCCTTCAGTCACTGGCAGTGTTGCTGATAATAATACTGTCCAACGTATATGCTCGACATGTGAAGATGGACTCCAGCGCCAAACCGATGAAGAACAAAATAATCTTATGCAGGCAAAGGAACAGCCGGGTGCAACGTCTGCCGTGACTGCTGATGTTGCATCGGGTATTCAGTCCATGCGTGGTAGAGGTCAACGGCTGACTGAATCTACCCGTTTATTTATGGAACCCCGCTTTGGCGCTGATTTTAGTGGTGTGAGAGTTCATAATGATTCAAATGCAAACCATTTGGCCGGAAGGATTAATGCAAGGGCCTTTACCGTAGGGCGGGACATTGTCTTTGGTTCAGGCCAGTATTCACCAGATAGTGCTGGTGGTAAGCGCCTGCTTGCGCATGAGTTGACTCACACGGTTCAGCAGGGAAGTGGCGTAGTTAGACCTGCTAGTGTCGTGAGAAAAGGGTTTGCCGTCAGTGAAAATAAAGGTCTGGAAGCGAAAGCAGATAATTTTGGGGAGAAAACCGTAAGAGGAGAAAAAATATCAAAATACCTGTCTCCCAGTCTGGGAATTAGAAATTCTTTGAGGACGGTCCAGGCAAAAAATAGTGTTATTCAACGTGCAGTAACTACTTCTGGTGGCACCTGGGATACCGACCAGTACGATTTAAGGAAAGATAAAGATTCTAGGGGAACCGTATATCCACCTGCAACGGGGGTTCGCGGAGTTGACATTAAATTAAAATTTACGCCTGGGAATAATGTTGATGCAGAACTAATTGGACTGACACAATCTGTACAGGGGATCGTTAATAAAAAGATAAGTTTAACTCCTGGCGCTGCCCTCAGAAATATTGGAGCAGCAGATGCTATTAACATCAATACTGGTGCAGGTGAAACTGATGAAGGGACTGCGATAGATAGAGCTGCTACTTATAATAATCCTATTTATCCGGTAAAAACAAAACCTAGTGCTTCTTTAGATGACACTAATATCTCTGCTAATTGGGGAAGTCTTGGATATCATTATACTGATAAGTCTGGTTCTAAACATAAGGATGCCACATTGATAGATAAACCGACAAGAAGCGGAGCAGCAAAAGATTCCAGACATATATTTGAAACAACGGCTTTGGCGACAAAAGGTACTCAAGCTGGTACTTATTATGGTTCAGTAAGATGGGGATGGCGAACTGATTCAACAAGTAATTTCACTAAAATTCCTCTTCAGGTAGTTTCTCAAGGTGTTCCTTCATCTACCTTTATGAAAGCCGCTGAAATTTGGAATGCCTCAAAAACCTCTACTGGAGCAGATACTGTAAATTTACCTCTAGTTAATGTAAAATTAATAAAACCCGGAGGGGCAAACATTGATTATGATAATAATATTGCATTAGTAAAACCAGGAGGTTCGTCTATTTATTATGATAACGGTGTTATAGGGCCCCATATTCCTGAGAACACAAGAGTTGTAGTTACTGACAGGACGCATTTGTATGATGTTCCAGGTATGAATCCATTGGCCGGAAAAGCAAAAATAGAAGTAGTATACGGCAACAGTAGAGGCTTAACTGGCTGGATAGACATAAATAATTTAATAGAGGACAGAATACCCGAAAACACAAGAGTTAAAGTGACAGACGGGACGCACTTATATGATGTTCCAGGAACGAATCCGTTAGCCGGGAAAGCAAAAATTGAAGTAGTAGATGGTGCCCTGATTGGTTTAACGGGCTGGATGAGAGGGGCTGACTTTATAGATGAAAGATCATAGCTTTAAAGCTGGTGATTCACCCTGTCTATAGGTTTAAGCAAGGCTGTTTGCTTCTCGGTTTTAACGAATCAAATGCAAAATGAAGAAAAATGACCTTGAAAGCAGATTGATAGAAATAGGCTATCCTGGGCTTTTTATGTATGGAGAACAGAGCCTGGCCGATAGTATTTGGGAAAATGGAGAAAATGTTGAACAACTCAAAGGCATCATTTTTTCTGACTCAAGCCCTTCTCATGCAAAATTTTTGGCTGCTGAAGTATTAAGATACTTTGATGTTGAATTGGATATCAAAAGTTATAAAACCTTGGCAGACGCTTATGCTCATGCTTTAGAGCACACCAGTGCAGACAGGGGGAATTCAGCTCAGCTTAATGGTAATTTATGGGGCCTTTTATATGATGAAAATGATACCGGATACTTGGGTAAGCAATTTATTAAATTTGATATTGCTGCAATTTCCCCTTTAACAAAATTACTGGATGATAGGGCCAGCAGGATACTATATGAAGGAAGTCAAGAAGCAACCATTGGCAATGCCTACCAATACAGAATCAAAGACTTTGCGGCCTTTTACATATCCAAAATAAAGGATATCCCAATCAGGTTTTATCAAGACTTTAAGGCCAGAGATAAAGAAATAGAGCGTTTGAAAGGTTTGCTGAAAAAGGAATAAAATGCCGGAACCGAAAATAAATAACAATGACAAGACTTTATCTGAGCTTGAAAGACAATTAGAGCGCTCCGGTTTTTTTACGCATAGCTCTTTAAGTAATCAAGCAGAAAGGATTAACGAAATAGAATCCTTTTTATACGGATTGCTCGATACTCTAATTGCACAAGACTTACTTGATAAAAAAAGATTTGAAGAAACGGTAAAAAAAGTAAGAGATGAAACGCTCCAAAAAAAGGAGCATTTTCATGCCTGCATCGCTATCAGCGAGGATAACAATGGAGAAGCGTCTCATGATTTTGATCCTGTAAATTGTGAAGAGCGTTTAGGTATTTGCAAAGGGATATGTTGCAAATTGAATTTTGCATTATCGATAGATGAAATCGAATCAGGAAAAATTAAATGGGACTTGGGTCAACCTTATTTCATTAGACAAAACACAAATGGATATTGTTACCACCTGGATCTGGAGAAACATTGCTGCTCAATATATGCTGACCGTCCTAAAGTCTGTTTTAAATATAGTTGTGCCAATGATAAAAGAATTTGGAAGGATTTTGAAAAAATGGAATTTAACTACGAATGGGTTGAGGAAAACTTGAAGGAGAGAAAGATTCAACTTGAAGCAGTTTATATGATTCCTGAAGATAAGGTCACCTATAAGTCTAAAATTGACTAGTGAACCAAAATTAAAGGGACCGCCTAGATTGATTTTGTTATTTGGTATGCAATCAAATGCACAAAAAAAACTGATTAAAATTTCTAAATATTTGTGTAAGGCCCTGAAAGCTTTAGATAGATTAAATCTTTGGCTGCTTTGCGTTGATCGTCCGGTTCAGCGCCATTCAATGGATTTTAATGTGCTGGTTGATGACGCAAAGGGGGAAATGAAAAGAGGGACAAACAATCCATGAATCAAAGAACATCTCTATCAAAAATAACTGACTCCAAAAGCAGCGTAAAGCCTGTACCTTCGCCGCGGGCTGCGGCAGCGCCCTCCTTTTTACCGCAGGATCCGTTGTTACATATCCAGCGTCAACTCGGCAACACCGCCCTGCAACAGATGTATGAGTCCGGACAACTGCAGGCCAAACTCAAGATCGGCGCCCCAAACGACAAATATGAACGTGAGGCCGACAGCATTGCCGACGGGGTGATGAGAATGCCTGCTCCGGAGATACGCCCGAAACCTGGCTGAATGAAGGATAGCTGTTCCCGGTCCGGGGACGAAGAGGAAATAAGGCTAAAACCCTTATCAGAACAGATCACGCCTTTGATTCAGCGCAAGGATTCCGCCGCCGCGCCGGGGATCACGGCCGGAGTTGCTTCGGGTGTTTCGTCTCTGCACGGTGGCGGACGGCCGATGAGTCAAGATGAACGCTCTTTTTTCGAGCCGCGCTTCGGGACTGATTTCAGCGGTGTCAGAGTGCATGCTGATAATAGTGCCGCCAAATTGTCCAAAAGTATCAATGCCAGGGCCTTTACTTTGGGTCGGAATATTGTGTTTGGCGCCGGGCAATATAAGCCATACAGTGGCGAAGGTAAACGGCTGATGGCGCATGAGTTGACCCATGTGGTTCAACAGAACACAACAGGTAACTCAGTTATTCAGAAGGCGGAAATCGATGACAATCCTCAATTCTGTCGTAATTTGCAGGATTTAACATCTATGCTTGATGCGCACATAAATCAGGTGCTCTCTTCGGTATCAAGCATTCAAGATGGTGCAGCACGTGTCGATGCAGTTTATCAACAACTCGGCAGTGGTTCTCCTTATAGTCCAATTGAGGAGTGGGCAGAACATTTACCAACGACTCATCAACATCGTGTCGCCATCAATGCAACGCGGTACAGGGATAATGAAAACCCCTTTTTATTGATATCAGGCTCCCCCTCCGGCCGTCGTACAGGGTCAGGTACAGTTAACCCATGGATATTAAAAGGTGAACGAACACTTGGTACTTTGCTCAAATTTGGTCATTTATGCATTGGAAGCGACAAGCTGGGACACTTTTTTCAACAAGGAAGGGATTACTTCTATATTTCTGTCACTCTTGGCAGGGGTGATGATTATGCTCGCGGTTTTGGCGAATGGCTGGAAGGTAGAATGCCTGCTAATTCGGCTATAGCCGGTTGGATTGAACATATGGATGATCAAGACTGGCCGGGTTTTGAACGGTTGGCCTTTAATCGGCCTTTTTGGGAAGGCGTATTCGGATTAAGTACTACAGGCGTATTCTCACGAGGAGATTTGGCAGCTAACGAAGCAGGCATGGAATTTTACAAACGTGTTTATGCTAGTCCCAACGTGACATTTAGTTCCCGGGCCTATATCAATGGCCAGTGGAATGAGAGAATAAATCCATCATGCTTTGGTCCAACTATGGCTCGTTTAGTTGCTGTCAATGATCCCGAGTTTCTACGACGTCATGGAGATGAGGTGCGTGCAGCATATCGCAGATATATAAGACAAGCCAACAACACACGTCAAGGCATCTCACTTTCAGGTCAAGATGAACTTCGGGCAACTATGCGGCGTTTACTGGCTCCATATATTAGCAGGTACACTTGCTGAAAAAGTCCCGCAGGGTGGGTTTTGCCCACCACTAATAAAAAGTAAGCAGCATGCCGTCGCCAGTGGAAAAAAAGGAATCATCTAACGCAATAAAGTTCAGCGAAGATAACCCGGCTGCCTTAAGCAATAGACCTTTATCGAACTGCCTCACAAGGGTTGAAGGAGGAAAAAATGAAAAAAACAAAGTTCCAGCTATACAAAGGAGTAGACGGACAGCATCATTTCCGGCTCGTCATGGCCAAGGAGAAAATACAAAGAGGGACAAACAATCCATGAATCAAAGAACATCTCTACCAAAAATAACTGACTCCAAAAGCAGCGTAAAGCCTGTACCTTCGCCGCAGGCTGCGGCAGCGCCCTCTTTTTTACGGCAGGATCCGCTGTTGCAAATCCAGCGTCAACTCGGCAACGCCGCCCTGCAGCAGATGTATGAGTCCGGGCAACTGCAGCCCAAACTCAAGATCGGCGCGCCTAACGATAAATACGAACGTGAGGCCGACAGCATTGCCGACGGGGTGATGAGAATGCCTGCCCCGGAGATTCAGCCCAAACCTGGCTGAATGAAGGATAGCTGTTCCCGGTCCGGGGACGAAGAGGAAATAAGGCTGAAACCCTTATCAGATCAGATCACGCCTTTGATTCAGCGTAAGGATTCCGCCGCCGCGCCGGGGATCACGGCCGGCGTTGCTTCGGGTGTTTCGTCTCTGCAAGGCGGCGGACGGCCGATGAGTCAAGGTGAACGCTCTTTTTTCGAGCCGCGCTTTGGGACTGATTTCAGCGGTGTCAGAGTGCATGCTGATAATAGTGCCGCAAAATTGTCCAAAAGTATCAATGCCAGAGCCTTTACTTTGGGTCGGAATATTGTGTTTGGCGCCGAACAATATAAGCCATACAGTGGCGAAGGTAAACGGCTGATGGCGCATGAGTTAACCCATGTGGTACAGCAAGGTTTGCGATGGGAATCCGGTCCGGTGATTCAGTGCCAAACACCTCAATCCACTGTTTCTGAAGAGGGAACCTCTGGTTTAGGTTTTGGTTTGCCTGCGCTTCGACTGGATCCGGATATACAAAGAGAGATTCAAAGACTTCGCTGGTTAAGACAACTGACCAATACGCCGGCATCTCCACAAACCGCAACACCCCCTGCCATTGCTCCAGAACCTGGTCAAAGCGCCTTATTAAACCCATTTTTTGGTTCATTCTCAAACCTGGGTATGAACCAAATAGACTGGTTGTCCATTCGAAATGAATTGATCTTTAGAGGGGTAACGTTAGATGAAAGATTGGCAGGTGATATTGTTCCCGTTTGGCAGACTAATTACCAGTTTTTTGGCCGGGTTTTAGGATTAAATAATGATAGCGCAGCCTTTTGGACAAACAAAACGATAGCCAGGGCCGTAGGTTCCGGGTTAAGCCGTGACCATCCTACAATGTTGGAACAAACTGACAGAGAACTTGGAACTTCGTCGACTATATTACCTGTATCTGATGCGATACTATTCCTATTGGATCAATTGTAAAGGGAAGAAAATATGTTCCGCAGGGTGAGTTTTGCCTGCCACTAATGAAAAGTAAAGAGCATGCCGTCGCCAGCAAAAAAACTGAAAGGGCCAGGATTCTCATCGTCCGTGCCGGCGCCTTCCAATGGCTGTTAATGTGTCTGTTGATGGAGAAGGCGGGGAAATGAAAAGAGGGTCAAATATTCTATGAATCAAAGAACATGTGAATCAAAAAAAATTGATTCCAAAAGCAGCGTAAAATCTGCATCTTTGGCAAAAGCTGCGGCAGCGCCCTTTTTTTCACGGCAGGCTCCGCATTTACAGATCCAGCGTCAATTCGGTAACGCCGCCCTGCAACAGATGTATGAGTCGGAACAACTACAGGCCAAACTCAAGATCGGCGCCCCAAACGACAAATACGAAGGTGAGGCCGACAGCATTGCCGACGGGGTGATGACGATGCCCGATCCGCAGGTTCAGCGAAAACCTGGCTGAATGAAGGATGGCTGTTCCCGGTCCGGGGACGAAGAGGAAATAAGGCTAAAACCGTTATCAGATCAGATCACGCCTTTGATCCAGCGCAAGGATAGCGCCGTAGCGCCGGAGATTATGCCCGGTGTTGTATCGGGCATTTCGTCTCTGCAAGGCAGAGGCCAACCCCTGTCAGAATCGAGCCGCGCCTTCTTCGAAGCAAGACTCGGCCAGGATTTCAGCAATGTACGCATACATAAAGGGTCCGGATCCGATCAAAGTGCTCGAGCCATTAATGCCAAAGCTTATACAATAGGGAGTGATATCGTTTTCGGATCCGGACAATACTCACCGGAATCTAATGCCGGAAAGAGACTGCTTGCCCATGAGTTGACTCATGTCGTACAGCAGAGGGGGCACACACCTGCGCAATATCAAATTCAACGGGAGGAAGACGAGGAAGGTTCGCCAGGGCCGGAGGAAATGCCCGATCCTTTACCCGAATTGGAGCAGCCCCCCAATGCAGTGACCTTCGATTTGCTGGATCCGCTCAATTCGGGCGTAAGGATCGGTGGTTTTTCACTGCCGAGCCCAAGGGATATTCTCAACGGACTGGAGTTGGCACGGGAGTTTCTCGGGCCTCAGGTCGGAGAATTGCCTGATATAAGCATGTTCCAGCCCGAGCTCAGCCCCGAAGAAGAGGACGCCATGCACCGCGCAATATGCCGGACAATACCGACTACCTGTATCCTTCTTGACCCCTCTGCCATGGCGCAACCCTCCTTGCCGATTCCAACGGTCCGGCTGCCCCGGGTCCATTTAAGGCTACCCAGGTTGGTCCATCATAATCATCACATCATTGACCATATTACCTATGATGAAAAAGGTGTGCCGCCACGTCATCATGTCCTCCTCGATCAGATATCTACCCAGATGATCGATCACCACAATATTGTTGCCGACATCACAGGTCATACGGATAGTCACGGCGGCAGCAGATATAACCAACGGCTGTCGGAAGAACGAGCGAATGCGGTTGAAAACTACCTTACCGGCCGTAGCGTACCTCAGGTGCAAATCTGGAACGTGCAGGGGCTGGGTGAAACTCAGCCGGCCTACCCCAATGACGACGTCGATTGGCTTGCGGCAGCACGCAACCGCCGTGTGGAAATCGATCAGCGGCGCATGGTCTGGGAAGGACTCATCGACGCGGTCCGTCCCCTCGGTGTGGAGACGGGGCCGGAACGTGACACCCCCGATACGGACGATGCAGACAGGTATACACAGCTACGTGATTTTTTTGTTACGGCGCGTACCGATATTCAGGCGCTGATTACGGCAGGGAACCCCATTCAATACACGGAAAGCGGCGTTGTTTATACACTGCCCATGGCGGACAATGAAAATATCCGTGAAGTCATGCGTCTCGTTGACGATATCATTGCTGATTTGCGGCAAAACCGGCTGGTGATCCGCTTTAATATGCCCATGGCTATCCTGGGCGGCACAGGGGCCAGCTATAACCCAAACGATAATCTGGTAAGGGTCAGCCGCTTTACCAATAATCAGGAACTTGCCGGCGTAGCGGCTTCATTTGTGCACGAGTATCTCCACGCGATCCAGGACCGCACTGCCGAGCAACTGCTCAGATCCAGGCGTTTACCTGTTGAACACAGCCGCGAACAGGAATTGCAAAAAGAGATCCAGGCGCGTCGAGTCGACAATTATATGAAAATCCTGCTGGAGGCCGCCGGCCATCCACCGCCGCGCAACATCAACGTGACCTTCGTCCATCAGTTTGAAACCATACGCACCGCCGATCCCGTGGCACAGGAAAGGGCGCGGCAGGATGTGCGCAGTACACTGGAAGGGGCGTATACCGCAAGTGGCCAGTTAGGCTTTTACCCTGCAATCAGGTACCTCGTGGAATTGCGTGGCGGCAGAGCATACCTGGTCCGACAAGGGGCCGTGGAAACCCCTGTCGGCATAATCCCCGCCGGTTCCACAGCGAGTCAGATCCAGAGCATCGTCTTGAGGGAGGTTGGTGGACTGGCGGATTATCAAAGACTCTTCGACGCGCCTGACGGCAGCCGCTACGCAACCGCTTTTTTCATCGTCCTGAGAGGTCTGGAGACAATTACGGAATTCGCTACACAACCCTAATGAAAATGAAATTTGAAACATGAAATAGAGCGTGTAATGTTCAGACTTTACGTTAAAGGGCAGGGGGGAGTTGTTTCGAAATGGAAAGACCCTCTGTTTCCCGGACGGTTTCACAGTGATTAAAAATCTTTCCCGAAATAAATTTCATATCCCATAGCCCGGACTGTCTGATTCGTCATTGTTTTATGACGCAGGCGTCATAAAACAAATCTGCGCACATTTTGCCTGATTAAAGGGTTCTTTTTTGTGGCAGTCATTATTTTATGACGCAGGACTGTCTTTCTGTTGGTCTGTAAGATTAAAAATGGCTTTAAATTCAATAGGTTACCTTGTTTGGACCGAGACTTGCTCTCTATTTTACTGTTTTAAGCCAGGTCCGTATTTTCGATAAATGACAGATTCTGTTGAAATTCGTGAAAAGATACTCAGTTATCTGCTTAAAAACCCGGAAGCCGGCGATACGCTCGAAGGCATTGCCCAATGGTGGATGATAGCAGAGACTATCGATAATACCGTTGATCTTATCGGAGGCGTACTCGATGAGATGGTCAGCAAAGGAAAAATTGAAAGACATTCCTCTAGCGGGGAAAGAACCGTTTACCGCATTAATCCTGTGAAATAAGAGATGATAGACAGAGCCCTTGAAGTTTTAACCGATTCCATACATTCCTATCTTGAGCATCTTCCTGATCTCGGTGTGACGACGGAAGACGTTATTTCTCTTACGCATATAGTTAAGGATAACGGAAGTGTTGCCATCGACCCTGATTCATTGGGGATGTCACTCATTAATATAGAGGAAGAGCGCACATTGAAATCGATGAAAGCGACAGTTGTTTCTGATGAGGGGATTGTTTCCCATGTGAATCCCGAATTGAAGCTTAACCTCTTTGTTCTTATTGCGGCAAATTTTAATGATTATAAAAAAGGATTGAAATATCTGACGGGAGCCATACGTTTTTTTCAAAGCAAGAATGTTTTTACCCATCAGAATACGCCCGATCTGGATGGGCAAATCGAAAAATTAATTGTTGAACTCCATTCATTGGGTTTTGAGCAACAGAACCACTTATGGGGGGCATTGGGAGCCAAATACCTGCCGTCAGTCATGTATAAGGTCAAATTGATAGCTATCCAGGAAGGCCATAAGGCAGATGAGGAGCCTCCCGTCAGGATTATCGAATCTTCGGGAAAAGGTATTTGACCGCCTATGAAAATCGAGTTTGACAAACTGTTGGAAGTGAATTTTTACCACAATTACTATAGGGCTGAAAAGGGTGAAGATTTCGAAGTTGAGCCGACGGCATTATGTCAAAAAGAGCTGAAAAATTACGGACTCCTGTTCAAAAAAATATCCCGGGGCTTTGTTGTCCTTTACGAATTGACTGACGATGGTTTGGGCGGCAAGGAACCCCTTAGAGCGATAGACGGAAAGGTCAGGTTATCCTTTATGCTCAAGTCGAGGAACCCCTATCTTCTTAACTATTCCGATCTCCCCCTGGACAGTAAATTTCACCATATTTATTGTCTGCACAATGTTAATGATAATCAGCAAAGTGGCGACCTCCTGCTTTCCTCCGCTACAGATAAAAATCATCTTTCCCTGGATGATCGCATAACGTTAAAACCGCAACTTTTCCAGTACGGTTTTCATTCGGAAAACCCGTCGGCACAGATTGAGATTATCGATGAACGGGGAGATTCGGTAATCAGTGAGAATGTATCCCTTGTTGAAGGCGTCCTTAATTATCCCGTTGACTTGCGTGGCCGCAGGCCGGGGAGGTTTACGCTGAAAATTGACGGTCAAATTGAATTGGTCTTTTATGCCTCTCATGAACTGACAGGGGAAAGCGTCTTCGGCATTATCGATATTTTCAGTAATGATGATGTTCCGGAAGCATACCGCTTCATCGATGGAGAGAGTGTGGCGCCGAAAAAATACATGGTGAAGATAAAAAGGCGGCAGACCTATTGGAAGTATTGTGTCGCTTTTAAATACTATGAGCGAGACGAGCATTTCAAGGCGGAAAATCTTTCAATCAGTCATCCTGATCCCTCTGTAAAATTTGATTCACAGGGCGTATTTGACGGAGATGATGTTGTCCCTGTGGAGATATTCATTTCCGATAAGGAACTGGCATTTACAGAGGAACCGGTAAAAGGGATTGACCTGAAACTAAAAAAAAGCGGACAGGGAGGGGGACATGGGAACGTAATTGAACTGAAAAAAAATTTGCCGGCCCCATCGGTTAATCAGATAGTAAAGCCCGATGAGTCAGGCAGTAATATTTATTCGGAAATATATATATACGTTTAAAAAAATAGAAAAGGAGGCGTTACAATGGCTACATACAAAACACCCGATGTCTATGTAGAAGAAATTTCCCTCTTTCCGCCGTCAGTGGCGGAAGTGGAAACGGCAGTGCCGGCATTCATTGGTTACACGGAAAAAGCAGATGAGTTTGGTCCCGGAGATCTTGAGAATGTCCCGACTAAAGTAACTTCTTTATTGGAGTACGAGGAGTTATTTGGAGGGGCGCCGCCCATGACGGTGACGGAAATTATCCTTGATGAAAATAATGTGGTCAGTTCGTCGAAGCTCAGTTCAAACTTTTACATGTATGACAGTTTGCGGCTCTTTTTTAAAAATGGCGGGGGAAAATGCTATATCATTTCCGTCGGCTCGTACAGTGATACCTTGACAAAGTCCCACTTTGACGATACTACGGGCGGTTTGTCGAAGCTTAAAAAGGTGGATGAACCGACAATCATTTTGTTTCCCGATGCTGTCTTGTTTGAGAGCAATGATCTCTACGACTTGCAGCAGCAGGCTTTAAAGCAGTGCAATGAGTTGCAGGACCGCTTCGGGGTTTTTGACCTGCTCGAATCAAAAGCGGCAGACGCCACTTTTGACTGGGAAGATGGCGTTAATGGTTTTAGAAACAATATCGGTATAAATTACCTGAAGTACGGAGCGGCCTACACGCCGTGGCTCAAGTCGAACCTGGGGATGAATATCAGTTACCGCGATGTTAAAGGCAAAATATTCAGGGGAGGAAATGTCGTCACCTTAGGTGTATTGACCGATGATAATGATGTTAAAACCATTGTTACCAATCTGGATAATGCTATTGCCGATGTTGGCAAGATAGACGGTGACCTGGATACCCTTAATGGAACGGAAAGCACTTTAAAAGCGAAGTATATAACGCTTCTGGATGCTTTTAAAAGTACGCCTGCCGCAGCTTCATTCAAGGCCCTTTTTAATTTCATTTATGACATTGTTAATGAAGTGGATGAGTGGGGGGGGACGTCGGCTCCCGTTACAGGCGCAGATCTGAAAACGGATATTGGAAACCTGATTACCAATTCCCTTAAGGCTTCAATGTCAACACTTATCGGTTATGACAAAGGGGCCGACTCTGAACTTACGGGGTCTTATAATCTTTATGAAACCTATCACCCCGTAGAAGCTTCCCAGTGGGACAATATCTTTGATAAGACCCATGCCGACAATCCGGCAGCCGACACGTCCATATTTACGGGCGCCGATAATACGGCAAAGATGAAAAGCGCCGAGCCCTCCATTAGCCAGATATTTGACCAGGTTAATGCTGCCGTTGCACAAATTGTCAGTTCGGCCGCTAATTATGAAAGCACTTTTGAGAGCAGCCTCTACGATTCACATACCGTTTATAAAAGTATGATCACAAAATTAAGCAACTCCCTTACGACCCTTCCCCCAAGCGGAGCTATTGCCGGTATCTATGCAATGGTCGACAGTAATCGCGGTGTCTGGAAGGCGCCTGCCAACGTAAGTCTGAGCGGTGTTGTCGGCGTGACCGAAACCATTGACAGCAATGAGCAGGAAGACCTTAATGTGGATGTCGTCGCCGGAAAATCAATTAACGCAATTCGCGCCTTTACCGGTAAGGGCACCCTTGTCTGGGGTGCGCGCACATTGGCCGGAAATGACAATGAGTGGCGATATGTGCCGGTGAGGCGCTTCTTTAATATGGTGGAAGAGTCGATCAAAAAATCGACGTACTGGGCCGTTTTCGAACCGAATGACGCCAATACATGGATCAAGGTAAAATCGATGATCGAAAACTACCTCACCCAGAAATGGCGGGAAGGCGCCCTGGCCGGTTCCAAGCCTGACGAGGCCTTCTTTGTCAAGGTAGGGCTGGGGGCGACGATGACGGCCCAGGATATTCTTGAAGGCCGCATGAATGTGGAGATCGGCATGGCTGTCGTCAGACCTGCAGAGTTCATTATTCTCAAGTTCTCTCACAAGATGCAGGAATCGTGATCTCTTTAGACAGGGGCTAAGTAAAAGTAACTAAATTGAATAAGGAGGAATATCATGGCTGAATATCCATTACCGGTATTTCATTACCAGGTTGATTGGGGCGGTTCCAAAGGGACTGAAGTCGGTTTTTCGGAAGTGTCCGGTCTGACTATTGAACATCAGGTAATCGAGTATCGTGACGGCGCAAGCAAAGAGTATTCGGCGGTAAAGATGCCGGGCATACCGAAGTATAGCAACGTTACTATGAAGAGGGGGCTTGTCGCAAAAGATAACGACTTTTTTACCTGGCTCAGTTCCACAAAGATGAATAAACCGGAAAGGCGAAACCTTACCATAAGCCTTCTCAATGAAAACCACGAGCCCGTAGCGACATGGAAGGCGGTCAATGCCTTTCCTGTGAAGGTTGAGGGGCCGGGTCTGAAATCGACGGGCAACGAAGTTGCCATAGAATCGATTGAAGTTGCCCATGAAGGCCTGACCATAGAGAACGGGTAATTAAATGGCCGGCTATTACCCACCGGCAGGATTTCACTTTAAGGTGGAATTTATGGACCTTGATGCCGGTGAAAATGATACCCGTTTTCAGGAAGTATCGGGGTTTTCTGCCGAGCTTGCCGTTGAGGAAGTGGTTGAAGGCGGTGAGAACAGGTTCTCTCATCGCCTTCCGGGGCGGGCAAAATATTCGAACCTGGTCCTGAAAAGAGGTCTCCTCACCGATTCAAAGCTTATTGACTGGTGCAAGGACGCTGTTGAAAACTTTGAATTTAAAACGTCCACCGTCAACGTAACGCTTTTGAATGAAAAGCATGAACCGCTTGCTGATACAATGAGTTTCATTAAAGCCTGGCCTGTAAAGTGGGCTGTTTCCGATTTTAAGGCCCAGGAAAATGCGATTGTCGTTGAAACACTGGAACTGGCGTACAACTATTTTACCCGCATAAAGTTATAAGAGGAGCGCTTAAAGATGCCCGTAGAAATCAGGGAACTCGTTATAAAGGCGTCTGTTACAGAGTCGGCATCAGAGCAGCAGAGCGTTGACTCTTCGGAGTCGGGCGCCTCTGACAGGGAAGAGATTATTGCCGATTGTGTCGAGCAGGTAATGGAAATCCTTCGCAAACAGTCGGAAAGGTAGCGGGCTGCGGGGAGTAAAGGTGTGAAAAACAAGGGGAGCAGATGACAGGTGAGTTGAAAAAGTTAAAGATCGAAGCCTACAAGGAGATTACCTATGATACCCAGGTGGACGAATTTGTCGTTATGTTTAATCCGTCCACCTACAGCCAGAAATATGAAGTGGAGTATAAGGCCGAGCAGGGCCAGGGAACGACGGGAAGCACTCAGAAACTTGGCAAGATAAAACCGCAGGAATACAGCTTCGAGTTCGTTTTCGACGGGACAGGCGCTTCTTCGGAAGAAGTCGACGTGGCTGATGAAATAGAGTGGTTTTTGGAAACATGCGGTAAGATAAACAGCGAGACCCACAGGCCCCTCTATTTAAGAATCAGATGGGGGCATCTGCTTTCCGACTGCGTCCTTAAGTCGGCCGAGGTTACCTATAACCTGTTTAAACCCGATGGCTTTCCCTTAAGGGCCAAGGTCAAAGCCGTCTTTTCGGAAAATATTGATGATACGCTCCGAACGGCTGAAGAGGGCAAAAATTCACCGGACCTGACCCATTATCGTGTCGTTAAAGAGGGGGACACTCTGCCCTTGATGACCTACCGCATTTACGGTGATCTTTCTTATTACCGGGATGTGGCACGGGTGAATAAGCTGGCCAATTTCAGGGAACTGGAGGTTGGGATGACGCTGCAATTTCCGCCTATTAACCAGCAGGGAACAAATAAATAACTGATGACATTATGAGTGATGAAAGAGTTGTCCCCACACCGGCATCATCGGACCTTCCAAGCTTCAGGATCATATGTGACGGAAGTGAGGTGAGCAGTGAGTACCATGTGCTCTCTGTTGCAGTGACAAAAGCGATAAACAGGATCCCCTTTGCCGAGATCAGGCTGCTCGACGGCGACGCGGCGAAGGAAGATTTTGAAATCAGCAACTCCGGTGATTTTGTGCCGGGGGCAGAGATAGAACTGCTCGCCGGTTACCATTCCGACGAAAGTACCGTCTTCAAGGGGATTATCACGGGCCATGGCATTAAGTCGCGCGCGAACAAGCCCTCCTTGCTGGTTGTTGAATGCAGAGACAGCGCAGTCAAGATGACCGTGGGACGGCAGAATGCCTATTACCATGATAAAAAGGACAGTGAAATTATTGAAGAGATTCTTTCCGAATACGGACTGGATAAAGAGGTGGAATCTACGGAAGCGACCCATAAGGAAATGGTTAAATATTATTCGGCCGATTGGGATTTCATCGTATCGAGGGCCGAAGTGAACGGTAAACCGGTTATCGTTGATGACGGGAAGGTTTTTGTAAAAGCGCCCGATACGGGGCAGGAGCCGTCACTGGCCCTGGTCTATGGTTCGACAATGATGGAGTTTGAAGCAGAGATGGACGCCAGGAACCAGCTTGGCGGAATCAAAAGCAGTTCCTGGGACTATGCAAGTCAGGAAATGATAGAAGAGGAAAGCGAAGACCCCGGACTGGAAGAGCAGGGTAATGTGACGGCTTCATCGCTGGCTGATGTGATTGGCCTTGACGCCTGTCCGTTCCGGCATACGGGCCATGTGGCGGACCATGAATTAAAGGCCTGGGCCAATGCGGGTATATTAAAGAGCCGTCTCTCCAAAATTATAGGGAGAGTCAAATGCCAGGGTTTTGCGCAAATTAAACCGGGGCATATGCTTAGCCTTGCCGGCGTGGGAGACCGCTTTAACGGCCTGGCTTTTGTAACGGAAGTGAGACAGCAGATTACATTGAAAAATTGGGAAACCGATATCCAGTTCGGACTCTCTCCAAAATGGTTTTCCCGGACGGAAAGCATCATGGACCGGCCCGCATCGGGCCTGTTGCCTGCCGTGCAGGGTTTGCAGATCGGCGTTGTGAGCCAGCTCCAGGATGACCCTGATGGCGAGGACAGGGTTCTCGTTAAAATGCCCGTTATCGATCCCGAAAATGATGGCATATGGGCCCGTGTTGCCGGCCTGGATGCAGGTGAAAAGCGGGGGGCCTTTTTCCGGCCTGAAATTGACGATGAAGTCGTCCTGGGATTTTTAAATGACGACCCCAGAGATCCCGTGGTTCTGGGCATGCTCAACAGCAGCGCCAGGCCTGCGCCGATCACTGCCAGTGACGACAATCATGAAAAGGGTTTTGTGAGCCGCAGCGAAATGAAGGTTATTTTCAACGACGATGAAATAAGCCTGACCATAGAGACGCCAAACGGCAACAAGATCGTCTTGAGTGATGACGCCGGTTCCATCCTGCTGGAAGATGAAAACGGCAACAAGATTGAGATGAATTCCGATGGTATAACCCTGGAAAGCGCCTCCGATATTAACGTTACGGCAAGCGGCGACGTTAACATAGAAGGGACGAACACAAACATTGCCGCCAGTTCGCAGTTTAAGGCGGAAGGTTCGTCAGGCGCTGAAATGACCAGCAGCGCTACGGCCACTGTGAAAGGGTCTTTGGTACAGATTAACTGAGTGACAGCTAAAATCCGGAATATTACATCACTATAGGGAAGGAGTAATCGCAATATGGGACAGCCTGCAGCGAGAGTAGCCGATCCAACCAGTCATGGAACACCACTTAGCCCCGGCCCGGGAAGCCCTGATGTGCTTATCGGGGGAATGCCTGCCTGGAGGGCCGGTTCGGATTTTCATGCATGCCCTCTTTTAACGGCCCTTGTGCCTCATGTGGGGGGCGTTATTGCCATGGGAAGCGCTACCGTGCTTATTAACGGTCTTCCCGCTGCGCGGCAGGGAGATATGGTTGTCGAAGTGGGGCCGCCCAATTCGATTGCCATGGGCTGCGCGACGGTATTGATAGGGTAAGTGAAATGTCAGAGAATTTTCCATTTTTAGGCAGGGGCTGGGGATTTCCTCCCACATTCGAGAAGTCCAAAAAATCGGTGACCATGATCTCTCATGAGGAAGATATCCGGAGCAGCCTGGAAATACTGCTATCGACGAGCCCTGGAGAGCGGATCATGCAGCCCACCTACGGGTGCGATTTAAAGAAACTCCTTTTCGAGCCTCTCGACACGTCGCTCAAGACCTATGTAAAAGTTCTTATTAAAAGGGCCATTTTATACCATGAACCGAGAATCAAGCTGGATAAGGTCGCGCTGGAAGACAAGCCTCATGAGGGACTCATCGAAATTACCCTCGAATATACGATCAGAACGACAAATTCCCGCTATAACTTTGTTTATCCCTTCTATAAGACGGAAGGAACGAATATCAGTCTATGAATGAAGTCTGTCACAAGAAGAGCCCTCTCAGCCGTGACGGCACGAGCCAGTTGCAGCGCTTTTCCCCTATGCTCGATCCTTCTTATGTTCTCGTTGATGAACGCAGCCTTGAAGATCTGCTTCTCTTTGCCGGCAAATATGCCGGTCTGGTAAGGCATTACAGTCTCAGTGTCGATGAAAGTTCAATAGAATCATGGACCTGCTTTTTTGAAAATTGTATTGCCGTTCTCATTGCCGACATTGCCAAAACGGATATTTCCGCTTTAAAAGAGACCTATGAAGCCTTAGCGATTGAAGTGGAAGCGGCGCCTGATAATGAAAATTATGAGGCGCTCTTCCAATTTATTTTCGACCTTGCTTATCGAATCGACGGCTGGTATGTGAAGTCCATCAAAGAACTGAGCCTGAACGGTGATCTTGGCATTCTCATACAGTCTTCCCTTTCCGATGGGCTGAATAAACTTATCGCTTATGATAAAGGCGCCCAGGTTCTGGGCGGGTGGACGTCGCCGGTGGCAGCTTATGATAAATTGAGCAGCCTCTGGCGGACATCGGGAACCGCCGCAGATATTGACGCCGATAATAGCATCTACACGGGCGGCACGGATGGGGAAAAAATTCTCTCCGGCCTGGACTACCTGAATACCCTCTTTGAGTCTTTCTACGGCGCCATAGGAAAGATTGTCGATTCAGCGCCGGCCTACATGGAAGAGGCGCTGGAAAAGTACCCTCAACACCAGCCCCATATGGCGCTTTTTTTGGCCTTTCTCAAGCTCTTTCAATATGCCCGGGACCACCTCAATGAAATGACGGGCCGTCACCTCGATTTTTATTATAAAGAGGTTTTGCGACTGGAAGAAAAACCGGAAGTCCCGGACCAGGTCCACCTGATTTTCAAGCTGGCTAAAAATGTTTCTTCTCATACCCTTGAAAAAGGGACGCTTTTAAAGGCGGGGAAAGATAATAGCGGCGCAGAGCTTTTTTACGGCACAGAAAAAGAGATCGTTGTCAATAAGGCGCAGGTAGAGAGCCTTAAGACGGTTTTTATCGAGAGGAAAGGAGAAGGGGAAGACAAGATTATAACCAATATTTATTCTGCGCCTTATGCCGATTCAAAGGACGGCCTCGGGACGGCTTTTGATACGGCAGAGCCCAAATGGAAGCCCTTTGGTGAAAGCCAGAGTTCAAAAGCCGCCGGTGAAGAGACGATGGAAAAGGCCACTGTCGGTTTCGCTCTCGCTTCACCCCAGCTGATCCTGAATGAAGGGAAAAGGGTGATTACCATTGTCTTTAACTTTAATGATTGGGAAGACTATTTACCTGCCCTTCTTAACAGCAAGGTTTCAAAAGAGAGTTTTAAATTTTATTTCAGTGGAGAAAAGGAATGGATTGAGCCCGATGATGCGGCGGTCCATTTTGAAAATAAGGCAATGAAGTTTACACTCACCGTGAGTGAGGAAAAACCGGCCATTATTGCCTATGATAAAAAAGTTCTCGGAGGGACGCTAAACACGTCACATCCCGTTCTGAAGGTAATCCTGAACCCCGGCAACACCCCTTATGAATATCTGAAAAAACTAAAGCTTAGCCGTATTGCCATCGATCTCAATATCGATAAAGTTAAAAACCTGATTCTTCAGAGCGACTACGGAAAGCTGGACCCAAACAAACCCTTCCAGCCCTTCAGTCCCCTGCCTGCCATAGGTTCGTCTTTTTATATTGGCAATGAAGAGGTGTTTAATAAAAAAATTGACAAGCTGACGCTTAACATGGAATGGCATGGTCTGCCTGCTGAGGAATTTGCTTCCCATTATGCCGGTTATACTCCAGCGCCTGCCAACAGCAGTTTTAAAGCTGTTATTAATGTGCTGAGCGGAAAGAAATGGTCGGAAAATACGGTTGAGGACAGGCTTTTCAGCGACAATATTACCACTGACCCCGGGATAAGTATTGATAAACCCGGATTGTTAACGGAAAGAAGTGAAAGGCCTGAAAAATTTAGTGAACTAACAAATAATACAAAAAGAGGTTTCATGAAAATGGAACTTTGCGGGTCCGACTTTAAACATAAAAGTTATCCCGGCCTGCTTTCTGCCGCCGTTGCAACCATTGCCGCCGGCGGGACGGCGACGGTGCCCAGGGAACCCTATACGCCGGTCATCAAGTCTCTCGTCATCGATTATGAATCGAGCCAGACCTTTGAGGCCGGGAGGGAGCAGTTTTTTCATATCTCTCCCTTTGGAGACATGGAAACGTTGCCTGTGGGGGCTGCTGCTGCCGCAAAAGAAGATAAAAATAATGAGAATGATCTGCTCATTGTCGATACTGATGTTCTGCTGCCGCAGTTTACGGCAGATAAGAAGGAGCAGGAAGGGTTCCTCTACATAGGGCTGACGGGCCTTGTTCCTCCCCAAAATGTGGCTGTCCTCTTCAAGGTTGCCGAGGGGAGCGGCGACCCCGATTTCGAAGCGCCTGAAATCAACTGGAGTTATCTCTGCAATAACGAGTGGAAAAAGCTCGATAAGGCAAAGCTCCTTTCGGATACGACCAACGGCCTGTTGACGACAGGCATTATCGAATTCGATGTCCCTCATGATGCAACAAATACAAACGGTGTTCTTCCCTCCCCTTATTACTGGCTCGCTGCAAGTGCCGCCGCCGATTCAGCCGCTGTGAGCCAGTTCATTGCTCTCAAGACCCAGGCCGTTACGGCGGGCTTTATCAATATAAAGAACGATCCCGGTCATCTGAAAAATCCCCTGCCGGAAAAGACGATTTCACAATTGAAAAACAAGGCGGCCGGCATCAAATCCCTTGAACAGCCCTATGCTTCTTTTAACGGCAAGGTCAAGGAAGAGGCAGAAGCCTTTTACAGGCGTGTCAGCGAACGGTTGAGACATAAAAACAGGGCCCTGAATATCTGGGATTACGAGCGGATGGTGCTGGAAAAGTTCCCCTCCCTGTACAAGGTGAAGTGCCTCAACCATACCGCTTCATGCTCGGAGATCGCTCCGGGCTCCGTGACCATCGTTCCCATTGCAAATCTTAGAAACCAGAATGCCGTTGACATGCTGAGACCGAAAGCAAGCACAAATACACTGTATGAAATCAGGGAGTACCTGAAAAAGCATATTTCCCAATTTGTAGCGCTCGAAGTGACCAACCCTTCTTATGAACAGGTCTATGCCAGGTTCAAGGTCAAATTTCACGCCGGTGTCGACAAGGGCAATTATCAAAATGTGCTCAATGAAGATATCAGGAAATTTCTTTCACCCTGGGCTTACGATGAAGGGGCTGATATTACTTTCGGGGGCAAGATACATGGTTCCTATATTATCAATTTTATCGAAGAGCGTTCCTATGTTGATTATTTAACGGATTTTGAACTGTTTCACCTTGTTAATGAAGAAGGGCCGAAGATCAGTGTGGAGGAAGCGCTGGCCACCTCTTCAAGGACAATTCTCGTTTCCTCCAATGAGCATGACATCGATATAGAGAGTTTAAATGACTGAAACTTACGCCATAGCAAAATTCAGAGAGCTTCTGCCCGCTGAAGACCATGCTTTTCTTAGAAAAACCGGCATAGAGCTCCTGGAAAAGCTCGCCGCAAAGTTGTGGACCGATTACAACAGCCATGACCCCGGCGTCACCATTCTCGAACTGCTCTGTTACGCCATTACGGAACTGAGCTACAGGACTTCTTATGATATCAAGGATATTCTGACGGCCCGCTCTGACGATCCCATGGCGCCGGCGGATTCATTTTTTACGGCTGCCCAAATATTGCCTTGCAGCCCCGTCACCGTTACCGATCTGAGAAAGGTCCTTGTTGATGTGAGGGGCGTTAAAAATGCCTGGATCGAAATAGCGGAAGCTTCCCCCATGCCGGTCTGGATCAATTACGAAGAGAGCATACTTACCTTCGAAGAGGCGGAAGGTGATAAGGAGGTGATACTGAAAGGGCTTTATACGGTTCTCCTTGAATTTGAAGAAGAGGTGACTGAGCATGAACGGAAGGGGATTGTCCATGCCGTAGAAAAGCAGATTCATAAAAGCAGGAATCTTTGTGAAGATTTTTTACCGCCTGTAAGGCCGGTGGAATATGAGGAGATTGCCCTGTGCGCCGATATCGAAGTTGCCCGTGACGCCGATATCGAGGCTGTTCTGGCGGAAATATACCACGGGGTGTCGCAATATTTTTCACCTCAGATCAATTTTTACACCATTGAAGAATTGTTGAACAAAGGAAAGACTATTGATGAAATTTTTGAGGGACCTCTCCTCGAACACGGTTTTATTGACGGCAGTGAACTGGAAAAGGCCGGTCTTCGCCGTGAACTGCGCGTATCGGATATTATCAATTTTATCATGGATATAGAGGGGGTCGTTGCCGTAAAAAATATTTTATTAACGAGCTATGTCGATGGAGAACCGGCGCAGATCAATCAAAACTGGATCCTTCAGTTGAGTGGCCATGACCGGGCGCCGAAACTTGAAGTCGAAAGATCAAAGTTTATTTTTTACAAAGACGCCATGCCTTATATTGCAAACGCCGGGCAAGTTGATAAAAAACTTAAAGAACTCAGCGGGGCCGGGAAAAAATATAAACTGAAAGGCCATGAGAAAGATATCGCCATGCCCGAAGGGGAGTTTAAATATCTCGAAAGGTTTTACCCTGTTCAACATGATTTTCCTCTCTGTTACGGTATCGGCATTAGCGGTCTCCCTGATTCCGCTACAGCGGAGCGGAAGGCCCAGTCAAAGCAATTAAAGGCATACCTCCTTTTTTTCGAGCAGCTTTTTGCCGACTATTTGGCGCAGCTTGCCCATGTAAAGGACCTCTTTTCCATTGATGAGAGTGTGAGCCAGACCTATTTCACGCAGGAACTCTCTTCCATTAAGGGCATTGAAGCGCTCTATATTGATTACAATGACTATAAAAACAATCTCTACGGGCTTGTTGAAGACAAGGCGCTTTTTGAAGAACGGAGGAACAGGTTTCTCGATCACCTGATGGGGCGGTTTTGCGAAAATATCGAGGAATATGGCCAACTGCTTTATTCCCTCATGGGTAAAAGTTCATACGAAAAATTAATAGGCGACAAGATCGACTTCCTGAAAGACTATCCCTGTATAAGTTCTGAGCGGGGAAAGGCCTTTGATTATACCGATGCAGACCCCCTGTGGGAAACGGACAATGTTGCGGGCATGAAAAAGCGCATCTACAGGCTGCTCGGTTTTGGCGACTATGAACGCCGGACCTTTGCCTCTGAACATTTAAAGATCGTCGCATCGGATAACGATCCGGCCAAATATATGATCAAATTGTTCGATCCCGACGATGCCGCCAATGTTTTGCTCACCGCTTCCGCAGAATATACCTACATGGAATATGCCGAGAGCATGCTCCAGTACATACTCGCTTATGGCGACAATAAGGACCATTATGATCTGTCCGATGAAAGCGGTTTTAAACTGATCAATCATTGCAATGACGTCATCGCTGAAAGCAAGGCCTATGCGACGGTTGATGAAAGAAATAATGATTTTAACCGGGTTGTTGAATATTTCAGGCAGTGGTGCGATGTCGAAGGCTTTCACATTATAGAGCATATTCTGCTCAGGCCCAGAAACAGGGATTACAGGCTTTTGCCTGTTGCCGCAGAAAAGCGGGAGAAGAAGGTAAAGGCGGAAGTGGCGGCGCACCGCTTTGAGGTCTTTAAAGACAGTCCGAAAGCGCCGGGCAGGAAGTTTGAATGGCGGTTCAGGCTGAGAGACCCCGACGGGAATATTGTTTTGAAAAGCGAGGGATATAAGCGGCTGGACAGCTGCATCAAGGGCATCGCTTCGGTCAGGAAAAATGTTTGTGATGCCGATGAGGATTTCAAGGTGCTCAAGGCAAAAGATAATACCTTCTATTTCAATATCCTTGCCGATAATAACGAGATCATCGGCACCAGCAACTTTTGTGTCACCAGGACAGAAATATTGGAAGAGATTGACCGAATGAAGGCTTCTATGCCCTACAGCGACACAATTACCTCAGAAGAGCTTACCGACTCCAGCCTTGTCAGGCTCGCTGAAAAATACGGATTTTATACGTCATGCACGGGTGTTGAAGTTGCTCACTATGAAGAGCCTTCCTGCCGCCATGGTGAAGACCCTTACTCCTTCAGAATTTCAGTTTTACTCCCTTCATGGTCCGAGAAATTCCGGGACCTGAACTTTAGAAGGTTTGTGGAAAAGACGATCCGCATGGAGACGCCTGCCCATATCTTTCCCCGAATATGCTGGATTGATCTGAAGCAGATGAAGGAACTGGAAGAGGCCTATTCAAACTGGTTAAGCAAGATCCGGAATATTTACGGGGATGAGCTTGCCGACCCTGAGGCGGCGGAGAACGAGCTTTCAGCGGCGGCAAACGGGCTTATAGCGATACTTTTCAATCTGAAAAATGTTTATCCACTGGCAAAACTTCACGATTGCAAAGAGGGCGGCAGCAGCGAAGATCCCCAGATTGTTCTGGATTACACTTCGCTGGGAATAATGTAAAGGGATTAAAACAAAGGGGATTAAAATGGAAAGATCAAACTTTTATCCGAATTTCGAGCCAAACCAGATTCTTACCAGCACTCACCTGAATAATCTCAGGAATTATCTTGATGAGGAAAACAGGCTGACCCGGATAAGGCTGTTCGGTGTGGGCGCTGCATGTGGTCTTAAGGCGCAATACAAGAGTTCGACTAAAACGATTACCGTCAGCTATGGCTACGGTCTTACGACCGACGGATACCTTATCGAAGTTCCTGAAACCACAATATATGCAAAATACAGGGAATACAAAGACCCCGGAGATCCGGCCTACGCCCCCTGGCTGAAAAATGAAACGCAGATCAGCCTCCTTGAAATCCTCCCCGGTGATACGGCTTATGAAGGCGCACAATCCCTTTCCGGCCTTGATGTGAAAGGAAAGGCGCTTGTGCTTTTCCTCGAATTCAGGGATGAGGAACTCAAATCCTGTGTTGGGAATACCTGCGATAACAAGGGGAAGAGACGTGTTTTTACCGTTCGCCCCTTATTGATCGATAAGGACAACCTCCATGAGATGGCGCTGGAAAGCATTATCAGCAGAGATGAAAAGCTTGAAGAGATTACCATTAAACGGTTAAGCGCAGAAATAAACCTGAAGGATATCGGCAGTTACGATGATTTGGCAAATAAAGGATACCTCCCCATCGTCAACGATTATAAAAAGAAAATATCCGACGCCCTTATTGAAGCCCACGGCATTTATTCGGATTTATTAGGGCTTAACTGTTACGATCTTAAGGTTATCAATGATCTGAAGAAGAAAAACTTCAGCTCCGATAGGGTTCAGTATGCCTATGATTTTCTCAAGGACCTTGTCCTGGCCTATAATGAATTCAGGGCCGCCGCCTATGAGTTGAAGCGTGAATGCCTTCCGGCCGTGCCGGAATTCCCCAGGCACCTTATGCTGGGCAGGCTTTCCTGTGCCGGCGGGACAGAGGAGGAAAAGTACCGGAACGTTTTTATTCCCGCGCCCCTTGTTCCCGGAGGGGACGAAAAGATTTTGAAAGCAAAATGGCTTTTTGAACGCATCCTCGGCATAGCTGAGGGTTTTGACGTTGCCTTAAAAGCGGCAGTTGAAGATATCAGAGTTACGCCTACCTCTTCCGGCAGATTAAGCGACATGTCCATTCCCTATTATTACAGCAATACGGCCGAGCTATCTGCTTTCTGGAACCCGGACTTAAGGTTCAGGGGCAAGTCGGCATATCAGCTGTCCTACAACGAGGACCAGTATAACAGTGATCGTGATAACTTTATTGCCAGGCCGCTCGATTTTAACCATGACCGATATTCTTCCTACAGGGTAGAAGGGCCGCTCAGGCAGGACTGCGGGGCGGCTTTGGGAAAAATTAATGAAATAATAAAGACGAAGAACCTTTCCTTTGACGTGATCGTATTGACTCTCGGCAATGACGCATTTACAAGCGGTATGCCTCATATCTGCATGTGGCATGATCTGCAGGCCGACTATCTGGAGCTAAGAAGTGTG